>OUNL010003264.1_pt1 | contig 12509 bp, 11 predicted proteins | sample 1779831 | NCBI WGS metagenome assembly OUNL01 (sample SAMEA3914863, study PRJEB12502) | metagenome | biome: forest; material: soil | place: USA | collected 2011-09-16 | depth 0.1 m | reverse complement strand
TGCGCCCGCGAACCCCACCACCAAGCTTCCGAGGGGTAACACGCAACCCCGGTTGATGGATTGGGCGTCATGAGGCGGCAACCCGCGCATCAGTGGAGCATAGCGGCCTTTTTCCGCTCTGCTTTAGTGGTACGAAAAGACAGCCTGCATTCATTGGGTCCCCGACCCAACGGTGTTTCCACTTGTTGGCGCGCAAACCATGCAACTCTGGGGATCAGGCTGCCTGGGCGTCTCTCGGGGGGCAGCGCAGCACACGCAGTGGTAAGCGTGGGGGCAGCTACGACAGCTCGAAGGGATAGCGCACACCCATTTGGCGGCGCAATTCGTCCATCCAGCCCAGCAGTGCCAGGCTCTCGGCATGCGGCATGCGCGGGCTCTGAACCAGGCCAGCGCGCACGCAGCGCATGGCCTCCTCGATCTCGCCCTCAAACCCATTGATTCGAAACGGCGTCTCCACCGTCTGCGCCGGCTGGCCCGCCACTTCCAACACGGCCTGCTGCGCTTGCCAGAAGTCGCGTGGCAAAGTGATGCAACCGCGCTCACCCAGAATGTGCAAGGCATTGGCACTACTGCTGTCAAAGCCACATACAAATTGTGAGGTAACCGAATCTGGAAACACCAAGGTGGCGCTGACGCGTTGATCGACACCGGTTGGTGCCAATACACCGTCGGCCTGCATGCGCAATACATCCGGACATTGGCCCTGCGCCATCTCCAGGACCCAGCGTGTGACCGCCAGGTTATAGATGCCGATGTCCAACAGAGCGCCACCGGCCAGCGCCGGGTCGAACATGCGGCTGTGGGGGTCATAGGGGGCGTTGAAACAAAAGCTGGACTGCAATGCCCGCACCGGGCCAATGGCCTGCTGCTGCAGCCAACCACCCATCACCTCATACGCAGGCAAAAAACGGGTCCATAGTGCTTCCATCAGAAACACGCTCTGCTGCTGCGCCAGTTCCACCAGCCGCTGCCCCTCGGCCAGATTTGGCACCAAGGGCTTCTCGCACAGCACCGCTTTACCGGCCAGCAAGCAGGCCCGCACGACTTCGCCATGTTGGGCGTGAGGTGTGGCCACGTACACGGCGCGTACGCCGGGGTCGCTCAGCATGGCAGCCAGATCGGTATAAACCTGCGGGATGATCCCTTTACAGGACCATCGCGTGGCGAATTCCTGCGCACGTTGTGCGTCGCGACCCAACACGGCATGCACATGCGCATCCGGCAAGCCGAATACGGCCGTTGCAAATCGTTGGGCAATGGCGCCCGGCCCGACGATGGCCCAGGCAAAAGAAGTGTCATGCATAAGTGGCCTCAGTATCGCAGCCCACGCGGTAGGACTATTGCACCAGCGCCACCGACTTCACCTGGGCCCACACGGTTTGACCCACTGCCAATCCCAGCGCGTCGGCGGCCCGAGCGGTGATGCGTGCCAACAGCAGCGCACCACCGCAGTCCAGTTGCACCAGCACTTGCGATGGATGGGTATCGGCAGCTATGGCTCGCACCACGGCGGCCATACTGTTTTGAATACTGCTGCGCAGCGTCGGCTCCAGCGCGATGCTGACATCGCGCGCCAACACGCGCAGCCGTACCGCAGTGCCCAAGGCCAAACCGGTGTCCCGCAACCACAGGCTGCCGCCGGCAAAACGCGCGCACGCCAATGACCACTGCGCGTCCCGCGTCTCCAGTGTGCCTTGCAACAACGCCGACACATCGTCACCCAACACGATGGGCGCATCGATGCGGGTCAGAACCTCGGCCACCGGACCGCATGCAGCGACCCGCCCCTGTTGCAGCACGACCAGGGTATCGGCCATGCGCGCCACCTCGTCGGCTGCGTGGGTAACATACAACATGGGAATATGCAGCTCGTCGCGCAGGCGCTCCAGCCAGGGCAGGATTTCCTGCCGCCGGGCGTAGTCCAATGCCGCCAACGGCTCATCCAACAGCAGCAGTTTAGGCTGCGTTGCCAGCGCCCGCGCGATGGCCACCCGCTGGCGCTCACCGCCAGACAGTTGGTGGGAGCGCCGTGCCAGCAAGGCCTGCAGCCCGAGAAGGGCTATGACACTGTCCAGTGCGCCTTGTCGCTCACCCGCGCCAGAACCTCGCTGCAGGCCATAGCGCAGGTTACCTTCGACCGTCAGATGCTCGAACAAACTGGCTTCCTGGAACACATAACCCAGCGGGCGCCGCCAGGTGGGCACAAACAGTTGTTGCTGATCGTCCTGCCAGGTCTGGCCCGCAATCTGCACCAGGGCATCCCGTGGCCGTTGCAGACCCGCAACGCAACGCAACAGGCTGGTCTTGCCCGAACCGGAGGCACCAAATACCGCCGTGATGCCGCGTACCGGCAATTTCATATCCACCTTCAATTCAAACGCGGCAAGCTGCAGCGCGAAGCGAATGTGGTTTTCAGCCTGGACACTCATGGCGAGACCCGGGTGTGCCGCGCGTTGACCAGGTTCAACCCCAACAAAACCGCAAACGCGAACAGCACCATGGACAACGACAGCCAATGCGCCTGCGTGTACTCCAGCGCCTCGACATGCGCATAAATCTGGGTCGACACCACCTGGGTCTGCCCCGCGATATTGCCCCCGATCATCAGCACTACGCCAAACTCGCCAACGGTGTGGGCAAACGTCAAAATAGCCGCCGTCACAAAGCCGGGCCGCGCCAAGGGCAGGGCCACCGTCAAAAAGGCATCCACTGGGCTGGCGCGCAAACTGGCTGCCACCTCCATCGGCCGGGTACCTGCCGCCTCAAATGCATGTTGCAGGGGCTGAACGGCAAAGGGCAACGAATACACCACTGAGCCCACTACCAGGCCGGCAAACGTAAACGGCAGCAAGCCCAGGCCCAGCGACTGCATGAGTTGGCCCACCGCACCGTGCGGCCCCAGTGACACCAACAGATAGAAGCCCAGCACGGTGGGGGGCAAGACCAGGGGCAATGCCACCAGCGCCGCAACCGGCGCGCGCCAACGCGAGTGGGTCTGCGACAGCCACCAGGCCAGCGGAGTTGCCAAGCACAGCAACACCAGCGTGGTCGCACTGGCGAGCTTGACGGTGAGCCAGATGGCGCCCAGATCCGATGGGCTCAGGGGCATGGTGGTCGCGTAGTCAGCAGTTGTGAAGCCATAGCCATGCATGATATTGCATGGCGTATCGATTCATCAGGCTGAAGCCGTCACACCACCTGGTTGAGCATGGTGACCTGGGTTTGCAGCAGTCCATCAATGCGCAGGGTCGTGGTCAGTGCCAGGCCCTCGTCCCACATCACGCCACAGTTGTACTGCAAGGGTGTGCCGTTGACCTTTTGCTGGTAGGTCGTGGGCCCGCCGCCGGCACCTTGGACCCCAATGCCCCAGTGGTCCCAACCATACCAACTACTGGTCTTCATGGCCATGGTGTAGACCGCCGAGCCATTGTCTGGCAGAACCGTGTGGCCATTCAACGTCGCCGTCAGCTTCATCAGCGCGATGCGGCAGGCATTTTGTGCCGCCACGTTGCCAGCCAGCGCGCTATCCAAGTTGTCCGCAAGCGTCATATGGTAGGGCAGCGTCTGCGGAAAAATGATGTCGGTGGTGTTGAAGAACGCGGCGTTCAATCCATTGGGCACGCGTTGCGCATTCAAGGTAAATACACCCTCGTTGGAGGTGTAGATGGTGGTGGCAGCATACGGGTCGTTTGCGCTGACATACTCGCCATTGAGTGCCCAGCCCCAGCATGCAGCGTTGACAAACGGTGCCTGGTTGGAGGTGGGCACCATCGCGCCGTCGCGCGGATGGGCGCCGTAGGCGGGGGCCAGCAGGTTGCGCTGGGCATCACTGAGATAGGGCATGGTCATCTCCGTCAATGTTGCACATGCGGTTGGCAAACGCCACCGCTCTGCCGCATTGTCATAAGCTGCGCTGTACCTGGCGATTACAACGCATTACACCGGCCCTGCAACCGCTTCAGTCCTCAGCAATCTTGGTGAATGCGATCACCAGAACGTCGCGATACGCCTCGACACAAGGGGCGTCTGGGTACAAGGGCGTAACTTCGTGCAAGGTGCGCGCGTCGTTCAAGATCAGTAGCTGCATAGGCTGGTCCAAGGTCACGCGGGTCAGGACGCCGCCCTGTGCATCGGTGGCGGTACTTTCGCCACCGACCACATTGTTCCTGCGCACCAACATCGAGACCACATAGTCCACGCCATCGCGGTGCAAGCCCTCTGGGGTCGGTTGCCCAGCGACACCCGCCTTGGCAAGAATACGGTAGGGATGCAATTTGACGTTCCACGCCGTGGCCTGCCCCTCTACGCCATCAATGATGCCGATGAGCACATCCAGGACGCCGCGTAGGATCCGGTGTTGGGCAAAAGCCGGCTCCAACGGGTCAAATAGCCGCTGGACTCCACCATTGAGCGGATTGATGTGGCGCGGTTGTTCATAGGGGCCGTGCACCAGCTGGCGCAACCTGCCGTCCGAGTCCGTCTCAAATTGGCCGAAGCGGCGCAACCGGTAGCGACCGCCATCACCCATAAAAAGATCTGGCGTCAGCCGGTTCCAGTGGTCTGCAAAGTCATGCCATGGCGCGCCAGTGGCATTCGCCCATTGCATCAACTCACCGCCTTCAATCAAGGCCCAGTCCTGGGCACGCAACGCCCGCGCAGTCTGCCGCCAGGGTTGTACACGCGGTGGATGGAGGATGACAGTTTCGGCGTTCATGCGGCCGCCAATTCCTGGACCTGCGGCTCTTGCAGCGTGGTGCGGCTGCGATCCCGTGCCACCGACTTCTCCCAGGCATCACGGTCGGTTAGATACAACGGCGACGCGGCGCGAATGGAGCACACGTCGGCAGCGCCCGGCCTGAGTTTGTAGCGGACCGTGCCATTCACATACTGCGCCGTGCAGCCAATGAACTGATCGGCTGACTCGCGCATCGGCCCGAACCAGCGCCCTTCGATGGCTTCGCGCACCCACATTTGCTCCTGGTGGGATTTCTCGCGCAGAACTTCGTAGTCAATGGTCGCGGTTTCCAGGTGGCGATAGGCGTCCATCAGCACGGTTGCAGCCGGAGCCTCTCGCACCTCCAGCACCTTTTCACCCTGTTCCAGATGCTCCAGACCACAGTAACGCCCAATGCCGAACGAGCCCACCTGCCAATTAAGCGTGTTGATGAGCGCCAAAGCTGGCATGCGTTCACCATTCAAGGCGACCGGCACACCCGACTCGAAACTGATGGCCAGGTCATTGCTGAACGCACCATCATTCGGTGCCGTCCACTCAAACAGCGAATCCGGGACCCAAAAGGCTTCGGGGTTATCCAGCGAGCCCGACTCAAATTCCCGGACCCACAGATTGGCGTCGCCGCTGATGCCACGGGCCTGGAAGCGTTGCAACCCGACGGTCGACAGCGACTCTATTTTTTCCTCGCGGCTCATGGCGGAAAATTCATACGGCGTGCCGTACCAGCCGCCATAACCCAATTGCGCAATGGCCCCATTGAGCCTTCGCAAACTGTTCTGCGACTGATTGGCAGTATGGATCAAGGCATCGCAGCCGCGCTGGCGTGCCAGGCGCACGGCGGTCAGCGCCAGCAGTGGTCGCGACAGCGAGGAGCTGATCGGATAGATTCCCAGGTATTTGGCCTGTGCGCGAATGGCGGGAAGTACTGCCGAGGTTACAAACTCCTCTTGCGCATCAACGATTTCAAGCGTGGCGCCAAAGGTGTCTGCGATGGCCTGCAAATCGGTGCGGTTGATACCGTCACCCACGTCCACGACCAGGGCGGTTACCCGGCAATTGCGCTGTGCCAGTTCCTTGAGCACATAGGTGCTGTCCAGGCCGCCGCTGAACATGGTTAGCACATGCTTGGCATGGCGCGCGATAGTGTCGAGATCGGCAAAGCTTCTGATCCGTTTCGAGTGCATTTTCTGTTCCCCATGATGAAGTGAATTCGGACGGGGCAATCGTCACTCGCGAATGGGGAAAGCGTAAGCCCTTCTACTGGAATAGGTAATTTGCGATCATGGAAAGAGTTTGTTCTTGACTTCGCGTCTTGTTTGGTGCTGACCCTATTGCGCCGACAAAGCAATACACCATGCAAAATGATCTCAATATTTTTGGCGCAAAATTGGCCGTAACTGGGAATAGGACATTTGCACGATGGGAACGAATGGATTTTTGGAAGTACTGACCGAAATGGTGACCTTCGTGCGGGTGGCCGAACGCGGAAGTTTCTCGGCGGCTGCCGTCGAATTGCAAATCACGCCGTCTGCGGCCAGTCGCCATGTCTCACGCCTGGAAAAGGTACTGGGCCTGCAACTGATACGCAGAACCACGCGCCAGTTTCGACTGACCGATGCCGGCAAAGAGGCGTTCGAGAAGTGCAGCGAGTTGGTCGTGGCCGCGCAGGGCACCATGCAGGTCGCCCAGCGGTTCATGGAAAAGCCCCAGGGGCAAATACGTGTCAGCGCGCCCAAGGCGTTTGCAAAACACGTCTTGCACCCGCAGATTCTTGATTTCTTGCGCCAATACCCGGCAGTTGATGTCCAATTGCTGGTAACCGACATGAAAGTCGACCCCATCCATGAGGGGGTCGATCTGATCGTTCAGCTTACCAAACACCCACCGGAAAATTTGTCCTCCAGGATATTGATGCAGGTTGAGCACATCATTTGTGCGGCACCGGAATATCTGGCGAGAACACACGCCATTCAACACCCCAGCGACTTGATCGGCCTGAGTTGCCTGTATCTGGGTGAAATGGAGAAAGACAACTGGTGGCGTTTTCACAAAGGGCAGGAGGTTGAGGATGTGCTGGTCAAGGGGCGCTACGTTGCCAACCACAGCGAAATCCGGCTGGATGCCATCGTCGCCGGCATGGGCGTAGGTTGTGTGCCGGACTTTGTCGCGCGCCAGGCACTGGCCAGTGGGCAGGTCAAACGGGTGCTGACGGACTGGGAGTTTGAAGCGAATTACCACGGAACCGTGCACATTCTGTATCCGCAGAACCGCTTCTTGGCGCCCAAATGCCGTGTTTTCATCGACTTTCTGGCCGAACGTCTGGCCCACGGCGCGCCTTAGCGCTGGAGGGTTGCCCACGGGCTCCACCGCTACGCGGGTCGCTGCCCCACAAGGGGGGGCTGTCTTCGCCTTGGGAGCGCTAGCAATCAGCGCATTTCAGTTGTTCTGCCACGGCAAAAATAGCCACCGCTTTCGGCTCCACAATGGAGATTCATCACGGGAAATCCAGGTGGATCAATGGCCAAAACAACTCTCGGCGCAGCGCGCGAAAGACATGCCCAAAAGGGCATGGTGGCCGTAGCAACGCACGACACACTTGCGCAGCAAAACTGGGGGTCCGAGGGCTACTCAGTGCTGCACCCGATAGCGGGCTCCGCCATCAATTCATTGCGTTTGCCCGGTGTGACCGTCGTGCGAGCGTGATGAGAAGGGAAAGAGGGGCGCACCGGTGGCTATTCTGAGAAATCGCGTAACACAACGCAAGATTCACATTCGGACACACCACGTTTTTGGGCGCGGTCGGTCGGCTGACACGCTGCTGGAAAATCTGGACGCTTCGCAACTGCATGCCTCGATTCGTTGGAACGGCCTGGTCTGGGAGCTGCGTGATCACAGCCGCAACGGCACCTCGCTGGACGCAGCCCTGCTGAGCAAAACAGCAGGCGTGGAATTGCGCGTTGGCAGTGTTATTGCCTTTGGACCAGACAGCAGCACCACCTGGGTGGTCGAAGACCTGGCCCCACCGACCAATTTGCTGTGGCCTATTGGCCACGATAGCCAGCCGATTGCGCTGGGTTATTTCAATTTACTGCCACAAGGCCCTGGGGCCGAACTATCCATCCACTGCAGCGAGCAGGGGCAATGGATCTGCACGACTCAGCATGGCAGTTGGGTTCTGGAAGACGGTGATGAGGTGTTATATGGCAATCAAACCTGGTGTTTTATCCCTGCAGCGGAGGTCGTTTCTACGATGGAGGCCATAGTCAGCGGCCACGTGCCTGGACGATCCCGACCCAGCCTGAATTTCTATGTCAGCCTGGATGAAGAACATGTATGCCTGGAGTTACACGACACCCACCACACACTCGACCTGGGCGAACGTTCGCACCACTACGCATTGCTGATTCTGGCGCGCATGCGGCTGGTCGACGCCAAACGTCAACTTGACGGCCACGCGCAGGGCTGGGTAGACCTGGAGCGCCTGGCCAAAATGCTGGGTCTGGACCCAGGGCACTTGAACATTCAGATATTTCGCATGCGCAAGCAGCTCGCGTTGGCACTACCCACTGGTGCGCCGGTGCCCGAGCTGATTGAACGGCGCCGTGGCTCCCTGCGCTTTGGCAATTTGCCATTTCGCATCACACGGGGCTCCAAGTTCGAAGCCAATTTCGACCCGCTATTCCTGCAGACACTGACTCGCGCTGAAGATTCGCTGATGGCCTGAGCCAACACCGGTCGAGATGGCACGGGTGCCCACGCACGGCTTCCCCGTGGGCGTGTCGGGGTACGAGCCGCTGGGCCTGTTGGGGCAAGGAGCATCCGGGCAGGTGTTCAAGGCCAGACAGCGCAGCACGGGACAGTTTGTGGCGATAAAGGTCCCCAGCACGGGCACCGCGCTGGACCCCGCCGCCCGGCGACGCGTGCACCAGCGGCTGCACCAGGAAACCCGCATATTGGCCCTGGTGCAGCATGCCCATGTGGTGCGCCTGATCGACAAGGGCATGGCCACCGGCGGCATGCTCTACGCCGTGTTGGAATTCATTCCTGGAACGACACTGCGCGAACACTTGCGCGCCGTCGGCCCGATGTCCTTGCTGGACACCATGGCAGTGATGGCGCAACTGCTCGATGCGCTGGCCTTTTTGCATGTACACCACATCGTCCATCGCGATCTCAAACCTGAAAATGTGATGATCGCTACCAACGGTGCGGCGTTGCACGCCAAAATGCTTGATTTTGGCCTGGCTAGCCACCATGGCGTGCCGCACTTCGTGACGGGAGCCGATGGAACGCCCGCCTACTGCGCGCCCGAGCAACTGCGTGGCGAATTGTGCGTTGGGGCAACCGATATTTACGCCTGGGCGCTGATATTTGTAGAGTGCTTGAACGCCAGGCCCTGTCTCACCGGTGCAACCCCCGCGGACATCGTACATCGCCAACTCAGCGCGTCAGCCATCGAATTGCCGGAGCAACTGCAAAACCATCCGCTGGCCCATTTGTTGCGACAGTGTTTGCAAAAGGATGTTCGCTTGCGCACCGCCGACGCCGCCGCGCTGTACGCAGCGCTGATGCGCAGTTTGGAGGGCGGGCGCACGGGCCAAGCCATTGCTCCGACGCGCGCGCGCCCAAGTGGCGAAGGCCCGCCCGAAGCCTACCGGCAAATCACATTGGACGCAGTGCCGATTGCCCGTGAGAGCGGCACTGCCGAGATGACCCTGGTGGTGCTGTGCCTGAGCCTGTCCTTGATTCCCACCCGCCACGCTTCACTGTCCCTGGTAGACCTGCAAGACATGCGCGAACAAAACATGTTGTGGTGTCGCAACGTGGTGCAAGCCGCAACGGGACACTGCGTCGGCACACTGGGTGAGCGCCAATTGTTTCATTTCGAAAAGAGCCCCAGCGCGGCCCACAATGTGCTCCAGGCGACAACACTGGCGTACGACCTTTGCTCCCGGGTGCAGCGCAAGAGTCGCATGCTGGAAATACAGCATGGCGCCCGGCTTGAAGTCGCGGGCGGTATGCATGTGACCGTGCTGCAATCGCTGCACAGTGTCTCGGGTACGCACCACGCCAACAATGTGGCACTGCACCTGCACAGCCTGGCCCAGTCCGGCGTGATCGTGCTCAGCCTGGCCATGCGCAACAGACTTGCCGACGGCGCCATGGCGCAGGAATTCCATGGACCGTCAACCACACACGAGCCAGAAATGCTTTACCAACTGGTGGCTCCGCCGAATTAGTGCTGCCTCCGCGTTGCCGCACAACACACAAGCCCTCGGGTGCTTGTCACAGCATCATCTGTTCGATCTGCTCGACGGGGTAGCTACGCCAACGGCGGTTCATGGTGTCTTTCGGGCTGGTGTTGCGCGCATGCACACGGGCCACATACAGATGTTGATCCGGATTGGTGGCAATCCGTTTGATTTGCGGCGCCCAGACAAAGGCATTGTCCTCGCCAACATTGGTATCCGTGAACGGTGTGCTGCGCCAATAGTCACGCCGGTAGCACAAGGTCCCTCCGCATACCCACGGCGCACGTCCATCGTACACATATTGCCAGGCACGGCGCGCCTCTGGTGCGTAGAAGAAGACCTTGTCCAGCCCGCATATGTCAGCCTGCTGATTCTGCAAGGCCCTGACCTGCGAACTCAGCCAGGTTGGGGCCATCCAGTCGTCGTCATCCCAGTGTGCAATCACCGCGCCGCGTGCGAGTTCACACGCCATATTGCGTTTGGCGCCAATCGTCAATTTGCGGTGCAAGCGCACGTAGCGGATGCTGTCATGGTGGGGAATCAGATCGGCAACGCTGTCGCGCCCGTCGTCCAACACAATCAATTCTCGCGCAGCATAGTCCTGCTGCATAAAATTATGAATGGCCTGCGATACAAAATTGCGCCGGTCCGCCGTGGGCATGATGCACGAAACCATATCACCGACAGACTTGCCAACCGGAACGGGCGCTGGCGCTGGCGCCGCCGCAAGTGCGAGCGGTGGCGCGCTGACAAACGCGTCATAGAACGCACGATCAGCCTCCAGACATGGTGGCATGGGTGCCAGAGACCAGGCGTTGTGCTGCAGGAATTGGCCTTCCTTGAATTTCCAGGTGCTGCCACCGTGGCGTATGTAGACGTACAAGGTGGGCCCCGGAATTCGACAAAGCCTGGCACCCCCGCGCATCGTCGCCTGCAAAAAATCGGCGTCTTCGCGCAAGGAAGTCGCGGGGTAATGGCCATGACTTTCCCACAGACTGCGCCTGTATACCAAGGTGCCGCCACTGACATTTTCTACAAACATGCGGGCAAACAATTCTCGACTGCAAGCCCAAAACTCCTGCAACGTAAGCGACATGAACAACATGTCATGAAGTCCTGTGATATCCGCCAGGTTGTGCACAATGGGCATTGCCTGCCGGCTAAGCCGCTGCACACCATACCAATCGTCGTCATCCCAATGGGCAATCAATGTACCGTGCGCCAGACGCACGGCCTCATTGCGTTTGGCACCGATACTGGTCCTGGCCGGCACCCGCACACAGCGAATGCGCGCATCGTCAATTTCCGCCGGTAGATCGGCATCTTCCTCATACACAATGATGAGCTCCAGCGCAGCGTAGTCCTGCCGCTTGAAATAGCGAATCGACTGCGCCACAAATTCCGCCCGCCCGCGGGTTGGCATGATGCAAGTCAGCAGGGGCAATGAGCCTGACGGCGCGGATGGCGCAAAATTATCTGTGTCCTGGGTGAACGGTACAAAGACCCGCGTGCGTTCGGGCACTGCAAAGTGGCGGCACGATTCCCCGGCACAATGCGCGTGGTAGGGTTCCGACTGACTCCCAGCTTGGCTGCGCCAGGCGCAAAATCGGTCCTGGTACACATGCTTGTTCGCTTGCAGCAACTGATCCTGCATGGCCGCACGTGCGGAACTGGGTAGGGCACGGTAGACAAAGGCCGACTTTGCCCAGACGCCGCGAAAACCGGCGCGCGCGGCACGAATGTTGTAATCCATCTCCCAGCAGGGTCCCAGCCCGTACGCGGTGTCTGCAGCCCCTATAGCGGCCACTACCTCGTTCTTCACGACATAGCAAAAGTCCCCCAGGCTGTGCAGGGGCTCCAGCGCAACGCAGCTATCCCCATGGCGCGCATGCAGCGCCTCAGCCTGCTTGCGCAGCGCCTGCGGACTGACGCCATCTGCGCCAGCCACAACCTGCTCATTCCAACCCCGGTTAGTGGAGGGACCAGCCAGACCATGGCTGGCATGTGCACCCAATGCAGCCAACAGGTGGTCCAACCAACCTGGACCGACCCGGGCCCCGTTCTCCAGAAAAACATATATATCGGCAGGCTCACCCACCAATCGGTTGAAACAGGCGGCGGGGCCACCTTCTGCTCCCACCCGTTGTACCAAGCCCGGATGGCTGCGCAGCACTTCTTGCATTTCGTGCGCTTGCACCGCACTGACCGGGTCCGGCAGTATGCGCAGACCAAAGGCTTGCGGCGTATGCTCCAGAATGCTGCACACGGTCGCGGCCAGCGCCTGCGCATGGTCGGCCACATGCACACCAATCAGAATCTGACGATCATGCCCTTGCATGGTTAGCAGCCCCGATCCATCACCAAACGGTGAATGGTGGCAAACCACCAAAGGTGGCGCTGAATTCAAAGGCGTTGCCCTCGAAGATGAACCCGGGAACGCTGATCTTGCACCACACGGCGCCCGCATACGGGCTGCTGCCAGCGGCCAGACTCATCTGGATACGCACATCCTGCTTGGCCGC
>OUNL010000079.1_pt1 | contig 12625 bp, 13 predicted proteins | sample 1779831 | NCBI WGS metagenome assembly OUNL01 (sample SAMEA3914863, study PRJEB12502) | metagenome | biome: forest; material: soil | place: USA | collected 2011-09-16 | depth 0.1 m | reverse complement strand
TCTGTGCGGCAATGGCCATCTTGCCGGGTGTGGCTTGGCGGCTGATCCAAAACACCACAATGGCAATGGCCGGCGCCACAAAGGACAGTAGGAAATCGACCGGTCCTTTGATCATGCGCTCGTCTGCCCAATAGGACTCTCCATAAACCACCCGCAATACGGGCAGTATGATGATCAACACGAGTATCGAATCGATGACGCTGGCCCACACACGTATCCAGAAACCGGCATACTCGAATTCAGTTGGGTCCATCAGTCGCTCCTCATAAAGCTGTGTGCGCCATCTTAACCACAGCCGGCACCAAACCGCGCCAGCGCAAAGTCCACGAACCGGCTGAGTTTGGGTACCGGTTGGCGGTCTTTCGGATAAATGAGGTGCATGGGTTGTGGTGCCGGCAAATGTTCGCGCAGCACCTCGACCAGGCGACCGGCCGCCACGTCGCCGGCCAGCATCACCGACGACTGCATGACAATGCCAAAGCCCTCCAGCGCTGCCATGCGCAGTGCCAACCCGTTGTTGGACTGAAAGCGGCTCACCGGCCAGCCACGTGGCGGTGTGTCGGTGCGCCCCAGCGTCCAGCCAGCGCGACGCGACCAGTGCGTAAAGCCCAGGCACTGGTGGTCCACCAGGTCTTCGGGGTGGCGTGGTGTGCCACGGCGCTGCAGGTAGGATGGCGCGGCGCAAATCATCACGCCATAGGGTTTGAGCGGGCGTGCCACCAGACCGGAGTCGGCGAGCGTGCCAACACGAATGGCCACGTCGGCACCATCTTCGACCAGGTCGATCACGCGGTCGTTGAGTGTGAGTTCAACTTGCACATCAGGGTTTTGCTGCAGGAAATGGGTCAGTGCCGGTGCCAGCATGACTGAACCAAAGGTTACCGGTGCATTGATGCGCAGCTTGCCGCGTGGCGATGCGCGCAACAGCTGCGTGCCCGATTCTGCAGCGCGCACCTGCTCCAGTATCAACCGACATTGCTCCAGATAGGTCTGACCAATCTCGGTCAGGCTTTGTCGTCGTGTGGTGCGCGTCAGCAACCGCGTACCCAGGCGTTCCTCCAGGTGGCGAATGTGCTTGCCCACCATCGGCGCAGACATGCCAAAGGCCTCGGCCGCGGCGCTCAGGCTGCCCTTGTCTACAGTGGCGACGAACACGGCCATGCTTTGCAAGCGATCCATAGATTAAAAACTGTTGGTTAGTAATGAAGTAACGAATTCTGTATTGATTCCAAAATAGATGCAATCAATAATTCGTTCACTGCCAATGTGGCATGTAAAACCAAAGGATGAAGCCATGAAAGTTCTCGTAGTGGGTGCCAGCGGCACGGTCGGGCAAGCCGTCGTAGCCGAACTGTCAAAACGCCATGACATCATTGCGGCAAGCCGCAACAGCGCCACGCACGCCGTGGACGTGCAGAGCAGCGCCAGCATAGAAGCCTTGTTTCAAAAAATCGGCAAAGTCGATGCCATCGTCGCCACCGTCGGCGAAGTGCATTTTGGGCCGTTGACCGAAATGAGCGGCGAGCAATTCCGCGTTGGCCTGAACAGCAAATTGATGGGTCAGGTGGAATTGAGCCTGATTGGCCAGAGGTATTTGAATGACGGCGGTTCCATCACGCTGACCAGTGGCATCCTGAGTGAGCAGCCCATTCGCTTGGGCACCAATGCGACGGCGGTCAACCGCGCGGTCGAGGGCTTTGCAGTCGGGGCAGCCATTGAACTGCCGCGCGGTATTCGCATCAACGTGGTCAGCGCCACCGTGCTGCAAGAGTCTCTGCCAAGCTTCGGTCCGTTCTTTGTCGGCTTTGAGGCTGCCCCGGCAGCACGCGTGGCGTTGGCCTATGCCCGCAGTGTGGACGGCGCGCAGAACGGCCAGGTCTACCAGGTTTGGTAGTCAGCGCTTTCGTCAACGCTTGAAGGGCAGTGCCAGCACCCGGCCAATTGCGGTGCTGGGCGGGTACTGCTCGGGGTCCTGCACCCCAAGGGCCTTGGGTAGTCGCTCGGGGTGGTATTCAAAGGTGCCAAACACAATGTCCCAAAATGGCGTCATCACGCCGTAGTTTTTGGCCTCGGCCACGTCGGCGCTGTGGTGGTAGCGGTGCAACTCGGTGCCCACCACGATGTAGTTCAACGGGCCGGCCTTGATGTCGACGTTGTAGTGCGACAGCAGGCCCTGCAAACCCATGACCGCGTTGAACAAAAATATAGCCTCTGGCCGCGCGCCCAGCAGCACCAAGGGCAGTTGCACCAGGGCCAGCGAAATCACCAGATTCAGCGGATGGCCCACGGGGTGCATCAGCAAATACACTTTGTCTGGCAGGTGGTGCGGCAAATGGACCTTCCACAACCAGGCGCCCCAATGCCCGGAACCCTCATGGCTCAGGCGGTGGTACCAGTACTGAAAAAACTCAAACACCAGACACAACGCGATAAACTCCACCAGCACCGAGCTGTTGGTGATGATGCCGGTATTCCAGCGGCTCATGTCAATGGCCAGCACGCCCAGCGCCAGCTTGAGCAGGCCGGTCACGCCGCCGTTGACGGCCATGTATTTGAGGTCGCGCCAAAAGCTGGCCCGGGTCATCTTCCATTCTGGCTTTGCCGGGTGCAGGAATTCCACCAATAGCAATACCACCATGCGCACGCCGGCCATCCAGGCGAACACCGTGGCTAGATTCCAGCCGTGCGCCGGTGCCGCGAAGTACAGTGCTGCGGTGCCGCCCAGCAGTAGCGGGTAAAAGCCGTACGAAATGAAACGATCCAGTGCACCCTTTCGCGCGGCGGCGAGACTGGGCACGGACAATGAAGATTGCATAGAATTCCTCGCAAAAAATAATGAACACGATGTTCAATAAAGAACGTTGTGGCTACTATCATTCGGGTAACGACCAGCACCGGGAAGTGCCCTCGCACGCAGTACGTCTGTTAGTGGACAGATCGGCGCCAGGTGTGCAGGAGACAACATGCAATCACGTTCAGCAACCTCACGATCAACAGCGCCAGCCATAGTCGATAGGCGCGTTCAACGCACCCGCGATGCGTTGCGCGAGGCATTGATGCAATTGATGGTCGACGTGGGTTGGGATGCCATTGACGTGCAGTCCCTGTGCCAACTCGCCAACATAGGCCGCTCCACGTTCTACCAGCACTACACCAACAAGGAAGAGTTGTTGAAGGCCAACTTTGAGGCACTGCGCATGGCGCTGCTGGCCCAGGCCCAGGCAGAGACCGAGCACGCCGGGCCGCTGGCCTTTGTCCCCGGCCTGGTGGCACATGTGTTTGAAGCGCAGGATGTTTTTCGTGCGCTGCTGGGGCGCCGGTCCGGCCAATATGTGCAAGACCGTTTCAGAGAGTTGCTGGTGCAACTGGTGCGCGCAGATACATCCGCGCAAGCATCACGGGCGTGGCAGGTGGACGCCCGGGCACACTATTTGGGCGGCGCCTTGTTTGAGATGCTGGTGTGGTGGTTGGGTCATAACCGGCCGCAGCGGCCGCAGGACATTGTGGCGCTTTTCAATCGATGGAGCCAGCCGGCATTGGCGTGAACGGCCTATGCGCGGGCATCGCGCACGGTTGCCGCCAAAAGTCCCAGGCCCAAGCCTCCGACCACGACTGCCGCGACGCGGTTGGCCGTTGCGCGCACGCGCGAGTAGCCAGTGCGAACCCGTGCCCGCGAAAAAACAAAGGCCAGCAGCATGTGCCAGCACAGAGAATTTCCGACCACCATCGCCACAGCAGCCATTTGCAGTGCGGCGCCAGGTTCACTCGGAAACGACGCGGCAAATACGCTGCCAAAGAATAATGCCGATTTGGGATTGGTGATGTTGGTCAGAAACCCCAGGCGAAATGCCGCTGCGCGGCTGACCGACGTGCTACTGTCTGGCAATGCTGCTGCGCCGGAGCGCCACAGGCGGCTGGCTACCAACAGCAGGTAAAGGCCGCCGGCAATCTGCAAGGCCAGGCGCAGGCTTGGAAAGACTTGAAATATGGCGTGCAGACCCAACACAGCGCTGCTGGCCCAGATCAGCGCACCCAGCGTGACCCCCAACGCAGCAAACACCGCGCTGCTGGCACGATCACTGGCGGCGAGTTGGGACACCAACAGCACATTGGCGCCAGGGGTGGCCATGGCCGCAACGTGAAGAATCCATACGGCGATGAGGGTTGTCAACATAGCTTGGTTTTGAAAATTGCAAACAATCGACTATACCGCCAGCCCGGTAAAGAGTATGCTGAATCCGGGTTTACCAGCATGGGGTATTGACCCCGTCGCGGTAAATTGCACAGCGCGAAGGAACTCGCCTTGGAGCATTGGCAACACAAGGTTGCAACTGGGGGTCTTGACATTGGCTAGTCCATCTCTGGCAAACATTGCGTCGGCGCTGATCGTGGATGACAGCGTCGTCCAGCGCAACCACGCGGTCTGTCTGTGTGAACAAATTGGCGTCAAAGTCCTGCACCAGGCTGCCGACGGCGGCCAGGCATTGGCACTCATGGCCACGCTCAATCCCTTGCCCGATGTGATGGTCATAGACTTGGAGATGCCAGGCATGGATGGTGTCGAACTGATCCAGCAACTCCATGCGGGTGACTTTCACATTGCCTTGATCATTGCGTCTGGCCGCGACCCCACGATGATCCAATCGGTTGCGAAAATGGTTCAGGCGCTCGGTTTGCCATTGATCGGTAGCTTGAAAAAACCCATTCAACTGGAGGCGCTGCACGACCTGCTGTATCGCCTGTCCGTGCGCCGAAGCGCCGGGCGCCTGTAGGCGAAAGCAACATACAGCACTGCACGTATTTGACGATCCGGCGCAAACCCGTTACAAACGCTCACATGATGCCGCCCAATCTTGCGATACTGGTGCTGTGTGCCGTCAATGCGCTGCTTTGCAGCGTCATTGCAGCGGTGTGGTGGCATGGCACGCTGCTGGGCCTGGCCACGATGGGTCTGGTCTGGTGGCTACTGCCTAGCAGCAACGCTGGCAGCACGCCTACCGCGCCGGGGACGTCTGTCAACGATGAATTGTTCCCACTGATGCAAGGGGTGCTACCGCTGTGGGGCAGCAATATCGACCTGGCACGCCAGCAGGCCACGACGGCCATTGACGCGTTGGCCATGCGGTTTGCGGAAATCAACCAGCGCATTGGCGGGGCCCTGGGACTGATTTCGGGTGGCGCCAGCGGCAGCCATGCGTTGCAGGTCATCGCCCGGGGTGACCAACAGTTGGCGGGCATCGTGACGGAACTGGAGCAGGCAGTTGTCACCCGGTCATCCTTGCTCGCGCAAATTGAAGGACTCGGTGCTTTCAACGAAGAGTTGCAGTCCATGGGGATCTCGGTCAGCGAGATCGCATTCAAAACCAATCTATTGGCGCTGAACGCTGCCATTGAGGCCGCACGTGCCGGTGAGTCGGGCCGCGGCTTTGCCGTGGTTGCCACCGAAGTGCGCAAGCTGTCCACCTTGTCGGCAAGCACCGGCAAGAACATCACCAAAAAAGTGGAAGCCATTAACGCCACCATCAAGGCGGCACTGGGTGCTGCGCAAACCCTGTCGCTGAAAGATGCGCAGATGATTCACAACTCCAAGTCGGTGATAGGGCGTGTAGTTACCGATTTTCAGGAGGTTGCCACGGAACTCACCGGCACCGTGGAACAACTGGGGCAGGAAAGCCGCATGGTTGAACAAAACGTCAACGAAGTGCTGGTCAGCCTGCAATTTCAGGACCGGGTCAGTCAGATTCTGGACCACGTGCACCGCGACATGCAGAAGTTGGACGGCCATTTGGCACACGATGATGAACTGCCTGACCGGCAGCAGTGGCTGGATGCACTCAAAGCCAGCTATACGACGGCTGAGCAACGTAGCGTCCACAGCGGCGCAACTGCGGCCAGCGCGGCCAATGCATCCGATAGCAGTTCGGCCGGAGTTGATTTCTTTTAAACCAGGAGTATTGCGGCGTGGCAAAAACAATACTGATCATTGACGATTCGATGAGCATGCGGCAAACCGTTGGCATCGCATTGCGGGGTGCGGGCTACGAAGTGGTAGAGGCTTCCGATGGGCGCCACGCACTGACCAAGCTGGACGGACGCAAGTTCAATCTGATCATTTCAGATGTCAACATGCCCAATATGGATGGCATCAGTTTCGTCAAGGCGGCCAAACAATTGCCCAACTATCGCTTTACTCCCATCATCATGCTGACCACCGAAGGTGACGCTGCCAAAAAGCAGGAAGGTAAGGATGCCGGCGTGCGCGCCTGGGTGATCAAGCCTTTCCAGCCGCCGGTTTTGTTGGACGCAGTTGCCAAACTCATCAGTCCCTAGGGGGTGTTGCCATGCCGCTTCACGCAGGTTCCCACGCCGACCATCCGTTGGTGTTGGCATCAGGCCCCTTTACCATCTTCGAGGCGGCGGAGTTGAAAATGCAAATGCTGGCAGCGCTCTACGAGGCGGGGCCGGTATTGGAAATAGATCTTTCGGGTGTGGAAGAGGTGGACAGCGCCGGCATGCAAGTCCTGCTGATGCTCAAGCGCGAAGCCGTGCGTTGCCAGCAGCAGCTTATTTATAGCCGGCACAGCGCGGCGGTCACGGCGGTGATCGAGTTGCTGGAGTTGGGGCAGCATCTGGGTGACCCCATGCTGGTTGTGAATCCAAACTGATCTCGACAAGTCTTTACAGGTGCTCTATGGACATGGATGCGGCCGTTGACTCACTGGTGCAGGAAGCACGCGAATTGCTGGCAGCCATGGAAGTGGCGCTGATGGAGCTCGAGGCCAACGACGGCGCGGACCCCAGCGGTGAATCGATCAATTCCATATTCCGTGCGGCGCATACCATCAAGGGCTCCGCCGGACTGTTTGCCTATGACAAAGTCGTGTCCTTTACCCATATTGTCGAGAGCGTGCTGGACCGCGTGCGTACCAGGGAGGTCGCCGTTGACGGCGCGCTGCTGTCGCTTCTGCTGCAATGTGGCGACTACATCAAGACATTGATAGACGCCATAGAAAACCGCGACGCGGAACGCGAGCCCAATACAGCGAAGCGCAGCACGCTCGAATTGGAACTGTCGCATTACTTACCGCAACCGGAAGCCACGCCGGCCACAACGCTGGCAGAACACCCTGGGCCAGAGGTTGGAGTCGAAGGCGGCGAGCGGGTCAGTGGCGACAACTGGCATATCTCGTTGCGCTTCAATGAAGACGTGTTGCGCAATGGGCTGGACCCGCTGTCCTTCATACGGTATCTGGGAACGTTGGGGCGTATCGTCTATGTTGCAACCTTGGTGGACGGCTTGCCGGATGCCGCGCAAATGGACCCGGAATCCAGCTACCTCGGTTATGAAATTGACTTTCAGACGGATGCCGACCGCGCCGCGATAGAAGGTGCATTTGAATTTGTGCGCGCAGAGAGCCAGATCCGGATTCTGCCGCCGCACAGCAAGATAGAAGAATACCTGGCGCTCATTGACTCATTGACCGAAAGCCATTCCCGCCTCGGTGAGATTCTGATTGCCGGTGGTGCATTGACGCCCAATGAGCTGGCCGCCATGTTGGAGCAGCAGTCGCGCCACGCCATTGCGCCCAAGCCCTTGGGTGCCATGCTGGTGGACAACCAGGTGGTGCCCAGCGCCGTGGTTGCTGCGGCCTTGGGTAAGCAAAAGCAAGGCGAAGAAAAACGCAGCCAGGAACAAAAATTCATCAAGGTCGAGGTCAGCAAACTGGACAAGCTGATCGATTTGGTCGGCGAGTTGGTGATTGCCGGCGCTGGTGCCAATACGGTGGCCAAGCTCAAACGCGACGCGGCGTTTGAAGAGGCCACGCAAACCGTGTCCAGCTTGGTGGAGGATATTCGAGACGCCGCGCTGACCTTGCGAATGGTGCCCATCGGCGAGGTGTTCATGCGTTTTCCACGTGTGGTGCGTGACGTTTCCAAGGAGCTGGAAAAGGATATCGAGTTGGTCATCACCGGTGCCGACACCGAGCTTGACAAATCCATGGTTGAAAAACTGGCAGACCCATTGATGCACATTGTGCGCAATGCCATGGACCATGGCATTGAAACACCCGATGTGCGGGTGGCGTCCGGCAAGTCGCCCAATGGCACGATGCGCCTCAATGCCTACCACGACTCCGGTAGCATCATGATTGAAGTGTCGGATGACGGCCGCGGTTTAAACCGCGAGCGCATCCTGGCCAAGGCCATTGAACGTGGCCTGGTGGAGCCGGACCAGGTGCTGACCGAGTCCGAAATCTACCGGCTCATATTTGAACCCGGCTTCTCCACGGCGGAGCAGGTGACCAACCTGTCAGGTCGTGGTGTGGGTATGGACGTGGTGCGCAAGAATATCGAGGCCTTGCGTGGCGAGGTGGAGGTATTGAGTGAGCCCGGTGAGGGTGCCACCGCGCGCATACGGCTACCCCTCACGCTGGCCATCATCGATGGATTCCAGGTCATGGCGGGCGGTGCCGTATTTGTGATTCCGCAAGATATGGTTGTGGAATGCCTCGATCTGAGCTCCCACAGCTACTCCAAAGACAACGACATCATTCGGGTACGTGGCGAGGCCTTGCCCTTTGTGCGCCTGCGCGAAGTATTTGACATGCCGCCCAACACCGAGGCACGCGAGAGCCTGGTCGTGGTGGTTCATGGCCAATACCGCGCAGGCTTGGTGGTTGACAAGCTGCTGGGCGAATTCCAAGCGGTTATCAAGCCGCTGGGACCTCTGTTTCGGCATTTTCGCGGGTTGAGCGGGTCCACCATCTTGGGCACCGGTGCGGTGGCACTGGTGCTGGATGTGCCGGCGCTCATTCAAAAGATGGATAGGCGCAGTGTGGACCACAAGTCCTCCGACAAGCGAACTGCCGGCCTGCTACTCAATTAAAAGAGGAGATAAAACCATGATTGCCAACCTGTCGCTCAAAGGTCGATTCATACTGATGGGCGCTTCGATTGCACTGTTGGTTTCCGTGCTCAGTGGTTTCTTGTTGTGGCAAATGCACGTTATGCAGGTTCAAGTCAGCGCCATGTCGGATGAGGCAGAGCGCTTTACCCATGCCCTGGTGGGTGCTGAAAACGCCCATGTGCGCTTCAAGATTCAAATTCAGGAGTGGAAGGATACGTTGTTGCGCGGGCATGATCCCGAATCATTTGCGAAATACAGCAAGGCATTTGACGCAGAAGGCGAACAAGTTCAAGCCCTGCTGAAAAAGGCAAAGACCGAATTTTTGGCGTTGCACGTATCGACTACCGAGCTGGACGCAGTCATTGCGGCGCATGCGACCTTGGGAGACGAATACCGCCACGCGTTGAAATCATTTGATGCCAAGAAGCCGGATGCCAGCAAGGTCGTAGATGCATTGGTCAAAGGCAAGGACCGATCGGCCAGCCAAGGCCTGTCCAAGTACGTGGAGCAATTGGAAAAAACCTTTCAGGAGCGTTCCGACGCGCAAGATAAAGCCTTTGAAAAGGAAGTGGTGGCCACGCGCAACACCTCGGCACTGGGAATTGGTCTCGGGTTCACCGCCATTGTGGTGTTGATCGTTTGGCTGGCACGCAACGTGTTACGCCAGGTTGGGGGGGAGCCCAGTGAGGCCGTTCATATTTTGCAGTGTGTCGCGGCGGGTGATCTGACGCTGACGGTTCCTGTCCGCCATGGGGACACCACCAGCATGCTGGCCAGTATCCACCAGGTCAACGAAAAGTTGCGAGAGGTCATGGGAGACGTGAGCACTTCGGCAGATGCGTTGGCTTCTGCATCCGAAGAAATATCGGCGTCGGCCCAGGGGCTGAGCCAGAACACATCAGAGCAGGCCGCAAGCGTTGAAGAAACCAGCGCTGCAGTGGAAGAAATAACGTCCACGGTGACGCAAAACGCAGAAAATGCCCGCGTGACAGATGGCATGGCCAGCAAATCCTCTGTGGATGCAGTTGATGGTGGCGCCGCAGTCCGCGAAACGGTCGCTGCGATGCGCCAGATTGCACAAAAGATTGGCATTGTCGATGACATCGCCTACCAAACCAATTTATTGGCATTGAACGCCGCAATCGAAGCCGCGCGCGCCGGTGAGCACGGCAAGGGTTTTGCCGTGGTGGCGGCAGAGGTCCGCAAGTTGGCGGAGCGCAGCCAATTGGCCGCCCAAGAGATCAGTACCCTGGCCGGAGGGAGTGTGACGCTGGCAGAACGCGCCGGCAGTCTGTTGGATCAAATGGTGCCGGCTATTCGCAAGACCGCTGATCTGGTGCAGGAGATTTCAGCCGCCTCGCGAGAGCAAACCACCGGCTTGAGTCAAATTAACGCGGCCATCAGCCAAGTGGCGAAGTCCACGCAAATGAATGCCTCTGCATCTGAAGAGTTGTCTTCAACCTCGGAAGAGATGAGCTCGCAGGCCATTCAACTGCAGGAATTGGTGAGTTTCTTCCGACTGTCCAGTGAACCCAGTCGCAGCAGCGCGGCGGTACGTCGCGCGCAACCTCGCACGGCAGTGGGCAACGCTGTGCGACGCCCCTTGATGTCTTCACTGGATTCCGGCGGAGACAGTGTGGACGAATCAGAATTTCAACGTTACTGAGAGGTCATCATGGGCAGTCTGATATCACAGAGCCGACTGAATGCCAATGCACTTGCTGCCCAGCCGGTGGTGCAGGGGCGTCAGTACTTGACCTTTAAGGTTGGTAGCGAATTGTTTGCGATTCCAATCGAAAACATCCGCGAGATCATTGAATTCAATGGATTGACCGAAATCCCAATGATGCCTAACTTTCTGCGCGGTGTGATCAATCTGCGGGGTGCGGTTGTGCCCGTCATAGATCTGTCGGCGCGCTTCGGACGTTCGCCCACGGAGATATCCCGGCGTACCTGCATTGTGATTCTGGAAGTCATGCAGGACGAGCATTTGTTGGCCTTGGGCGTCATGGTCGATGCGGTAAACGAGGTTTTGACGGTAGAGCCGCACCAAATGGAGGCACGGCCGTCGTTTGGCGCCAAGGTGCGCGCTGAATTCATAGAAGGCATGATCAGCCTGGGCGAGCGCTTTGTGATTGCATTGGATATCCAACAGGTGCTGGCAGTTACGGAATTGGCGTCATTGATAGGTGTGGGTAGCCAGGAAGGTGGAGCGCTGCCTGCGGTGGCCGCTTCCAGCAACTGAATAAGGAGGTTTCCATGGATTGGTTTAACCGGCAGAAGCTAGTTGTCAAACTCATTGTTTCCTTTGTTACGGTTGCGGCAATTGCCGCTGCCATAGGGTTCATGGGCCTTCGTGCCACCAATCGGGTGAGTCTGCTGTTGACCGACATGTATGAAAACCGCTTGGTACCGGTCGTGGACTTGGGCGATGCCAATATGGCGGCTCTGAATTACAGCCGACGGGTCGTTACCTACACGATGCTGAGCCAGGATCCCAAGGCAGATCCCGCGGCACGTGTATCCCGGCGCACACTTATGGCCAAGGACGAAGCGGAGATGAATCGTCTGTTGAAGAAGTACCGCTCCACGGTGCTGATCAAAGCCGAAGAAGAAGGATTGAAGAAATTCGATGCGGCCTGGCCCGTATACACCGCTGCGGTTGCCAAGATGCTCGAAACTGTCGACGCCGGAAAAATCGATGCGGCTATCAACGTGTATGAAAAGGAAGTACGCCCCGCGTTCAAGGTACCGGACGATTTGTTGACGGAGTTGGTAGAAATCAACCGCAACGAGGCCAAGAAGGCCGACGTGGAATCACACTCCATCGTGGCCGACATCACCAAGACCTTGATCGGCTTGATTGTTGGCGGAGTGCTGGCGTCCATTGCCTTGGGGGTGCTGATCAGCCGTCTGGTGGCACGCCAGATTGGTGGCGAACCCGCTTACGCTGCCGAAGTGGTGCAGAGGGTTGCGGCTGGCGACTTGACCGTGGACATTCACATCAAGAGCGGCGACAAGACCAGCCTGCTGGCCGCCATGCGCATGATGGTTGAAAAGCTGCGCAATGTCATGGGCGATGTCAGCACGTCTGCGGACGCGCTGGCGTCAGCGTCCGAGGAAATTTCAGCGTCTGCGCAGGGGCTCAGTCAAAACACCTCGGAGCAGGCCGCCAGCGTCGAAGAGACCAGCGCTGCGGTGGAAGAGATCACGTCAACAGTGACACAAAATGCGGAGAACGCGCGCGTCACCGATGGCATGGCCAGCAAGTCGTCGGTCGATGCCGTGGACGGTGGCGGAGCGGTCAAAGAGACGGTGGCGGCAATGCGCCAGATTGCGCAGAAGATTGGCATCGTCGACGACATTGCCTACCAGACCAATTTGCTGGCGCTCAATGCCGCAATAGAGGCCGCGCGCGCCGGTGAGCATGGCAAGGGCTTTGCCGTGGTCGCGGCTGAGGTGCGCAAGCTGGCAGAGCGCAGTCAACTGGCGGCGCAGGAAATCAGTACCCTTGCGAGCAGCAGCGTGACCCTGGCCGAGCGTGCAGGTGGCTTGCTCGACCAAATGGTTCCCGCCATTCGAAAGACCGCCGATCTGGTGCAGGAAATTTCGGCCGCGTCTCGCGAGCAGACCACAGGATTGAGTCAAATCAACTCGGCCATCGGTCAGGTGGCCAAATCCACACAGATGAACGCCTCGGCATCCGAGGAGTTGTCG
>OUNL010002227.1_pt1 | contig 12653 bp, 10 predicted proteins | sample 1779831 | NCBI WGS metagenome assembly OUNL01 (sample SAMEA3914863, study PRJEB12502) | metagenome | biome: forest; material: soil | place: USA | collected 2011-09-16 | depth 0.1 m | reverse complement strand
GTGGACGTGCTGGTGCTGGAGCCGCAAATTGTGGTTCCCATCGTCGCCCTGCGGCCCATCAACCGCCCCAGTTCCTTGCTGGCAACTGCGATGACCCGTTGCGTTCAACAAACGGTGGTGCAGGCATTGGGCGGCTGACATCAGCATGCGGCAGGTGATTTCAGCAAATGTTCGGCAACACGATGCGCCGTGCCAAAGGCCAAGGTCAGCCCCAATGCCCCGTGCCCGGTATTGACCACCAGGTTGCGGGGTCCACCGTCCGGCACGCCGACAACGGGCAGACCGGTTGGTGTCGCGGGGCGCAACGCCGTCCATGGCGATTCGGCCTTGCTGGCGCTCAAGGCCGGAAACAAGGCTTGCGTCGTGCGCTGCAAGCTTTCAATCGCTGCTGGGCGCAGCGCGCGATCGTGCCCCACCAATTCGGCCATACCAGCTACGCGCAGGCGCGAACCAATGCGGGCAAATACAACCTTGCGGGCCGTGTCGGTCACGCTGATACGGGGGGCGGCGTGCAACGGGGCCTGGGCAATATCGAGGGTCATGCTATAGCCCTTGATAGGGTATACCGGCAGGCGCACACCTACGCTGCGCGCCAACTGCGCGCTGTCGCTGCCCAATGCCATCACAAACTGTGCAGCCGCGATGGCATGGGTGCTTGTGCGTGCTGCCACGATGCAGCCCTGACGGATCTCCAAGGCCGTGACGGCGCTGTCCAGCACAAACTGAACGCCCCGCGCGCGCAGGATACGCTCGAGCTCCTGGCACAGCTTGAGACAGTCCACAGCACACTCGGACGCGGTGTAAATGGCTCCTGCGATGTTCTCACGGTAGCTGCCCAGGGCTGGTTCCAGCTCGCAACTCTGCAGGGCACTGATGGCAGATTGCTGACTCCCCAGTGCCCGTTGCAGTTCCACCTGTTTCTGCGCGGCATCGAAGCTCTTGGCATCGGGGTAGAGCACGAGTTTGCCAGTGCTGGAATAGTCACAGTCGGGCTGGTGTGCAGCCAACATGCGGTCCAGGCCCGTGCGGCTCAGCGCCGCCAGGCTCAGCAACTCGGCCGTCGCGCGGGCCGATGCCCGAGCGTTGCAGGCCCGCAGAAATGCAAGGCCCCAACGCCATTGGGCAACATCCCACTGCGGACGTATCTTGAGCGGGGAGTCGCTCGACAGCAATAGCTTGGGTAGCTGACCCCAAATGGACCCGTCGGCCAGCGGCTGCACATAGCTGTAGCTCAGTTGCGCGCCGTTGCCACCACTGGCACCAGTTCCGGGGGGCGCCCGGTCGACAACCACCACGCTCGCGCCTTGGCGATTCAGTTCATACGCGGTGGCAAGCCCTACGATGCCAGCCCCCAATACACACACATCCATCTTTGCTCCAAGTTGATGGATGCACTTTAGAATGCCCGCGCACATTTGCACAATGCTGATGACCATGGCGGCCATGACCAAAAGTTATAGGCTTGCCGCAATACTCTTGTACTATCGCCATCCAATCCAATCCCATTCATAGCACCATGACATCCTCACGCCTGGACACTGCCCTGCAACTTGCCGAAAATCACGGCATGGACTTTCGCGCCAACCTGGTCATAGGTGGCAACTACGTATCGGCCATTGAACACCAAGGGCTGGTCTACGTGAGTGGGCAAGTGCCGCGGATTGGCACGACTGTTGTGGTGACGGGGCGCGCGGGCGAGGATGTAACCCTTGCGCAGGCTCAAACCGGGGCCGAAGTGTGTGCACTGCGCGTCTTGGCCATACTGGAACAGCTTTGCGGCCTGGAACGCATTGCACAGGTCTTGAAGCTCAATGTGTACACGCAATGCAGCACCGATTTCACGCAGCTCAGCGAGGTGGCCGACGCCGCGTCCCGTCTGATGTCCGCAGTATTGGGCCAAAGCGGCCCCCACACACGTACATCCGTCGGCGTGTACCAATTGCCAAAAAATGCCACCGTCGAGTTGGATGCAGTGGTGGCTCTGCATGAACCAGTTTGATCCAGCGGCAGCTCACTGCAATTGCCATTGATCGAGAATTTTTTTGTAACTGCCGTTGTCTTGGATTACCTTGAAGCCTCTTTCAAACAGCGGGTGAAAGGGATTGTTCTTGGTGAAACCGACATGGGACGCCTTGGGAAACCTGAAATCGCTAATTTTGACTTCGTTTTCAATCTTTAATTTCCGCACCATCGGATAAAAGACACTCAAATCGATCACCGCGCCATCATTGCGCGCTGCTGCCACTTTTCGCAGCAGAAGTTGGTAGGTTTCTCCTGCAGTAGCAACGGGATCTTTCGTAAAGCCGGTTGCTTCGTCGAACTCCTTGCTGATCGCATACCCCTGGCCCACGCCAATGGTCATTCCGTCGAGATCCTTGATGGTTCTCACGTCTTTGTGAATACGCCTGGACAAGACGACCACATTCCCACGGGTTCTCAAACTGGTGCCCAACGTATATTTGTCGTCTCGCTCGGTTGAGAAAACCATGGGAATCACCGCATCCAATTGCTTGTGGTCCAGCATATGCAGGCACCTGCTCCAGGGAAACATCTCGAAGCTAACCTCCACGCCCACCGCCTTCATCGCGGCGGCTACCAGTTCGACGTCCACTCCGATCGCCTTTCCGTCTTTGATGGAGGCTGACGGCAAGTAGTCTTCAAATCCGACGCGCATGACCAGGTGCTCAAGCGCACTGCAGGGGATGGACACACAGAGCAACACACTGAATAGTCCGAACAATTTCTTCACATCCATCATGGCTCCCGGTTGATGGATGAACTGTAGTAACGCGGCGATCATTTGAACAATGCCATTGACCATGGCGGGCATGATCGAAAGTTATGGGCCGGCACGCAAGAATTTACTGGTTTGGCGCCGACTCACGTAGGAGAATGGCGCAATGGCTCGACAAATGCCTGACGTGAATGTGATGTGCCGCTAAATTGGGGTAACGCCGTATGCTGAATTTGAATATTCCAATCAACCTGCTGATCGGATTTGTTGGCGTCACGCTGTCATTGATAAGCTTTTCGATGCGCGACATGCAGTCCTTGCGCACCGTTTCGATTTGCTCCAACTCTGTTTTTCTGCTCTACGGATTGCTGGAATGGCAGATCCCGACGCTTGTCCTCAGCGCGGTCTTGCTGCCGTTAAACCTGTGGCGCCTGATGCAAATCAAACGTCTGGTGCGCGATATTGAAAACGCCAAATCCGACACACCGATGGCCGAATGGCTGCTACCCCACATGCACGCGCGAAATTTCCCGGCCGGGCATCTGCTGTTCAGCAAGGGCGATCAGGCCGACGAGATCTTCTTCATTCAGACGGGAAAAGTACGCCTGCTGGAGATTGGTCTGCTGCTGGGAGAAGGTCAGCTGTTTGGCGAGCTTGGCATTTTTTCTTCCGCTCGGCAACGCACATTGGGCGTGGCGTGCGAGACCGACTGCACACTGTATGTGATGACGCGCGACGAAGTCTACCGGTTGTACTTCCAGCAACCCAAACTGGGGTTCCACCTGATCAGCCTGATCGTCAACCGGCTGACGGATACCAAAATTGCCAATCAGCAGTCACAGGGAAATGCTCTCGCATCCGACGCTGTTGCGGAGGCCTAGGCACTGCGCAGGGGGCTACAGACGTCCATCCACAAAATACATGTGCTGAATGCCCTTGCCCTTGACCTCAAACTCACCCCGTGAGGTCCATTTGAAGTCATTCCTGACCAATTGCCAGGTCGTGTCCGAGATGTTGATGCGCATCGGGTCGGAATTGCTTTCCATGCGTGACGCGGTGTTGACGGTGTCGCCAAACACGTCGTACAAATATTTTTGCGTTCCGACGATGCCACCGACCACGGACCCGGTATGAATACCAACCCGGATGCGCCATTCCAGTTTTGTTTTCTTGTTGCGCGCATCAAGGTAATCGATGATGTCCAACGCCGTATTGACCAGGTTCTGCGCATGGCGTGGATCTGCCTCGGGCATGCCGCTGACACAGAGGTAGGCGTCACCAATGGTCTTGATACGCTGACAATGGTGGGACTCGGCGATACGGTCAAAGTTGGTGAAGATGTCGCTCAACTCTGAAATCAGATACGTCGGCTCCAAGCCTGTCGACAGCGTGGTAAACCCCACCACATCGGAGAAGAACACCGATACGTTGCTGAACCCCTCGGGTTTGGACGAACCATAGGCTTTCAACTCGTCGGCAACTTTTTTCGGCAGCACGTTCAACAACAGCTGTTCGCTCTTTTCTTTCTCCAGCGCAATTTCCCGCGTGCGCTCCGCAACGACGTGCTCCAGCTCCTCGTTGTATTGCTTCAGGTTTGAAATCGCACGCCGGTTTAGCACGAAGATCATGATGAAGGTGATTTGCACCAGCGCTGCAATGGACCCCAGCAGAATGATCGCCGACAGCACGACCGTGGGCACCAGTTTGCGCCGCAGGTTTTCGCGGTCCACCACCATGGTCAGGGTGGCTTGGTTGCTGGCGCGATCAACCTTCAGTGGCAGCACGATCTGAGAACCCAGATCAGCACCCACACCGGTTGGCAGCCCTGCGGTTGACGCAAAATTCACTTTCCCATCGTTGACTGAAACCACCACACCTTTGATGTCCGGGGCCGACGATACGACTGATGACATCCAGGTCTGGACTTCGTTCAGGTCATCATAGGTTGACCCTTTGGAGATCACCGTATCGATGTTTTGTTTGACAATCTTGCCAACGTAACGGGTATTTTCAGCCGCATTGGCATCCAGGACATTGCGGTACGACCACAAGTTGAGTCCACTGAATACCAGCTGGCACAGCGTGATATTGATGGTCATGATGGTCATCAACATCGTTCGCCGGACTTCACCGCGTTCATTGGTGGTCTGCACGTGGCTCAGGATGAAAATAAACAGCATCGTGCCCAGGACCGTCACGACCAACACCGTCAAGGCCGAGGTCTGCGTGAAACTATACGTCTTGGACTTCAGGACGTCATCCTCGAAGCTAACCTCCAGATACGCGCTGATGGCACCATCGTTGCCGTGGATGGGAATGAACTCATGCTGGATGCCGTTGTGCAGAATGGTCTGGGCACCGGTTTTTGCCAATGCAGCGGCATCGAGTTGCCCCAGCAATGTTTTGTAGTCCAATTGCGCGAGGTTCTTCTTGGGGAAGATCGTGAAAAATACGGTCCCATCCGGCGCAATGATGCTGACGTTGTCGGAGGCGCTGATGTATTCGTGGATTTCGTTGATGATGGGTTGGGCCGTATAAAAATTGGCCATGGTCTTGCCGTATTTGAGACCGTACTCCATCGTCTGCACGCCGCCTTTTGAAATGGCCTGCGAACTCTCGAAAAACGATTGTTTGTAGTTGTCCTGCAAATTGCGGATATTGAGGACGCCAACGATCAACATCAACACCAGGATGATGCTGGAGGACATGAGCAAGTAGGACCATTGAACCGTATTCCGACCAGGAATAATGCTGCCGCTTTTGGGTTTCGTCATGTCTCTATCCTTTGGCTCGAATGTAGTGGATCTGCGCGGCGGCTTGGTCGTAATTCAACGCCACGCCGCGCCAACCGCGCCCCAGTAAATCGACTTGCGTATCGTAATCAAGTAGCGGCACCGCAATCGAATCGGTCAGTTGGTGGTCGGGGGCCTGTTGCTGGCGCAGCATCAAATAGCGCATGTTCCCAAGATACTTTGGCTTGAGACCCTGGATCCAGAAACCGCTATCCAAAAATGATTTGAGGCTGGCCAGGTTTCGGGGAGATACCGTTGAGCTTAGCCACTTGTAGGGGTGTTCGCACGCCATCGAAAGGCCGTGGGACAACGTAGATGAATCGCCGCTCAACCCTGGTGGTGATGTCGCGCCCATGGCAGCAAACAGCGCGTGCGTCATGCGTTTCTGCAGTCCTGCGCCACGGTACTCAGGCAGCACATTGGTCGCTTTGAAATAGGCAACCAACGGGAGATCCTGCGCTGCGAGGCCCATGTCCTGGCCAACGTTGTCGTCGCGCTCACCCATGAACAGCACACCAAAGAAACCGATCAGGCGCCCGCCGCGTTCGGCGCCAACGCACAATCCATCCGGACCCACCAATTCCTGCATCTCCTGCGTGCTGAGGGGAAAATACAGCTCGGGCAGTGCAAGTTGTGCGCACACCGTGTCCTGCGTCGCGATCATTTCCGCGACCCGCTCCCCGCCCAGTGGGACGATCCGCACATCTCTGGCGAGAACGGGCACGGCACTCATCGGCGGTCAACCTGCTTTGCCTGGGGTGCCAACATAAAGAGCATCAGGGCCAACGCAAACGCCAGCCCCAACATGCCTACGCCCATGTTTACCAACGACAGCCATCCGAAAACCAATGGCCCCAACGTCTGGCCGAACTTGGTAACGATGCTAAGCACGCCCATCGACTTGCCAACGCCAAAGCGCTGGACAGAGCTGAAACTCAGGAAGTAGTTGTTGCGCGCAACCAAGCCAACTCCGTCCGACAGTCCCAGCAACAAGACGGCCACGGTACAGGTCAACGGACTCGGGAAGAAACCAAACATCAGCAATCCGGCAATGATCAACAGGAAACTGATACCGGTAGATATCTTGGCCGAATATTTGCGCACGATCGTGCGGCTCAAAACGGGCCCCAGGTAGACGACACACAGGCCATATAACAGGAACAAGCGCCCTACGTCACTTGGCGTTATCCCGACGGTCTTGGCGTACACCGGAACGAAGTAGTTCAGGAACATCAGGCAAATGGCCACCGGAATGGCTACGGTCAAGAAGAATACGCGAATGCCCTGATCGGAGATCAGGCCCGTGCCATCGGCAGCGCCCTGTGCCGGCAGGGTCTGCACGGAAGCCTCTCGGTTTCGCGTGAAGCACAGGCAAAAGACGGTGGCAATGGAGGTCAGGACCAATGACATCCAGAAGATGCCAGAATAGCTGAGTCGCTCCAACAGCAGTGCCCCCAAAATGACGCCGCAATTGATGCCGGCGTAAATGCCGGAGTTAAGCCCGGCGAAACCGGTGGTCTGGCTTGCCGCAGTTTTGCCCGCCGCGACGAAGCCGCGCAGCGCCATCCAGGCAAAGCCGTAGCCAACCCCGACAACCATGCGGGCCAGCAAGAACATCGCCGTAGACGACGCCAGCGCGGACAACAAGGTTCCCAGCGCCAGTATGAGCAAGCCGGTCAGGAATGGCGGCCGCCAACCGCGGCGATCCAGTACCACACCGGTCACCAACGTCGACACGATGCTGGCCAATAATTCAATGCTCAGCGGCAGGCTCAGGAAGATATTTTCAGGCAAGCCCGCGATGGGCTCGAAACTCTTCAAGATGATGGGCAGAAAGGATGTCGACATGCTGGCTGCCAGGAAAAAAACGAAGGCCTGGGGCCGCACGATTGACGTGTCGTCTTCCGTCGGCACCGCCGCGCTTGCATTTTCATTCGCGTGCGCCACGGCCTGCGCATGGAAGTAGATGCCCAGAAACAGCACGATCTCGACGCTGAACAGAATGGTCGATACCAACAAGGTCAACGCGTCAATGATGATGGACCGGTTCTTCGACTCGATGTAGCGGGTGGACAGGGCGATGACCGCCTCGCCCGGATGGCCTTTGGTATCCGCCGCCAGGGCGACGCGGGTCATGTTCTTTGAATCGAGCCCACGCAGGTACTGAGCGTTGTCCAGTTTGTCGGTGCGATGGGTACTGAACATGGGCGCGGGTGCTGCGCTGGTCAGCACGATGCTCTCGATTTCCGGCATGGCTTTCGGTATGGCGTCCATCCATTCGTCCAATTTTTCCAGGTCCGCATAAGGGACCCCTTTGGCGATGACTTTTGCGATGTTTTTCTGCACCAACTGACCGACGAGTGCGTGGTTGCGTTGCACTGTATCCAGATAAATGGGCTGAAAATTGAGGATGGCTTGCGTCGTCAGCACCGTTTGGGCCATTCCAATGACCATCAGCACGACGGTCAACAGCTTCCTGGTGCGCAAGTTACCGCTGGCGGGGTCGACGATCTGCATCTTTGCCAGTGTGACAAACAGAACCAAAGCGGCGACCAAGCCCACCACCAGCGTCATCATCATGATGGAAGACTCAAACGCGTTGGCGTGTGGCGCAATGACGGACTCGTCAAAAATAATGTCCATCGCGCCAATGGGGGCACCGCTCGGGTCGTTGATGGCAACCAGGGCGTGGTACTGGTGGTCGACCACCAGCCAAGATGAATCCTTGCCTCCGGCGCGCATCATTTGCATCAATTCAGCCCGCAGGCTACCGGAGGCGCTGTTTGCCGCGTCGGAAATCAGGCTGTATGCGGTATTGCCATTGGCCAACATTATTTTGATGTTCTTGACATCAGCGTTGTTGTCCTTGACCTCCTGCAGAATCGACTGAACCCCAAAGAAATTGTCCAACTGCTTGCCGTATTTGAGGGCGTATTCGATTTTGCGAACGCTCTCCCCCCCGTTGAGCACAAAGCTTGACACATACGATTCGGTCAACGCCTTTTTGAATGAACCTGAACTCAGAACAGCGCCAAATCCAAGGGCCAGCGCAAGAATCAACAGCGTGGACGCAATGAAAAGCGCCCGGATTTTCCTGGGTGTCATCGGCAACCCATCACTTCGTGACGACAGGTGCAGCGGCGGGCGTATCCACTGTCAGAAAAATCTTGTCCGACACCAACAGGATTTCAAAGGTTGGCTTGTAACCAATTTGCTTGCTCACCTGCAGGTTCAATGCAATGGTGGGCGTATCGCTGTAGACCTGAGGCAGATTGTCTGCACCGGCGCCGTTGAGCATCTTGACCATTTGCTCAGCGCCGAATTGACCAACCCCCGCAAAATCCGCTCGCGCGATGCTCAGCAAGGCGCCGCGGCTGACCTCTTCATCGCCGAGTTGCGAAAAAACTGGAATCTTCTTGTCATAGAAGGGGCGCAACGCCGGGTACAAATGCTCGGCCTTGAGGCCGGGAGCCGGCGAAATAGCGTAGAAAAACGCATCGACCTGTCCGGCAAGCTCTTGGTGTGCTTGCAACAAGTCTTTGAAGTAGCGCTCCTGGTCGTCGGTATTTTTTGCCCCGGGAACCAGTCTGCGCACAATTTCAAAGCGTTTCTCCTTGGAGATCGCCTCGATATCGTCAACTGCAGCAAAGGCTTTCCCGTTAGGGGAGTCTTCGTACACAACGCCCATTTTCTTGAAATGGAAGATGTCCGCAAACACTTGCAATTGTTGCTTGTAACGGAATGGGTCCATGTGCGCCCAGATTCTGGGTCGCCCCGACAGATCTGCGGCCTTGACAATTCCAGACTTGAAGGCATTGCTGGTCGAGAACACCATGGTCTTGGCCAGGTTCTCGTCCGAGGCCATCAACTTACCCGCGACGGTTCCCATCACGATCAACAGGTCAGCATCTTTCTTGTCGCTGAAGCGTTTGAGAACTTGGGCTTCATGGCCAGGCGCCGACTTTAGCGAATAGTAGCCATCGGGCAAGAATTCGATGTAGTTGCTGAAGTCGCCTTGGGAGCTGATGTAGGCCCACATGGACTTGGTATCGGTTTGGCCCCAGGTAAAAGGGACCTTGTCGGCGCCTTTTACCCAGCCCCTGGATTCCAGCCCTTTGAGCAGGTAATACAGGGTTCCTGCGTAGTTGGCGTAGGGACCGGTTTCAATATAGGCAACCCGCCACTTCTTGCCATGGTCGAGCGTCGGCGCGGTTGACACGTCAGGCCCGATGGCCAATGCCGGAGCTGCAACACAGGCCATCATCAAAGCCAGCAGGGATGTTGTTAAAAATAAGAATAGTTTTTTCATCCGATCCGCCTTCTTCCAAAAAAATACTTGCAACCCACCATACGCCAATTTAAGCCATTCCAACCAGCATCCGTCATCCGGTATGGTCGTCAACAATTTTTATACGGTGTGACAACCCGCACATCAACTCGCAGGCAATCGTACCGGCAGAAGCAGCAACGACTTCAATGGGCAAACCCTGCCCCCACAACGTGACCTTGCTGCCAATGTGTGCGCTTGGGATAGGTGTCAAATCAACCGTTACTGAATCCATGGACACGCGACCGACCACGCCGGTCTTGACGCCATCCACCAAAATCGGTGTTCCGTCATGCGGCGGGCGCGGGTAGCCGTCGGTATAACCGCAGGCCACCACGCCAATGGTCATGGGCCGTACGGCGACAAATCGACCACCGTAACCCACTGAGTCGCCCGGCGCAATCAGCTGAATGCTGATGATCTCACTCTCCAGTGTCATGGCCGATCGAAGATCGAATTCTGCGCCGCGGCGGCCCGGAAAAACCGTCGTACCGTACAGCATCACGCCGGGGCGCACCCAATCGGCCGCCGTTTCGTGGTTGGTCAGCACCGTCGCCGAATCGGCCAAACTGCGCTCGCAGTCCAATCCTTCGGCAACCTTTGAGAACCGGCAAACCTGCTCTGCCACCGTAATGCCAGGGTGCGCTGTACCAATCGCATAGGAATTGGCGAAGTGCGTCATCAGTGAAACGCTTCGCACCACAGCGAGCGATTTGAGGCGCGCGTAGGCGGCACGCGCAATATTGGGCAGCAGCCCCAAGCGGTTCATGCCGCTATTGACCTTGAGGTAGACGTCGACTGGGGGTCCAGCAGGCATGAGCTCCAGCATGGCGATCTGTTCGACGCTGTGCACGACGATGTGCAACTGGTGGGCCATGATGGCCTGCATGTCGGACGCCTGGAAGGCGCCCTCCAGCAGAAGTATCGGCTTGGTCCAACCCCATTCTCGCAGCTGTATGGCATCGGCAATTTCGATGAGGGCCATGCCATCAGCCTGTGCAAATCCGCGCATGGCGCGGTCCAGTCCATGACCATAGCCGTTGGCCTTGACGATGGCCCAAACCCTGGAATTTGGGGCACTGCGCCGGGCAACACCGAGGTTGTGCTGCATGGCGGCACGATGGATGGTTGCAACGATGGGTCTTGGCATGTCCGTACTATTGAAGGCCTGCAGAGGCAACTAGGAACCAAAACTCCGATAGGAAGAGCGCATTGCGACAATCCGATTTGTTACAAATTGCAACATCAATGCAAAAGATTTTAAGGAAAAACGGGAATTTCTCACAAACATACTTTCATTGCGACTGTCCTGTTGCGCACCAGCATCAGATTCTCACGCTGCTGCAAAAATTTGCGTTCACTACTGGCCGGGGCGCCGAAGAGCTGTGAACGCCTCAAACTCCCAGCTGCGCATGGCCAACAGCAAGGTGTAACCCTCGAGGTCTTTGTCCTTCAGTTTCTGGTCTGCCAGATGTTGTTGTGCAAAGTCTTGCGCCACCCGCTGCATACGTTCCAGAAACGACGGTGCCAAACTTCGGCTGATGGACCCATGAACCAACAGCAAGCCTTCGCCCGCACCGTCGAAGCCACCGGAAAAATAGTCCAGTAGCGCGTTGTCACGAAAGTAATCCATGACCGGCCCGTGCGGCCGCCAACGAAACGTCTTGGCCAGTTTCAGTCGATAGCGGTTCAGCGGACGCAATTCAATGATGCCGATGCGGTCTAGCTGCACCAGATAGCCAATGCACTCGGGCTGGCTCAAGCGGTAGCTGGCCACCATTTGCTCCAGCGTCCACTGGCTGAGCACACAAATCGCCACCAACAGCAGCTTCTTGTCGGCCACCACGGCGCGCTCCTGCTCTTGCGACAATTGCGCCAACAGGGGCTGTGCGTCTGCCACACGGCGCGCCAGATCGGCGAAATCCAGCTTGAGCGCACGGCATATCGCGTCCACCCTGGACAGGGGCATGTCGCCCTTGGCCAGCATGCGCTTGACGCTGGACTCCGCCAAACCCAGCGCCACGGCCAGGTCGGCATAGCTCATACGAGCAGTTTTCAGTTCACGCTTGAGCGCGGTAACAAGGTCGGCGGTAGTACTCATAGGTATCGATTATTGATACCAATCGTATTTTTGTACAGCGATGTATCATTTTTTATCACATGGTGCTGCCCGCCCAGCGGGACACTGCGGTCCTTGTTCGTTTCCCCGAGGATTTGTCATGATGCCCCTGTTGTCTCCCGGCGAGAGCGGTCTGCTGGCCGCGCTGATGGTCGCGCTTTTGCTGGCCTGCTGCGGTCCGTTCCTGCCCCAATATGCCCAGTACCATGCCTTTGCCGACCAGCGCGCGCTGTGGGGCCTGCCCCAGGCCATGGACGTGCTGAGCAACCTGCCCTTTGCCATCATGGGCATCGTCGGGCTCGTGCGTTTGCGCGGGGGCCCGGAACTGCAGTTGGGTGGTGCACAACGGCAACTGGCCGCTGTATTTTTCGCCGGCCTGATCATTACGGCGCTGTGCTCCGGTTGGTACCACCTGCAACCCACCGACGCAAGCCTGAGCGTGGACCGGCTGGGCATGGTGCTGGCTTTTGCCGGCCTGCTGGGGCTGGCGGTTGCCGACCGCCTGAGCGCGCGTGCCGGTATCTGCATCAGTGTCGTGGTCCTGCTGCTGGGCCCACCGGCCATCCAGGTGTGGGCCACCACCGCAAACCTTCTTCCATGGTCCGTGCTGCAGGGCGGCGGCATGTTATTGATGTTGCTATTGGCGCTGCGCAAACCGCTGGTCAACGCCTGGGGCCTGCC
>OUNL010002233.1_pt1 | contig 12721 bp, 9 predicted proteins | sample 1779831 | NCBI WGS metagenome assembly OUNL01 (sample SAMEA3914863, study PRJEB12502) | metagenome | biome: forest; material: soil | place: USA | collected 2011-09-16 | depth 0.1 m | reverse complement strand
CAAGCTGGTCGCGGCCTACCGGGGCGTCGCCAGCAACGGAGCGCCACCACCCGCGTCCGTTGACGAGCCTGTAACGCCGGTCGGCCCGTTGGATGGGCTCTCACCGCGCGAGCGCGATATTCTGCGCGGCGTGGCACAGGGCGCCAGCAACAAGGAGATTGCCCGCGACTACGGCATTGCCGAGACCACGGTCAAGATCCATGTGCAACACATACTGCGCAAATTGGGCGTCAGTTCACGTGTCCATGCTGCCGTCATAGCCAGCGAAAACCATTTGATCTAACGCAAGGGTCTTGCGTTTACCGGGGCCACTAGTACCAGAGAACTAGGGCACGCACAAAAGGCTAGTTCTTCAGCGCACAGCGGCTACGTCCCATTGGGGGATACCGCTTTGAGGCGTTGAAACCTACAGTCATATCCAGGTTACTACGGAGTATTGGATATGACGAAAAAAGGGCAAGCCCTGTCGGTGCTGATTGTCAGTACCCTGGCATTCACCGTGTGCTTCATGGTGTGGATGATGTTTGGCGTCATCGGCATACCGATCAAAAAAGCACTCGATCTCAACTCCACACAGTTCGGCCTGTTGATGGCCACGCCAGTTCTCACCGGTTCGCTGATCCGCGTGCCGCTGGGCATCTGGACCGACAAGTTTGGTGGCCGCGTGGTGATGGGCACCCTGATGGCCATCACCGTGCCGGCCATTTACCTGATGGCCTACGCCACGGCCTACTGGCACTTTTTGACCATTGGTTTGTTTGTCGGTCTGGCCGGTGGTTCGTTCTCGGTCGGCACACCTTACGTGGCCCGCTGGTTTCCCAAGAAGCAGCAGGGCTTCGCGATGGGTGTCTATGGCGCCGGCAATTCCGGCGCGGCGGTCAACAAGTTTGTCGCACCGGCGCTGGTTGTGGCCTTTGGCTGGACCATGGTGCCCCAGGTCTACGCTGCCATCATGCTCGGCACCGCAGTGCTGTTCTGGTTGTTGAGCTACAGCGACCCGACGCATCTGGTGCCCAGTAACGTCAAGTTCATGGACCAGTTGAAGGCGCTGAAAGACCCTCGGGTTCTGAAGTACTGCCAGTACTACAGCATCGTGTTCGGCGGCTATGTCGCACTGTCATTGTGGATGGTGCAGTACTACGTCGGCGAGTTCGGTCTGGAAATCCGCACAGCGGCTTTGTTGGCGGCCTGCTTCTCATTGCCCGGCGGCGTGCTGCGTGCAGTGGGCGGCTGGATGTCGGACAAGTATGGCGCCCACAGCGTGACCTGGTGGGTGCTGTGGGTCAGTTGGATTTGCCTGTTCCTGCTCAGCTACCCACAGACCGACTTCACCATTGCCACCACCAGCGGCCCCAAGACCTTTCACATTGGCCTGAACATTTACATGTTCACCGCGCTGATGTTCACACTGGGCATTGCGTTTGCCTTTGGCAAGGCCAGCGTCTTCAAATACATCAGCGACGACTACACCAGCAACATCGGCGCCATCAGCGGCATCGTCGGTCTGGCCGGTGGCCTGGGCGGCTTTGTGCTGCCGATCCTGTTCGGCGCACTGATGGATCTGACCGGCATTCGCTCCAGTGCCTTCATGCTGATGTATGGCGTGGTCTGGGTCTCGCTGATCTGGATGTACTGGACCGAAGTCCGCCGCAGCGAGCTGATGGGCAACAAGGCCACCACCTTCAGCCTGCAGAACTGATTCTCACTTTTCTAACGAAAGCACACTATGAACACCCCGCAAACATCCGGCGCCGACGTTGCCGACTGGCGCCCGGAAGATGAAGCATTTTGGGAGTCCACCGGCAAGAAAATTGCCTACCGCAATCTCTGGATCTCGGTGCCTGCCCTGCTCTGCGGCTTTGCCGTGTGGGGCATGTGGGGCATCATCACTGTGCAGATGATGAACCTGGGCTTCCCGTTTACCCAGGCTGAACTGTTCACGCTGACGGCCATCTCTGGCATTGCTGGGGCCACGATGCGCATCCCGGCGTCGTTCCTGATCCGGCTGGCGGGCGGGCGCAACACCATCTTCCTGACCACGGCCATGCTGCTGGCTCCGGCCATTGGCACCGGCATCGTGCTGCAGCACAAGGACTGGCCGCTGTGGGCCTTCCAGTTGATGGCGCTGTGGTCGGGCGTGGGCGGCGGCAATTTTGCGTCCAGCATGTCCAACATCAGCACCTATTTTCCCAAGCGGCTGCAAGGCACGGCCTTGGGATTGAACGCAGGCCTGGGCAATTTCGGTGTGACCACGATGCAGATCGTGATCCCCCTGGTCATGACCCTGTCCATCTTTGGCAGCTTTGGCGGGGATTCCATGACACTGGCCAAGGACAGCGGCTGGATCTTTGGCAAGATTGCCGCTGGCACCCCCACCTGGATCCAGAACGCCGGCTTCGCCTGGGTCTTGTCGCTGGTGCCGCTGTCGATTCTGTGCTGGTTCGGCATGAACAATCTGAAGACCGTGACGCCTGAGGCCGGCCACCCCTTGGTGGCGTTTGCCAAGATCACCTGGCTCTACACGCTGGCCTTTATCCCGTCCATGCTGGGCCTGTACCTGTACCTGCCCAAGCCGACTGGCATTGGCCTGATCAATATGTGGGTGGCGATTCCGCTGGACGTCATCAGCGCACTGATGATCATGAAGCTGGCGGCCTTTGGCGCCATGAAGGAAAACGTCACCAGGCAGTTTGCGATCTTCAAGGACAAGCACACCTGGTCGTTGACTGCCCTGTACATCGTCACCTTCGGCTCGTTCATCGGTTTTTCGATGGCCTTGCCACTGGCGATGAAGGTCATCTTCGGCATCAGCCATTTGCCGGACGCGGCCGGCATCATGCGCCATACCGTGAACAACCCGAATGCGCCGACGATTCTGGCCTATGCCTGGATTGGCCCCTTTGTGGGCGCAGCGGTGCGCCCCATTGGCGGCTGGATTTCTGACAAGGTCGGCGGCTCCATCGTCACTGAAATCATTTCCGCCGTGATGGTGGTGGCATCGGCCTGGGTGGGCTACGTGATGATGCAGGCCTACGCATCGGCCACACCAGAGCAGTATTTCCCGATGTTCCTGGGCCTGTTCATCGTGTTGTTTGCCGCCAGCGGCATTGGCAATGGCTCGACGTTTCGCACCATCGGCGTGATCTTTGACCGCCAACAGGCCGGCCCGGTGCTGGGCTGGACCTCGGCCATCGCCGCCTACGGCGCCTTTGTCGCTCCCATCGTGATTGGCGACCAGATCAAGGCCGGCACACCACAGTATGCGATGTATGGCTTTGCCGTGTTCTATGCCGTGTGCCTGGTGTTGAACTGGTGGTTCTACCTGCGGGCCGACTCCGAGATCAAAAACCCATGAGCCGCCCTGCCCTGTCTATCGCACTTCTTCTGCATTTCCACCGAGGTACCCCATGAGCCACTTTCTGGACCGACTCACGTATTTCTCCAAACCCACTGAAACGTTTTCCGGTGCGCACGGCGTCACCAATGGTGAAGACCGCACCTGGGAAGATGCCTACCGCGACCGCTGGGCGCATGACAAGATCGTGCGCTCCACCCACGGCGTGAACTGCACCGGATCGTGCTCGTGGAAGATTTACGTCAAGGGCGGCATCGTCACCTGGGAAACCCAGCAGACCGACTACCCCCGTACCCGCTGGGACATGCCCAACCACGAGCCGCGGGGCTGCGCACGTGGCGCCAGCTACAGCTGGTACCTGTACAGCGCCAACCGCGTCAAATATCCGTTGGTGCGGGGCCGGCTGCTCAAGCTGTGGCGCGAGGCGCGCATTGCGCTGGACCCGGTCGATGCCTGGGCCTCCATCGCGCAAAGCGACGACAAACGCCGCCAGTACCAAAGCGTGCGCGGACTGGGTGGCTTCGTGCGCTCCAGTTGGGACGAGGTCAACGAGATGGTGGCCGCTGCCAACGTCTACACCATCAAGCAGCATGGCCCGGACCGCATCATCGGCTTCTCACCGATTCCCGCCATGTCCATGGTCAGCTACGCAGCCGGCAGTCGCTACTTGAGTTTGATTGGCGGCGTGTGCATGAGCTTTTACGACTGGTACTGCGACCTGCCACCGGCCAGCCCGCAAATCTGGGGGGAGCAGACTGACGTGCCCGAGTCGGCCGACTGGTACAACTCCAGCTTCATCATCGCCTGGGGCTCCAATGTGCCGCAGACGCGTACACCGGATGCCCATTTCTTCACCGAGGTACGCTACAAGGGCTGCAAGACCGTGGCGGTGACGCCCGACTACTCCGAGGTGGCCAAGCTGTCGGACATCTGGATGAAACCCAAACAGGGCACCGACGCTGCCGTAGCCATGGCCATGGGCCATGTCATTCTGAAAGAGTTCTACTTCCCGGACAAGGGCGAGCGCAGCGTCTACTTTGACGACTACGTGCGCCGCTATACCGACATGCCGATGCTGGTGATGTTGAAGGAACACGTGCTTCCAAGCGGAGAGACGGTCATGGTGCCGGACCGCTATGTGCGCGCGTCGGACTTCAACGGCAAGCTGGGCCAGGCCAACAACCCCGAGTGGAAGACCGTTGCGCTGGATGACAGCGGCAAGGTGGTCTTGCCCAATGGTGCCATTGGCTTCCGCTGGGGGCCGGACGGCCGTGCCGACGAAGGCCAGTGGAACCTGGAGGCCAAGGAGGCCCGCCACGGCAATGACGTCAAGCTCAAGCTGTCGGTGATGGAGGGGCAAAACCCCAGCAGCGAGACGGCCAAGGTCGGTTTTCCGTACTTTGGCGGCATCGAGAGCGAACACTTTCCGAACAACGCCAGCGGTGCCGCCGCCAACAACGTGCTGGTGCGTACTGTGCCAGTGCAGCGTATATCCCTGGGCAAGGCTGGTGACGTGCGCGAGGCCCTTGTGGCCACGGTGTTCGACCTGCAAGTGGCCAACTATGGTGTGGCCCGCGGCCTGCCGGGTGAACTGGCGGCCAAGGACTTTGACGACGACACCCCGTACACACCAGCCTGGCAAGAGCGCATCACCGGCACGCCACGCGCGCAACTGATTACCGTGGCGCGCCAGTTTGCCGAGAACGCCGACAAGACACATGGCAAGTCCATGGTCATCATCGGCGCGGCCATGAACCACTGGTACCACGCCGACATGAACTACCGCGGCGTCATCAATATGCTGATGCTGTGCGGTTGCATTGGCCAAAGCGGCGGCGGCTGGGCCCACTATGTGGGCCAAGAAAAGTTGCGACCACAGACCGGCTGGACCGCGCTTGCGTTTGCGCTGGATTGGATACGCCCGCCCCGGCAGATGAACTCCACCAGCTTCTTCTACGCCCACACCGACCAGTGGCGCTACGAAAAGCTGGGCATGGAAGAAGTGCTGTCACCGCTGGCCGACAAAAAACTGTATGGCGGCAGCATGATTGACTACAACGTGCGCGCCGAGCGCATGGGCTGGCTGCCATCGGCACCGCAGCTCAAGACCAACCCGCTGCAGGTGGTGCGCGACGCTGCGGCCAGTGGCCTGGACGCCAAGGACTACGCCGTCAAGAGCTTGCAAGACGGCACGCTGGCGATGAGCTGCGAAGACCCCGACCACCCGGACAACTGGCCCCGCAATATGTTCGTCTGGCGCTCCAACATTCTGGGCTCCAGCGGCAAGGGCCATGAATACTTTTTGAAGCACCTGCTGGGCACCAGCAATGGTGTACAGGGCAAGGACCTGGGCCACGACGAAGCCAAACCCACCGAGGTGACCTGGCACGCCAAGGCACCCGAGGGCAAGCTGGACCTGTTGGTGACGCTGGACTTTCGCATGAGCACGACCTGCCTGTATTCCGACATCGTGCTGCCCACCGCCACCTGGTACGAGAAGAACGACCTCAACACCAGTGATATGCATCCTTTCATCCACCCGCTGTCCACGGCCGTGGACCCGGCATGGCAATCGCGCAGCGACTGGGACATCTACAAGGGTTTTGCCAAGAAGTTCAGCGAAATCTGCATTGGCCATCTGGGTGTCGAGCGCGAACTGGTGCTGAGCCCGTTGATGCACGACTCCCCCGCCGAACTCGCCCAACCCTTTGGCGTGCAGGACTGGAAACGCGGCGAAGTGGCGTTGATACCCGGCAAGACCGGGCCGAACATGCAGGTCGTGGAACGTGACTACCCCAACGTCTACAAGCGCTTCACGGCACTTGGCCCATTGATGAACCGCCAGGGCAATGGCGGCAAAGGCATATCGTGGAACACGCAAACAGAAGTCAAGCAACTCGGTGAACTCAACGGCGTGGTCACAAGCCCCGGTGTGAGCTGCGGCATGCCCAAGATTGAAACCGATATCGACGCCTGCGAAGTCGTCTTGCAACTGGCCCCCGAGACCAACGGCCATGTGGCAGTCAAGGCTTGGCAGGCGCTAAGCAAGCAGACCGGGCGCGACCATACGCACCTGGCCATCCACCGCGAGGACGAAAAGATTCGCTTTCGCGACATCCAGGCGCAGCCGCGCAAGATCATCAGCTCGCCAACCTGGAGCGGCATCGAGAGCGAGACCGTGTCGTACAACGCCGGCTACACCAATGTGCACGAGATGATTCCGTGGCGCACGCTGACCGGGCGCCAGCAGTTCTATATGGACCACCCCTGGATGAGCGCCTTTGGCGAAAACTTCACCAGCTACCGCCCGCCGGTGGACCTGAAGACCACGGCCGGCATCCACAACATCAAGCCCAATGGCAACAAGGAAATCGCGCTGAACTTCATCACGCCGCACCAGAAGTGGGGCATCCACTCCACCTACAGCGACAACCTGATGATGCTGACGCTGAACCGCGGCGGCAGCGTGGTCTGGCTCAGCGAGACCGACGCCAAGGCCGCCGGCATCGAGGACAACGACTGGATCGAGGTCTTCAACATCAACGGTGCCATCGCCGCCCGCGCCGTGGTCAGCCAGCGTGTGAACCCCGGCATGACGCTGATGTACCACTCGCAAGAGAAGATCATCAACACACCGGGCTCCGAAATCACCGGCATGCGCGGGGGCATCCACAACTCGGTGACCCGCATTGTGCTCAAGCCCACCCACATGATTGGTGGCTACGCACAGTTCAGCTACGGCTTCAACTACTACGGAACCATTGGCACCAACCGCGACGAGTTTGTCGTGGTGCGCAAGATGGCCAAGGTGGATTGGCTGGAAGAAGAAGCCCAAGGACAAGGACAAGGAGAGGCAGCATGAAAATTCGCGCACAAATCGGCATGGTGCTCAATCTGGACAAGTGCATCGGTTGCCACACCTGTTCGGTCACCTGCAAAAACGTCTGGACCAACCGCCCCGGCATGGAATACGCCTGGTTCAACAATGTGGAGACCAAGCCCGGCATTGGCTACCCCAAGGAATGGGAAAACCAGGACAAGTGGAATGGCGGCTGGATTCGCAAGCCCAATGGCCAGATCGAGCCGCGCCAAGGTGCCCGCTGGAAGCTGTTGATGCGCATCTTTGCCAATCCGAACCTGCCGCAGATTGACGACTACTACGAGCCCTTCACCTTTGACTATGCGCACCTGCAGTCGGCACCCGAATCCAAGGCCGCACCCACAGCCCGCCCGCGCAGCCTGATCACCGGCAAGCGCATGGAGAAGATCGTCTGGGGGCCGAACTGGGAAGAGATTCTGGGTGGCGAGTTTGCCAAGCGCAGCAAGGACAAGAACTTTGATGACATCCAGAAGGACATCTACGGCCAGTTCGAAAACACCTTCATGATGTACCTGCCGCGCCTGTGCGAGCACTGCCTGAACCCGGCATGTGTCGCCAGTTGCCCATCAGGCTCGATCTACAAGCGCGAGGAAGACGGCATTGTGCTGATTGACCAGGACAAATGCCGCGGCTGGCGCATGTGCGTCAGCGGCTGCCCCTATAAGAAAATTTACTACAACTGGAAGAGCGGCAAGGCCGAGAAATGCATCTTCTGCTACCCGCGTATCGAGGCCGGTCAGCCGACCGTGTGCTCGGAGACTTGTGTCGGGCGCATCCGCTACCTGGGCGTGCTGCTGTATGACGCAGACCGTATCCAGGAAGCCGCCAGCGTGGAGCATGACCGCGACCTGTACCAGGCCCAGTTGAATATCTTTCTGGACCCGCATGACCCCAAGGTCATCGAGCAGGCCCGCATCGACGGCATTCCCGACAAGTGGATGGATGCCGCCCGCAACAGCCCGGTCTACAAGATGGCAGTGGAATGGAAGGTGGCCCTGCCGCTGCACCCCGAGTACCGCACGCTGCCCATGGTCTGGTATGTGCCACCGCTCTCCCCCATCAGCGCGGCCGCCAATGCCGGGCAGATCGGCATCAATGGCGAGATTCCTGATGTCAAGCAATTGCGCATTCCGGTCAAGTACCTGGCCAACCTGCTGACCGCTGGCGACACGGCGCCCGTGGAACGCGCACTGGAGCGCATGCTGGCCATGCGCGCCTACCAGCGCGAAAAACATGTCGACGGGCGCATCAACACCGCCGCGCTGGACCAGGTTGGCATGAGCCAGGCCGAGGTGGAAGACATGTACCACGTGATGGCTATAGCCAACTACGAAGACCGATTTGTGATACCCAGCACGCACCGCGAGTACGCCGAAAACACCTTTGACGTGCGTGGCGGCTGCGGCTTCTCGTTCGGCAACGGCTGTTCGGATGGCGACAGCGAAGCCAGCCTGTTTGGCGGCGCCAAGCGCCGCACCATCCCTATCAAAGCCGAGGTCTAGCATGAAGTCCACTCTGAAACCCATGGCGCACTCCCTGCGCGTGCTGGCGCACCTGCTGTCGTATCCGGATGCCGACGTTCGCAGCCACCTGGGTGAACTGCAACAAGCCTTGCAAGCAGAAAAGGCGGTGCAGCCGGCGCGGCTGGCCGAGCTTGATACCCTGATCAGTACGCTGCAAAGTACGGATGCATTGGAGACCGAGGCCCAGTACGTGGAGTTGTTCGACCGCGGTCGCGCCACATCGCTGCACCTGTTTGAGCATGTGCACGGCGATTCACGCGACCGGGGCCCCGCCATGATCGACCTGGCGCAGACCTATGAAAAGGCCGGCCTGTTGCTGTCGCCGCACGAGCTGCCAGACTACCTGCCGGTGGTGCTGCAATTTGTGTCAACCCAACCACCGAAGGAGGCGCGCGCCTTTCTGGGTGAGATGGCGCACATTTTCAACGCCATTTTCAGCGCCTTGCAACAGCGCAACAGTGCCTACGCCAGTGTGCTGGGCGCGCTGCTGGAATTGGCTGGCGAAACCGCACACGCCGTCACTGTCGTGGCCGATGAGCCGCTGGACGCCGCCTGGGAAGAGCCCGTGGTGTTTGACGGCTGCTCGGTCAAGGGCCAGGGCAAACCGGACCAGCCTCAACCCATGCATTTTGTGAAGAAAGCAGCGTCACACGTTGGAGCAAAGCCATGAACGCACTGAATATTTTCCTGTTTGACATCTATCCCTACATTGCGCTGACGGTATTTCTGCTGGGTAGCCTGTTGCGTTTTGACCGCGACCAGTACACCTGGAAAAGCGATTCCTCGCAGTTACTCAAGGCTGGCCAGTTGCGCTGGGGCAGCAACCTGTTCCATGTGGGCGTGCTGTTTCTGTTCTTCGGGCACAGCGTGGGCATGTTGACACCACACTTTCTGTATGAGCCCTTCATCAGTGCGGGCAACAAGCAGTTGATGGCCATGGTCAGTGGCGGCATTGCTGGCCTGCTGGGCTTTGTCGGCGTCAGCGTGCTGCTGCACCGCAGGCTGATGGAGCCACGCATTCGCATCAACTCCAAGACCAGTGACATCGTTTTGCTGCTGCTGTTCTGGCTGCAACTGGCGCTGGGCTTGGCCACCATCCCACTGTCGGCCGAGCATCTGGACGGCAGCATGATGATGCAGTTGGCCGGCTGGGCGCAGCACATCATGACCTTGCAAGGCGGTGCATCTGCCATGCTGGGTGGGGCCAGTTGGGTTTTCAAACTGCATATGTTTTTGGGTATGAGCATTTTTGTGGTGTTTCCATTCACCCGGCTGGTGCATGTGTGGAGCGGCTTTGGCACCGTGGCCTATCTGTTCCGTCCCTACCAGGTGGTGCGTGCCCGGCGCCTGAATGTGCCGGCCGGTCACAACCAGGCCAACCGTCCTGGCGCAGGTGTCTGAAGACCAAAAAAAAGGAGTTGACCATGCAAGCTACCGAACACAACACGACAACCACCGACGCGCGCGCGCCCATTGCCCGCATCAACGGCGTGGCGCTCAACACGCAGGCCGAGTTCCTGACGCCTGACGAACTGCGCCAGCGCGCCTGCTCTGAATTGCTGCGCCAGGCCGCCGTTGCGCAAGGCTTTTTGTCGGAAGCCGACCTGGCCAGCGTCGACGGCATTCTGAGTGAAACCGCTTCCAGTGCGATCGAGCGGCTGTTGGACCACAACCTGGAGTTGCCCGAGCCGTCAGAGGCGGCCTGCCGTCGCCACCATGCGGCGCACCAGGCGCTGTACACCACCGGCGAGCGGGTGCGGGCACGCCACATCCTGTTTGCCGTCACGCAGGGCGTGGACGTGGTGTCGCTGCGCAACCGCGCCGAGACCACACTGCTGGACGTGCGCTGCCACGACGGGTCCGATCAAACGGACCGCTTTGCTGCGGCGGCGCGCAGCCAGTCCAACTGCCCCAGCGGTGCCGAAGGCGGTGACCTGGGTTGGCTGACCAACAGCGACTGTGCGCCAGAGTTTGCCAAGGAAATTTTTGGCCTGAGCGACGTCGGCGTATTGCCACGCCTGGTGCACAGCCGCTTTGGCCTGCACGTGGTCGAGGTGCAGGAACGCATTGCAGGTCTGCCACAGAGCTTTGAGTCGGTACAGGGTGCCGTGACCAGCGCCTTGCGGCAGAACAGCTATGTGACGGCTCTGCGGCAGTATCTGGCGCTGTTGGCGGGTCAGGCCGTGGTGATCGGTGTAGCCTTGGAGGCAGCCGATACACCCTTGGTGCAGTAACATCGCGCTGCCATGCCCTTTGACTCTGCCAGCGAACTGATCCATGCCCGCCAGACGGTGATGCCCAAGCGCCTGGGCGCGCCCGGGCCCACCGCCCAGCAATTGGAGCAGATTCTGCTGGCCGCGGCTGCCGCACCGGACCATGGTCAGATCACGCCGTGGCGATTCATCATCGTGGCCGACAGTGCGCGTAACAAATTGGCCGAGGTTTTTGTGCAAGCCCTGCGCCAGCGCGACAGTGCCGCCAGTGCCGAAGAACTCACCCGCGCCGGTGAAAAAGCCCACCGCGCGCCGTTGTTAATGCTGGCCGTTGGTAGCAGTCAAACGGCGCAAAGCCCCATCAACGACGTTGAACGCCTGGTATCGGCGGGCTGCGCCATCCAGAACATGCTGTTGATGGCCACGGCCTTGGGATTCGGCTCGGCGCTGACCAGCGGAAAGGCCTTGGCATCGCCGCTGATGTCTGCGCTGTTTCAACTGCAGGGCGACGAAGTCCCACTGTGCTTCATCAGCATAGGCACCGCAAAATCAACCAAGACCCGCACGGGGCGGCCATTGCCGCAGTCGTTTGTCAGTACCCTGGCCTAGTGGTTGCAACCACAGCCCCTACTTTGGAAGTCCCTAGCCCATGTCCATCGAATCTTTTGACGATCTGCTGCGCCTGACGCAGCAACAAACCCAACCCCAACGGCTGTTACTGGTGTTTGCCAATGCAGAGTTGCCAGACGATGCCACTGCATCACAGCGAAGCGCTTTTGAACGCGGCGAAGGCGGCGCGTTGGCACCGCATATGTGCGTGGACAAATTGCCTGACGAAGTTGGAAACTTCAGCCAACTATTGCAAGAGTCTGCGGAGCATTCGCCTCACTGGTCGGTCGTGTTCATTGCGGCCATGTCGGGCACGCAAGGGAAGGCACCGACAAGCCAGGCCGCAGATCCGCATTTGCAACGCATGGTGGAAATGATTCGCGTCGGCAAGTTGGACGGTTTGGTGCCATTTGACCGCCAGGGGCACACGGTGCAGTTGGGTTGATGGCGCTGCACCGTACCCACTGTCGGTGTCGATTCGATTTTGACCGACGTGCCGACTTTGGACTGACCCTACATTGAGAACTGCCCGCACCCAGCAACGACTCCAGAGACATTGCGCTGGGTCACCGAATGTCGGCTGCCTGGGTCTGTTTGACGTCGCTGCCAACAGGAAGTCATTGCGACACGATTGCTACACGTAGTATCTAATTTTCCGCCGCACTGCGAGGTCGGACCACGCCGACCTCGCTCGTTCGCTACCTTTGACGCACCGCAAACCCCTGCGCCAGCGTCAAGAAACTGCTACGCACCAGGTAGTGGTTGGGTACATCCTGCCACCACAACATGACTGCATTGGCCGCTGGTGCCACAGTCAACGTCAGATCAGGCGTCAGCACATATTGTTGACCAACGATGTTGGTAAACAGCGCCGTGCCGTCGGTTTGAATGGCTATCGATCCATTCTGTGACAACGCGGACTGCACCTGAGCAGCCAGGCCGTCGGTGTCGACAAAGGCTGGGCGAAGATTCTGCACATTGCCGGCGCTGTCAGTAAAGCGGTACAGACCGTCGGCGCCTTGTGTCAGGCTGGGTGTGCCTGGCGTGCCGCCGCCAGTGACCACATAGTCCGGGCGAAACACATACACCGTGCTCCCCACCGTGAGCGTGATGACGCCTTGCGCATTGGTATTGGCCTGCA
>OUNL011260896.1_pt1 | contig 12739 bp, 12 predicted proteins | sample 1779831 | NCBI WGS metagenome assembly OUNL01 (sample SAMEA3914863, study PRJEB12502) | metagenome | biome: forest; material: soil | place: USA | collected 2011-09-16 | depth 0.1 m | reverse complement strand
TATCGGCTTGACCACCTTGTCATCGTTTTTGTTCAGAATCGCCAGCACCAGGTTGCGTTGCTTGCCGCCGTGGCTGGCCAGTTCGGCGTCGGTGATAGGTATGTGGTCGTCGTAGTGCGGCAGGCCGCTGGCCAGTGGAACAGGCGTGCCCATGGGCAGGCCTTCCACGACAATGCGGGCCACGATTTCGTCCTTCATGTCTGGCGCCGGGACCTGAACCGAACGCAGGTAGTAGGTGCCGGGCACGCTGCTGGCCTGCACGATGAGCGAATGCCGCCCTCCGGGGTAGATGGCATTGCCGGGCCACTGCTGGTCGCCAAATTGGGTGGATGTGTCGGCATTGATGGGTTTGAACTTGCGGTCAAACACATTGCCGTCCTTGGCGTACGCCAGCAGCGTGTGCTGGTCGAGCACCGGGTTGAACGGGTAGAACGACGCGGTGTTGATGAAGTGCCAGTTCTGCACCTCGCCCGGACGCATGACGATGGTGGGTTGGTAGGCGCCGTTGAGCAGGAAGGCAGAGGTATCGGTGGTGATGGAGTCGTAGAACGACTCGGTCTTGCCTACGGCGTTCAAATTGAGCTTGTGCACATGGATGACGCGCTCGCGGATGTCGGGTGAGGTGATGAACTTGTCTGCGGGGTCGCGTATCAGGATGGCGCCAAACATGCCACTGGAGACTTGCACATTCGACGAGCCGTGCAAATGCGGGTGATACCAGTAGATGCCGTTGGTGTGGTTCAGCGGAATCTTCAGCTCATGCTGGCGCGAGTCGCCCGGCAAGACACCTGCCGTTGGTAAATCCACCACATAGTCGCCATACACGCCGGGCCGGATCTGGGTGGGGTCCACATGCAGGCCATGAAAGTGCAGGTTGGTGCTGTTTTGGTGGTTCAAAAACGGCACGCTGGACTGCTTGGACACATTGGCGGGCAATTTGTTGTTCAATTTGATGCGCAGCGTGTCACCCAGCTTCAGCACCAGGGTGGGGGCCATGTATTTGCCGTTGAAGCTGCGCAGCGTGGTCGGGGTGGCTTTGGCGACGCCGGGATACTGCGGGCCTTGCTGGGCAGCGATGGTCAGTGTTTGTGATGCATATTGGGCATTGAGTTCAATGTCGAGCGTGTTGCCGACGCTGGTGAGCAGGGGGGCTTCGGGCAGCGTATCCGGCGTGGGGTCCGCGGCCTTGCCTCCGCAACCGGCTAGCGGGGCCAGCAGACTACCCAACGTCAGGCTGACTCCCCAGTGCAGGGTTTCGCGGCGCGTCCGTCCGGTGCGGGTGTCCAAAGCAGGTGTGGCTTGGGTCATGGGGTTTCCTCTATGCGAATGGAATGGGGTGGGGCGTCAGTTGCACCGTTGTCGATGGAAACTGTCCACAGGCCGAGGCGCGGTTGTCGCCCCAGGCCCACACGCCGTGGTCGGTGCGGGCCAGCACATGGCCCAAGCCGGCGGCCAGATGCGTCACGTTGGACAAGGACGGGATGCGCACCGGGGTGGGCGAAAACCCCAACCCGTCGCGCCCGAGTTGGCCCAGACCGTTCCAGCCCCATGCAAAGACGTCCCCGTGGGTGGAACGTGCGGCGGTGTAGAACATGCCGGCATCGATCTGCGCAACGGTGAACCCGGTGCGAATGCGTTGCGGCCGAGAAAAGTACCTGGCCGACGCGTCGCCCACCTGGCCATGGTTATTGGCGCCCCAGCCCCACAGGCGGCCTTTGTCATCCACCGCGAAGCTGTGCGTATCGCCCGCGCCAATGTGCTGGATGCGCGACGGCAGAAAAATGGCCTGCGGCTGCGCGCCTTCTTGCAGGCCGCCATTGCCCAATTGGCCTGCCGCGTTGGCACCCCAGGCCCAGACTCTCCCGCCACGGTCCAGCGCCAACATATGGCCGTGGCCGCCGGCCAGGGTGCGGATGTTGTCCAGGCCGGTGATTTGCGCCGGTGGATCAAAGCGCGTTTCGGCTGCGCGCCCCAGTTGGCCATTGCCACGCAGACCCCACGACCAGACGGTGCCATCCGGATACAGGGCAAATCCAGCGGACTCCGTCAGCGCTACCTGCCGGGGCGATGCCGGCAGGCCCGCCACCGGCGCACGCTGTGCGCCCTGGGTGGGTGATACCACGGGGCGGCACGACAACACGCTGCCCGAGCGCGCAATGGCCAGGCTGTCGACATAGCCATCCACCAGGCCGGTAAAGGCCTGCCCCGGATTGAGCGTTTGCGGCAGCGGCTGGGCGTAGCGGTTGTGGCCGATTTCGGTGGCATTGTTGGTGCACAGCTCGCCGGGGTAGCCTGGCGGCAGCGTGGCGCCCAGCAGCTTGATGCCACCCCATCCATAGGCTGCGCCGTCGCTGCTGAGCGCCATCGAGCGTTCGCGCCCGGCGCTGATGTGGGCAATGTTCATGGTGTGGGTCCCTTGGTGTGATTCTGCGGCATGGTAGGTGAAGAGTTGAGTATTGGCGATTACGGCGTTGTGATCTGAGATTGATTCTGGTTGTTGGTTCGCCCCATGCCTATCCCGCATACGCGGGATAGGCATGGGGCGCTGGCGCCCCTATGCTTCGCCCCGCATGAGAACCATTTCGCATGCGGGCGCCGCGATCCAGCGGCGACAAAACCACAACCTGGAGGACTGCTTCAATGGAACAACTTATTGAAATGCCTATCCGTCCAAACATAAGGGAGAAAGACACCATGGATATCACGCAAAGACTGGCTTTGGTCGACAGCTGGCTGCAGCTCAATGACCCCACCCACGCCATGCGCCTGAACGACTACGCCTCCACGCTGGAGATCGCGGCACCTGCGGGGCTGCCCGTTGTGTCGGCCGCCTCGCTGGCCGGGCCAGACAGGGAGGCGGCACTCAGAAAGGCCAAGCTGCTCAAGGAATCGTCCGACCCGGTTTCGGTGTTCAAGGACGACCTAGGCGACGGCTGCTCCACCATCCTCAACATGGCCCGCCGCGCATCGGGCTTCAACCCGCTGGATACCAAAGATCCCCAGGCAGCAAAGCGTTTCGAGAATTACCTGGACAGGGTACAGAAGGCACCGTTCTTCATGCTGATGTATGCGCGCAAGACCGTGGTACATAACAAGTCGAGCGACTGGGACAAGTTGATTAGCGCCATAGGAGACACCTTCGAAGGCCTGGCCGATGAGGACAAAAAAGGCGTGATCAAGTCGCTGACCTCGCTTGCCAAGGTCGCCGCCAGCAAGGAGGAAACGAAGCAGAGCGAGGACCTGTTCGTGCAAAGCGTGATCCACGCCGGCTCCGAATACGAGATATTCCTGTACAACAGCCACGTGACCCTGGAGTCAAGCACAGAAAAGGGCAGCACCAGCAGGCAGTCCTCCTTCGAGCTGGTGACGGTGAAGCTGCGCCTGCTCAAGTCCCTGTGGCCGCTTTCGGCCGAGAAGGTCTATCGCGCCGGGCACGCGAAGGCGGTCGATGACTGGCTGGACGAGAACACCACGGAGCCGGGAGGCGTACGTGCCAACCTGTGCATCGGGGCCAGGCTGTGAGGCCGGCATGAGCGCTGGCTACCTGAATCTCGTTGGCCCGGGACGCGATGCGCTGCTGCAGCGCGACGCCGCTCTGCGCAGCCTGCTGCCGTTGCGCTCGCCCGACAGCCCGGAGTACCGCAAGGCGCTGGAGGCGTTTCGTAACAGCCCGCTGAGCGGCTGCACAACGGTGCTGGACCTGTGCCGCAAAAAGGCCGGATACAAACCGATGAGCGGCGACAGCAGCGCAGTGGCGAGATTCGCCGCGGCGATCGGCACCCATCCGTTGTTTCGCGCCAAGCCACCGCCTTCCGTGGATTTCGACGTGGTGGTGGGGGATGTATTCGGCCAGGTCAGCATGGCGGAGGTGATCGCCCGGTACCGCGGCACGGATGCCGAGGCCGTACGGCGGATCGACCAGCAGCTACAGCAGGTGATGAGCGCCGCCGTGGCCAGTCATGGCGGGTTCGTTACCAACGACCTGTTGATGGAACACAGCCTGGCGGCCGACAACGGAGGCGCCATTACCTTCTACATGGGACGCAGCACGGCGCGGGCCGCGTTCGCGATGTTGCCTCACGGGACCTTTATCATGCGCGTCGCCGGCACGAAAACCGAGTCGATCTGGGAGTTCGATTCTTCGGCCTGGCCGGCCCAAGCCGAGGCAGTCATGAAGGAGCAGATCACGCTGGTACCGGACTGGATCGACCAGAACGACACCTGACACTACCCTTTTTTTTGGAGCCATCATGCCTTTTCAATCCGTAACAGACGCCACCCTCACGGCCCGGGGCTTTTCGAGGCCGGCCCAGGCCAATACCTTCTGGCCCGCTTCTCAGACCACCCACATCCACCTGGGCGTTCCCACATCGGCCGGCGGCCAGATCGCACCCGGTGGCAGCCGCTGGGTCACCTACATCTCGCTCAAGGTGAATGACGCCACCGTCGGCCGGCTGACTCCGAACGCCGCCGGAGCCTACGACCTGCGCGGGGTCGCGGCGGCGCGCTGGCCGGCCGGCTGGCAGGCACAGCTGCGCAGTACGTTGGGAGCGATGATCTTGCCCTGACCTGCGTTGCGGGGACAAAGGGACATGCCCTTTGTCTCCCTCGGCCTTTTGCCCGCCCTCGTCCACGCCGCTTTGTCGTCCACCGCAAAACTGTGCGTGTCACCAGCACCAATATGCATGATGCGCGACGGCAAGGACAGGACCTGGGGCTGTGTGCTTTCTTGCAAGCCGCCATTGCCCAATTGACCCGCCGCATTGGCACCCCAGGCCCAGACCCGGCCACTGTGGTCCAGCGCCAGTGCAGGGCAAAGCCGGCGGATTCCGTTAGTGCAACCTGCAGGGGCAATGCGGGCAGGACCGCCACCACCGTATGCCGCGCGCCCTGGGTGGGGGAAACCACGAGGTGGCACGACAACACGCTGCCCCGTGCGCGCAATGGCCTGGCTGTCGACATAGCCATCGGAAATGCCGGTGAAGGCTAGCCATGGATTGAGCGACTGCGGGATGGGCTGGACGTAGCGGTTGTGGCCGATTTCGGTGGCATTGTTGGTGCACAGCTCGCCGGGGTAGCCCGGTGGCAGTGTGGCACCCAGCAACTTGATGCCACCCCAGCCGTAGGCGGGGCCATCGCGCGAAAGTGCCATTGAGCGGTCGCGCCCGGCGCTGATATGGGCCATGTTCATGGAGTTCATTCCTTGGTTTGGGTCTGCAAAGTACTAGGTGAAAAGTTGGGCGTTGGCCGATTGCAGCATTTAGATCTGAGATTGATTCAGGTTGTCGGTGCGCCGCGTGCCTATCCCGCAAATGCGGTATAGGCACGCGGCGCAGGCGCGCCTATGCTTCGCCTCGCATGCGAACTGTTTCGCGTGTGGGCACCGCGATCGGGTGGTGCCGATCATTGCAACCAGGGAGGAATAATTCAATGAACCAACTTATTGCTGGCTCCGAAGTTCTGGGGCACGGAATCGACCCGTTTGGCGATTTCAATGACAGCCGCACCGTTGGCGTCATCTGCGACACCAGCGCGACTGATGTGCCTGTCGAATACGACGGCAAGACCTACTACCGCGCGAAGTCGGTGGGCTATCAGGTAAAGACCGAGAGCGACGAACAGCTGGACGTGTTCACATCGCGTGATGAATATGAAAAGAGCCTTGAACAAAAGCTGGGAGTGGAAGCGAAGTACGGTTCCTTTTCCGGTAGCTTCGAGCACACCTTTGGTTCAGACTACAAGTCACTATCCGAACGCACTGCCGTGCGGCTGCGTTACTCCAGTACCCTGTGGACGCTGCTGCTGGAAGACAAGACAGCGTCGACAACATTTCTGGCAGCGGTCGCCGCACTACCGGGTGAATTTGACCGGCGCAATCCCGACAAGTTCTATCAGTTCTTTCGCAATTTTGGCGCCTTCGTTGTTACGGAAGTGACGGTTGGCGGTTTTCTCGACTACGCGATGCTGATTGATCGCTCGCAGAGCACAAGCAAGACAACCAGCGAGACCAAGATCAAGGCGGAATACGGCGTTTTTTTTAAGGGCAACGCCAGCCAAAAGGAAATCGAGGAGGTGAAAAAATTTAGCGAGCATCGCAGCAGCAAGCTGTCGGTGAAGGGTGGCGAATCAAGCGCGTTTTCCGATCTCGATCTGGAGTCCCCCAAGGACTGCAGTACGCAGTTCAAGGCGTGGATAAAAACCATTTCCAACGCACCCAAGGTGGCGTCGATGCGGCTCACACGAATCGATGCCTTTGCTGGCGACAGGCAGAAGGCAGTCGCTGACGCGTTGGAGCAGTACCTGGGTGGTACGGCGCTGGTAGAGTCCAACTGGAGCGAATCCACCATTGTGCTCAAGGGCAATCAGGCAAACGCTGCGCTGGGCATGGGTGCGCCGTCGCTGCGGGTGGTCTTTGTGGACACGAAGACGCTGCAACCGGAACAAAGGGTTTTTTCGGCGCCTGATCAAGGGAGCGCCGACCAAGGCGTCAGTGATTTCTGGGTTGGCGTGCAAAATTACCTCAAGGCGCACAACCCCAAGGAGAGCATGCTGCTGATGGCCACCGAGCGGTGGCCGCGCGATCCGCGCTTTGTTCCGCCCGCGCCCGTCAAGGAACTCATGCTGGCGCGTGGCGCGCACGAGTCCACCCTGAAACGCTGGAGCAACGCCACGCAGGACATTCAGCCCAATCCGCTGGCTGGTGTGTCCTATGTTCTGGCCGGCGCCGGCGGACGCGATGCAGGGCAAGATGCGCTCACCATCGGTTTTGGCAAGCCGGGTGTTTCGCTCAGACCGACCGCCAAGGTGTCGGTGCTGCTGCCGCGCGATGTCGAGGGCCGTGTCCGGGTCATAGCCGATGGCAAACCGGTTGAAGACGCCAACACTGAGTTGTTCGTCATCCCCAGCATCACCGGGAGCGAACCGCTGCTTGGCGCCGACCCCAGCGAAAGTACCCGCATGATCCTGTCACCCGAGGATCCCAACAACCTGGGCCAGTACTGGTATTTCTATTCGGCGGGCACACGGTATGGTTGGCAACCCTTCGTCATCATCAACTACAAGACCTGTGGCGTGTTGCAGGGCAAACGTGGAGGGGCCGAGTCGGCGCTCTCACGCTTTGATTACAACTTGCAAGACGATGTGCTGTGGGACTTCCGCGGTGACAACAACGACTTCCATCTTTTGATGCTGCACTGGAACAGTGAAGCGTGGTGTCAGGCCGCGACCGGCAACCGGACCCAGGTCAAGACGTGGCACGCAGACGGCATGCACTGGCGCAGAAGGATTCGCAAGGCCAATGTGTAAGGTCGGGGGGGTGTTGGGCCTGTGAGGCCGTGCGGGCCTTAGGGCAAAATGCGGCATGGAGTGTTTGATGTCATGACCGTGTTGCCGCGCATCCGTTCCCTCGGCGTGTTGGTCGGCGTGCTGTTGGCAAGCATTGCCAGCATGCCGCTGGCCGCCGAGTTGAAGACCCTTGGCACCGGCGACACGCAATTGGAGGTGTGCCAGCTGGACGCTGCCAGCGACATGGTGCGCATGTTCTGGCGCGCACCGGATGGTGCGGTGTTTGGTGATTTCGACCAGGTTCAGCACACATTGCTGGCCTCGCATGAGCGGCTGCTGTGTGCCAGCAACGCCGGCATCTATGGCAAAGACCTGCAGCCCATTGGACTCTATGTGGAAGCCGGCCATGTGCTGCACCTACTCAATACCCGCAAGAACGGTTACGGCAATTTCTACCTGCAGCCCAACGGCGTATTCATGCTGACCGCACAGGGTGCCGCGATCATGGACACCGATGCAGTGGCCGCGCAGTGGGATGGCCTGGCCCCAACCGTGCGCTATGCCACGCAGTCGGGGCCCATGCTGTTGCAAGGGGGTGTCATCAATGGCGCCTTCACGCCAGGCTCGGGCAACCGCGTTATTCGCAATGCGGCGTGTGTTCGATCAGGCACGGAGGTGATGTTGGCCAAGAGTCGCTTGCCCATCAATTTTCACGATTTTGCCAGCGTTTTGCGCGATGCGGGGTGCCGCGATGCGCTGTATCTGGATGGTTCGATCTCGGCGCTGTATCCGGTGGACCCAGCGGTGGTGCAGCGCAAATTCTCGGTGATGGTAGGCGTCGTGGTCGCGGCACCGTAGATCGCAATTCGGGCCCAATATTCCTATCTTTACAAAGCTACGGTAAAGACAGGTAAACAAAGGGGTATTGATGCCTTTTCAATTGTTTTAGCGAATTGCTGGTCGATATCCAATGGGGTTTCCAACCCCTGTAGGAGCGATCATGAGCATCACCGGTATTGCATCAGCCCTTTTTACCAGTGCATCGGCTTTGACGCGGGCCGTGCAGTCGCAGCCAACCCCAGTCAACGCGGACCCTGACGGTGATGGGGGCACGCGCAAGGCGCACCGCCACGGCCATGGTCATGGGCAGATGCAAGCCGCGCTGATGCAAGCGCTGCAAAGCCTGGGGCTGGCGGCACCCACCGCCGCAACCAGCAGTACGGCGTCTACCACGGGTACCACGGCGTCGACGACGAACAGTTCGGCAACTGCTGTCAGTGGTGCCACCAGCGATGATGATTCGGGCGGGTCAAGTGCAGGCGCCAGTAGCGTGAAGAAGGACCTGCGCCAGTTCATGCATGCACTCTTTCAAGCGGTCAAGAATGACGCCGCAGCCAGTGGCAGTACCGCCACCGGCGGCACCAGCGGTACCAGTGCCACCAGCGACCCGAAGAGCAACTTTGCCTCCGGCCTGTCGACGCTGATCACGCAGGTCAGCAACGGTCAGGCGCCATCCGATCTACAGAATGCGTTTTCTCAGGTGGTGGCTGATATGCAGCCAACAACCAGCGCAAGCTCTTCCAACGCAGGCGGATCGGGCTCTGGCACCAGTCCACAAGCTACATTGCAGGCATTGCTGACCCAGTTACAGCAAAACTTGGGCTATGGCAGTACCAGCAGCACGGCTTCCATTGGTAATTTTTTGAGTCAGCACGCCTGAACGTTTTATGAAATTGAACCGTTTCTATTGATGCCGCGACACAATTGTTGACGGTGTCAATGCTCGGCGACGCCTATTCTTTACGTCCGGGCACATGGGGTCAGTGCAATGTCTGCAATAAGGATTCAGAGTATCGTTGGGGTGCTGCTTCTGCTGTGCCACGCTGTGGTGTGGGCCACAGGGACACCTATGCAACCGATTGTGAGCCCCACCGTCTCACTGCAGCCTTTGACCATTACTGGGCTGGTAGCGGAAACACCTGAGGCGGTCAGCAAACCGGACGGCACGACAACCGTGAATTTCACAGTGAAAGGTGTTGGCAGTGGCAATTGCGACGTGGCGGTCTCGCAGGGGCAGAGCTTTGGCTATATCACCGTGCCCATCACGGCTCAAAGTGGATTTTCAAAAACGTTTTCCCTGACGTTTCCAAAACCTGCCCTCACCCAGATCAACGTCTATGGCCTGCAATGCGCGGGCAAAGTCCAACTGATGTACAACGTCAAGCCGCATCCTGAATATCCGTGCAGCCTGTACCCGGGATTCAAGAAGGAATATTACTTCAACAACCCGGACGCGCCCGCGTGCGTTCCGTCAACGCCCCCAGCCACTAATGTGGAGGCCAGCCGTTTCTATTGCGGCAAAGGCTTGGTCTTTACCAACGCCGGTGGTTACATTTTTGGCTGCCTGCCACCGGGCATCTTTGCGCACTAACGAAGTGCACAAAAAATTTCGCGTGGAATTGAACCTCGGTTCGGTTTGCTTCGACTTATGCGGTGAATCAACGCACCATGCACTGCAGCATGGCGGCGGCTGCCACGGGTGGCGCAGCGGCCAGTAAGCCCATCGCTGCGCCACCGCCCACATCCCTGGTGCTACCGCAGATGCTACCCGGCAAGACATCTGCCGCGACGCCATTGGCGCTGCCGCCATCGGTGCAGACGCCCATGATTACCGCGACCGGTATTCCTGTGACCCCGCTGCCGACAAAGATTCAGACCGACACCATTCATGCCGTTGGCTTGCCTGTGCTGCCGACACAAATCAAAACTCCGACGATTGCAGCCACCGGCATTGCACCCTTGCCCGCCAATGTGATGACACCGCCCATTCACGCAGTGGGCGTCAAGCCGAACTAGCCAAGTTGAACCACCATCACTTTCATATTTTGAAAGGAAACACCATGAAACGCGCCATGTTTACCGCCATCACGCTGCTATGGGCTGCCTGCGCTGGCGCCGCTCCGGGCGACGCGACCATCACCTTCACGGTGCCATTGAATTTGCAAAAACTGGATCCGGAGGTCAAAAAAGTTCGCAGCTATTGCGAGGTCAAAGACAGTGGCTCACTGTGCTTGCCACAGCCTTTGGTGAAATCAATGGAATGGTCAGTGGCAATGCCATATCTGGCAATTCGGTATCGCAGATGGTGGTACCCGCTGCCAAGGTGACATCCGCCAAAACTTGGAATTGCAGCTTGTTGCTGGATGCTGGCAGCATCTGCATTGTCGGCGCCAGTGGCTCCAATCAGGTGCCGTGGTGCGTATTTGATGCCAGCTCCAAAACTACGGTAAACGGCAGCTTCTAAACCAAAAAGCATCCCACCTGCGCCGCCAACAGTGCAAAATCTGTCACCTTGTGTGGGTGATTGGGGTTTTGCCGCTGGCAGAAAGGGTGGTTTATGTTCAAGGGAATTTTGATTACCAAGGATGAGGCCGGCTACGGCGCAAGCGTCCAAAGCATTGATGCATCCATTTTGGGCGCGGGCGACGTCACGGTTCACGTCGAGTGGTCGACCCTGAACTACAAAGATGCCTTGGCCATCACCGGCAAATCACCGGTCGCCAGGCGCTTTCCCCTGGTGCCCGGAATCGACTTTGCCGGAACGGTGTCGTCCAGCGCCTCGCCGCACTGGAAAGTTGGCGACAAGGTCTTGCTCAATGGCTGGGGCGTCGGTGAGACGCATTGCGGCGGGCTGGCGCAAACGGCGCGGGTGCAGGGTGAGTGGTTGACGGCCTTACCGGCGCAATTTTCCGCGCGCCAGGCCATGGCTATTGGTACGGCCGGGTATACGGCCATGCTGTGTGTCATGGCGTTGCAGAAGCACGGTGTCAAACCCACAGACGGTGAAATTCTGGTGACCGGCGCCAATGGCGGTGTGGGCAGCGTGGCGATTGCGCTGCTGTCCAAACTGGGTTACCACGTGACGGCATCTACTGGCCGTTTGGCCGAATCGGACTATTTGCGTGCGCTGGGTGCCAGCACCATCATGGACCGCAATGAGCTGTCGGGGCCGGGCAAGCCACTGGCCCGGGAGCGCTGGGCCGGCGTGGTCGACAGTGTGGGCAGCCATACGCTGGCCAACGCCTGCGCGGCTACCAAGTATGGTGGCGCCGTGGCGGCGTGTGGGCTGGCCGGGGGCATGGATTTTCCGGCGTCCGTGGCACCATTCATTCTGCGCGGTGTCACGCTATACGGCATTGACAGCGTCATGGCGCCGCAAACGATTCGCCATGCGGCCTGGCAACGGCTGACCGCTGACCTGGATATGTCCAAGTTGGAGTCGATTACGACGGAGGTCAACCTGGACCATGCTATTTCCAAGGCCGGCGCGTTGTTGGAGGGGCATGTGCGTGGGCGTGTGGTCGTGAACGTCGACGGCGTCTGAATAGTTCTTCAGCCCATCAAGTGCAGCGCCAACGCATGGTATGCGGGCAGTGACTGCGGATCAATGCCCATATTGCCGGCAATGTGGTGTGAGGCGTAGCGCGCTATCACCATCTCGGCCGTCGGGTCGATGTAGATGGCTTGGCCATGGATGCCGCGCGCCATGTAGGCGCCGTGCGCGTTGTGCGACACCCACCACATATTGCGGTAACTCCAGCCCGGCAGTGTGACGTAGCCCGCTGGTGTGAACTTCACGGGGTCGGCCCCCTTGCGAATGTCCGCTACCACCGCTTGGGGTATGACTTGCTGGCCTTGAGCTTGTCCATCGTTGCGCATCATTTCGCCAAAGCGTGCCAGGTCGCGCAGGGTCGTGTTCAGGCCACCACCGGCAAACTCGGTGCCATGGGTATCCACCGTAATGTAGGCGTCATGTTCTGCGCCCAAACGGCTCCAGATGCGTTGGGACAGGTTTTCGGTGAGCGACAACCCAGTGACGCGGCGCACCACCCAGCCCAGTGCGTCGGTGTTGATGGTCTTGTAGGAAAAGGCGTCGCCGTGCGTGCCGAGCTTTTGTACGCCCTGCAGGAATTCATAGAAACTGTCCGGTCCTTGGTAGCCCGGCGGGCGCGGCATCAAACCTCCGGCTCGGGCATGCGCCCAGATCTCGGCGTTGGGGTCGGTGTAGACCTCGCTGTATTGCAGTGCGGTGGTCATGTCCAGTACCTGGCGCACGGTGGCGTCGCCAAAGGCGCTGTTGCGCAGTTCGGGCACATAGTGCGCCACCGGCGCCGAGTCGTCGAGCGCGCCTTCATGGATCAGACACGCCGCGATGGTGCCAATGAAAGACTTGGTGACTGAAAACGCAATGTGCGACCGGTCGCAGTCGAGTGCGCCGAAATAGCGTTCATAGATGATATGGCCTCTGTGCAACACCACGATGCCGTCGGTGTAGTTCGCGTCCAGCGAGTCGCTCCAACGCAGCGGCGTGTCACTTCCGATGGGCAGGTAGGTCACCGCGTCCAGATCGTCGCGCTCGTTGCGCGGCAGAGGGGCGACCGGGCCATGGCCGCGG
>OUNL010002278.1_pt1 | contig 12779 bp, 11 predicted proteins | sample 1779831 | NCBI WGS metagenome assembly OUNL01 (sample SAMEA3914863, study PRJEB12502) | metagenome | biome: forest; material: soil | place: USA | collected 2011-09-16 | depth 0.1 m | reverse complement strand
CCAGGAAATCGCTCTTGACTTTGGTCGCGGCCTCGGCTTGCTGGCGCGCCAATTGCAGCGCATCGTTTTGGTGAAGCACCATTTCAATGGCCAGGTTGCGGTTTCGGTCAAACGTCAAAGCCACGAAGAACAGAATCATCACCAGACCGGCCACACAGAGTGCGGTATATAGGTGCAGCGTGCTCTGGTCGTACAGCATGGGGAACTGGTAGCCCAGCATGCCGGCCGCCGCATAGGCCAGCGCAATCGCGAAGCACAGAAGGAACCAGCGCAGTGCGTCTGGACCGTACCCCAACAACAGCAGGGCCGTGACCGGAACCAATGTGAACCAGGGCATGACCGGCGATAGCAGCCCCCCGGAAAAAAAGCTGCAACCCAGGATGGCGATAAAAAACGACACGCCAAGGTACACATTCGCACACAGGCGGTAGCGGCCAGTGGATTTGAACAAGAACAAATTGCCGACATGGCCGGCAAAACATGCCAGCATCAGGTAGACGCCAACGCCAAAGCCGATGGCCAATGAGGTCGCCACATAGACCAGCGAAAACACGGCCGTGATCAATCCCAGGTAGACCAGCAAGCGATCCGCGAAACGCTGACGCTCAGTATGCGCGGCACAGGCCGCCATGAACCAGGTCACCAACTGGTCCATGGCGCCAAGGCCGGCGTTCAACAACGGCTTAATGGCAATTACCTCGCGCGTGTTCAGGCGAAGTCAAAGCCGTCATTGCGTGTAGGGTTGACGGGTTGGCTGCGCCCCAGGTGCAACAGGTGGCGCGCCTCATCGACCAAGGCGTCGCCAAGCAGATAGACGGATTCTTCCACCAGCAAGGCATAGTCTTCCAAGGGCAGAATGCCAAACAACTCGCGCAAGGTAAATTCCTTGAGCAGGGTTGTCAACACGTGTTTGACTTCTGGCGGGGTAATGTCCAGCGTGTAGACCTTTTCGCAGTAAATGGGGTCGATGTGAACCGGGTTGCCCTCGTTGAACAGGTTGATGAACCGGTCCAGCATGGGTGCCGGTGAATTGGACAGGAAATGGGTCATCAAGGCGTTCAACACCACCTCACCGCGTTCACGGAAGCGGAAATGTGGGATAGCCGCCAGGTGCGCGTGGCTCAGTTGGTCGGCTTGCAGCGCCGACTCCAGCTTGGCCGTAAAGTTGCGGTAGTTGTTCAATATGAACGACATGCCCCAGCCGCACGGCGTGGTCCAGCAGGCCGCATCGCCGGCAAAAATCACGCGCTCGCGGGCCAACTCCTGGTTGACGCTGGCCGAGGGGTACCAGCCGTACTTGGTTTCCTTCACGTCCATGGTGTGAAAGGGCTTGGTCGTCGCCTCTTCGCGAATGATGTGGTTGAAGACCGGCTCCATCACCTCGCGCGACATGATCTCTTTGCGCAAATACAGGATCAGCGAGAACGAGGTCCGTTCGTCGAGGATCTCGTATTCAAACACGGGTCGGCCGTCTTGCAAGGACGTATCCGCATTCGCATTGGTATCCTTAAACGTTTGCCACAGCATGTAGTCGCCCACCTGCATGTCGCCAATGCCGTCCGGATGGTCGCCGATGGCGCCAAACACCGACCACCAGTAGTAACCCGCGCGGCTGATGCCATATTGCTTGGCAATGGGGGAGTTGAAACCTGTGCAGTCGATCAGCAGGCGTGCCTTGAATGTGCCGCGCCCCGTCTCAACGGTGACGCCGTCGGCATCCACGGCGTGGGAGCGGTAGTCGCACTGGTCCACTACTTCGGAGCCATTGGCGCGCACGGTATCCACCCAATGCGGTAGCAACTGCTTCTCGTTGATATACGGGTAGCGCGGGAACTGGCGCGCCTTCCATTGGGTTTTGCCGCCGGTCCAGGTATTGCCCAGAAAGCGCGTGACGCCACCAAAACTGAACGGTTCTGTCTTTTCATCCAGCACGTTGAGCGGCACAAACCAACTGCGGTTGGTCGTGCCCGCGACACCTTTTTCGACCACGAGCACTCGGCGTGTGGCGGACAATTCGGAAGCTATGGCGAGTCCAGCGGGGCCACCGCCGATGATGATTGCGTCATATTGCATGGGTGTTTTCCTTGATGAGTTGAAGACAGCGCCTCGCAGTGTAGTACCGTCGCAGGATGTGACCAAGCCCTAGCCCGACGCCGTCAGTCAAAAAATAAAGTATTAGCATCGCACCATGGCGCAACGTATTGCAATCATCGGCAGCGGCATGGCCGGCCTGGCGGCTTCCTGGTTCCTGGGCGCGAAGCACGAGGTCACGCTGTTTGAACGCCAGTCGCGCTTGGGGATAGGCGCACACCGTGTGCAGGCGCCGGGTGGCGCGGTGGACGTGCCACTGCGCGTCATCTATCCTGGTTACTACCCGGAATTGTTTGCGTTGCTGGCGCAGACGGGCGTGCCGGTCGAGCCACTGGATGCATCACTGGGGTTCTCGGATCTGGGTGGTGAAAGCTATTTTCGTTACCGCAACCTCAAGCTTGTTGGGAGCAAGACGTTGCCGTGGGTGACGCCTGGCATGTGGCTGCGCAGCGCCCCACGTCAGATTGTGCTAGATCTGGGGCGATTCCTGTGGCAGACGCCGCAGGCCCTGGCCGCTGGCCTGCTTGCCAACCGTACGATTGGCGATTACCTGGGTCAACAGCGGTTTTCCACGGCCTTTGCCGATCGCTTTCTGGTGCCGGCCTTCGCGGGTATCAATACCGTCAGCTGCGACGAGGTGCGCAATTACCCGGCAGAGTTGATTGCGCAGTACTTCAACCGAGCGTTCGTGGTCTCCAGTGTCTACCGCGCCGTGGGCGGTGCCCAGGCTATCGCTGAGGCGCTGTCGGGGCGCGTTGCACAGTTGACGTTGGATGCGCGCATACACAGCGTGCGGCGCCAGAACCACGGCGTCGTGGTCACCATGGATGACGGCGGTGCCGAAACATTTGACGCGGTGGTCTTTGCCACGCAAGCCAATCAGGTCATGGCCATGCTGCAAGACGCCAGCCCTACCGAGTGCAAGGTGCTGGGCGCCGTGCGGTATGGTGGCGTGCGGGTCGTGATGCACCACGATGAGCGTATGATGCCGGTGCGGCGGTCTGACTGGAGTCCGGTCAACTACATCCTGTCACCCCGACATGACAGGCCCATGGTCAGCATCTGGGTCAATCGTCTGCTGCCGGCCTACCAGCATGCGCGGCCGCTGTTCCAGACCATCAACCCGATGGTGGAGCCCCTGCCGGCACTGGTGCTGCAGGACTGCAACCTGCAACGCCCCATCGTTGACCTGGCCACGCAGGCCAATTTGCACGCGTTGCAGACGCTGCATGACGAACCGGGCCGACGCGTCTTCTTCTGCGGTTCCTATGCCGCCCAAGGCATTCCGTTGCTCGAAAGTGCCGTGGCGTCTGCCGCGCGTTTGGCGCTATCAGGCTGCTTCAAATCCGGCCGCTAAAGACGCTGCGCATAATTTTTTTGCTGGATGTTGAATCCAGTTGCGCAAATGCGCCGTATTCATCCATGAGTACCGCCCCTACGCGGGTAGCGGCACCCACCACCACCGACCACTATCGCTATTCATGGAGATCACTATGCATTTCAAATTTGCACGCATCACACAAGCTTGTCTGTTGCTGGCCGCGGCCAGCGCCGCCGGTACCGCGTTGGCATCCAGTCACCGTGAAGCCCCGTTCATCACCACCAGCCCCAAGGTCGACGGCAGCGACTTCTATATGTTTCGCAGCTATGAAGGCGTGAGCGCCGCTGGCACGGGCGGGCGCAGTGACTACGTCACGATGATTGCCAACTACCAGCCGCTGCAAGGCGCCTATGGCGGGCCGAACTATTTCCAGATGGACCCGAATGCGCTGTACGAAATACACCTGGACAACAATGGCGATGCCAAGGAAGACATCACCTTTCAGTTTCGCTTTACCAACAAGCTCAACAGCGTGCCCTTGTCCATTGGTGGCGCCAGTGTGGCCATTCCGTTGATACAGGCCGGTGCTGTCAGCAGCCTGAACGACTCCAATCTGAACGTCAACGAGAGCTACACGGTGGCCATTGTGCGGGGCGACCGCCGCAAGGGCACCTCACAGTCGGTCACCAAGAGCGATGGCACAACGGCCACCTTCGAGAAACCAGTCGACTACATTGGCAGCAAAACCCTGGGCGACGCCAGTGCCTATGAGTCGTATGCGCAAAAACATGTGCACGCCATCAAGATCCCCGGCTGCCCAGCTGGCAAAGACACCGGCTACGTATTTGTCGGCCAGCGCCAGGAGGGCTTTGCCGTCAACCTGGGAACCGTGTTTGACCTGGTCAACGCGCCAGCAGCCTTCTTGCTGGATCCCGCCAATAAAGATGCGGCGGGCCAGGGCGGCAAACACTACATGCAGAAAAACAATGTGACGTCGCTGGCGTTGGAAGTGCACAAGGACTGCCTGACCGCTGGTACCGACCCGGTGATCGGTGGCTGGACCACGGCCAGCCTGCGCCAGACACGATTGCTCAATGGCAAACCCCCTTCGGGCCACCAGACCAGCGAAAAGACTGGCGGCGCCTGGGTGCAGGTGTCGCGCTTGGGCAACCCCTTGGTCAACGAGTTGGTGATTGGTCTGCCAGACAAGGACAAGTTCAACGCGTCCAAGCCGCAAGACGACACCCAGTTTTTGAGCTACGTCACCAACCCCACGTTGCCAGCATTGCTGGGCATGGTCTTGTCCGGTAGCCCCACCGCATTGGCGCCCACCAACTTGCCGCGTACCGATCTGGCCACGGTCTTCCTGACCGGCATTGCCGGCGTTAACAAGCCCGCAACGGCAACCCCGTCCGAAGTGTTGCGTCTGAACACGGCCATCGCCCCCGTTCAGTTTGCCGACCAGAACCGCCTGGGCGTCGCTGGCGAAGTCTTGCGGGTCGGTGGTGCTGCCAATCTAGCGGCTGCCAAGGACCTGGCTGGATTCCCCAATGGCCGCCGGCCCAAGGATGACGTGGTTGACATCGCGCTGGTGGCCGTATTGGGCGGCTTGTGTGTGATCAATGGCGACAACAATGCGTTGGGTCTCAACGGCGTACCCGGTGTTCCATCGTTGACGTCCGCTTGCAAGCCCGCCAGCGTGCCCCTGGGTGCCACATCGGCCAATATCCATGACGGCGTGGACCAGGCCACCGTGCCGTTCCTGACCCGCTTCCCCTACCTGAATACGCCCAATGCCGGCTCCGCCAGCAACTGAAACCCCGCCACAACGAGGAAACCAAAATGCAAAACAGTTTGAAGAAGCAGGGCGCTCTGATGGTATGTGCTGCGGCCCTGTTGGCGGCCTGCGGCGGCGGCGGTGGCAGCAGCGCTGTTGCGAACCCGCCCGCGGACTCGGGCCTGATCGCCGGCACCGATTTGCCGGTGGCGGTGCAGCAAAGCGGCAGTGCGTTGCTCGACTTTGCGAAGACACAGCTCGCAGCGACTAGCGACAAGACCGACCCCTTGCTGGTGGGTGATGCGAAACTTGCCGCAGACGATACAGCCGAGCCGGCCGGTATTTGATAGGACCACGCCCCAAGACCATCGCCATGCGGTGGTCTTGGGGCGCTCTGCACAAAACGGCTCTAACGATGTCTCTTGCTCGCATGGCACTGTGGTGCTGCCTGATCTTCATCCTCACACCCTTGCAGGCGCACGAGTTTTGGTTCACGCCGATAGCGCCACCGCAATCGTTGGGCGACACCGTGACGCTACGCCTGGAAGTGGGGGAGCTTTTCAACGGCGAGGCGGCAGGTATCTCAATTCCCACCACGCTGGCGCTGCGCCACTTCACGGGACAGAGCCAAGAGGATCTGCGTCCCCATTTGCCACCGATTACGCTGGAAGCAGAAGTTGATTTGGAAGTCGATGCACCGGGCACGCATTTGCTGACCTATGACAGCACGCCCCAGCGCATCACATTGGCGGCCGAAAAATTCCATGCCTATCTGCACGACGAGGGCCTGGACTTTGTCAAGCGGCAACGGGAACAGGCGGGCACTGCCGACCAGCCCGGGCGCGAGCGGTATCGCCGGCACATCAAAACCTTGTTCCAGGTTGGTAGCACCTCGGACGCCAAGAACTCAGCGGACACTGTCTATGCTACAGCCGTGGACCAGCGCCTGGAAATCATGCCGTTGCGCAATCCACTGCTGCTGGCGCCGGGTGACACATGGCCTGTCAAGATTGTTTTCGACAGGCAGCCGCTGGTGGGTGCCTTGGTCAAAGCCTGGCACAAACACAATGGCCAACTGTTATTGATCCGTGCCACGACGTCTGCAGCCGGCGACGTTGCGCTCAGTCTTCCGTATGCCGGTGATTGGATGGTTAGCGTCGTGCACATGGTGCCCGTTGTGGGTGAGCCAGGTGTGGACTGGGACAGCTTCTGGGGGAACCTGTCGTTTCGATTGTCTGGAAAGTAGCTGGTGTGCGCATAATGTCGCCATGGATATCTGGACCAACCCAAAAGCATGGCAATGGCTTGCCGGGGCCTTTACCAATAACTTTGTGCGCGAAGGCTCGCACTACCTGCTGGCCGCCTTGCTGCTGTGGCTGGTGCTACACCGTTGGCTTCGCACGTGCCTGGCGCACCGGCTGATTGCTGGCTGGCCCAGTGGCGGCGATGTGCGGCGCGAGATGGGGTATTCCCTATCGACCTTGCTGATATTTTCCGCCCAAGGCCTGGTGGTGTTCGCTGGCATTCTGCGCGGTGACATGGTGGTGTATTTCAAACCCGGGCAATATGGTCTGTTGTGGCTGGCGCTCAGTTTTCCATTGATGCTGCTCTGGCATGACTTCTATTTTTATTGGACGCACAGGCTGCTGCATAGCCGCTGGCTGTTTCGCCGCGTACATGGCGTACACCACCGTTCGCGTAACCCGTCACCCTGGGCCGCCTATGCCTTCCACCCCGTCGAGGCGCTGGTCAACAGCCTGGTCACACCGCTGGCTTTGCTGGTGGTTCCGCTGCATGGCCTGGTGCTTTTCGCCTTTGCCATCCACCAGATTGTGCGCAACGCACATGGGCACTTGGCCATTGAAACCATGCCCCGTGGTTTTGCCCGGCACTGGTTGGGTGGCCGGTTCACGACAACGACCCACCACCACTTGCACCATGAAACGGCACAGGGTAATTACGGTCTGTGGTTTACCTTTTGGGACAGGTGGATGGGTACGGAGCGCTCGGACTACCACGCGCGGTTTGAAAAAGTGACAGCAGCGCCATACTGGATGCCGGATTCCAGCGGTGTGTCTCACGCTCGCAGCGAAATCCGCACCACCTCTTTGCCACAGCGATAGTGCAGACCGGCTGGCATTGCAAATAATCGATGTTCCTGCGCCAAGCCGCTGTTGCGCACCAGTTTGCTACTGCTGTTCTGCTTGGCACTGAACACGGTGAGTTCACCGGCGGTCAGCACTTCCACGCCGATGCCCTGTTCATTGACAGCAATATTCAAGGCCAATTCGTCCGTGGGATCAACTGACGCCATTTCAAATCCCTGCGCGCCACGTGTCAACGTGAGTCTGTGCGGCTGTCCATCGGTGCGGCCATAGGCCAGCGCCAACACGTGGTCGGGTGACGCCATGAAGGCGTCCACCAGCCGGTAGGCAGCCAGGCAACTGGCCCTGTCGATACGCACGCTGTCGGCAGCGGGCAGCACCAGAAATGGCGTGCCCAGCGCGTCGAATACAGCCATGTTGCCAAACACGGTGGACGACTGGGCCAGAAACGGCCAACTGGCGCGCACCGATAGCACCGTTTGCTGAGCGAACTGGTCGATAGCGATTTCTGTCAAGCCATGTTCGCTGTGGGCGTTCAGTGCAAACAAGCGGTTGCCGAAGGTGACCAGGCGTTGGGCTCTGCACGGTAGGCGTTTGGTCGTGGTGGCCGCCAGCGGCTTGGGGTCGCGCTCGCCATAGACCAGGTGACCTATGATGCCGCCGTCTTGCACGCTGGTGTCCAGGCTGGCATATAAAAGGCCTCCCGCGCAGCGCACCAGAGCGGCCGCACCCTGGTGCAGCGCGTCCAACTGCGCGGGGCTCAGACTTGGCAGGTGTTGTTTGCGTTGCAGGTCATAGGCATGCAGATGGGCGGCAACATTTTGTTCGCGCCACAATGCGACGCCGCAGCTCAGTACGTCCACGATGTCGCCGTTCAAGCGCACCAGCATGTCGTGGCTCACGGTTTGACTGGTCACAGTGCGCAGTGTTTGCTGGGCAGCAGCCAACGCCATAGCGGCCACCATGGCATGGGTAGCATGTACCGGTGGCGGTGCGCTGCGCAGGCCCTTTTGAAAGACTTCGCGGTACCAGTCCAATAGTGGGCCCGGTAGTTTGGCATAGTCACGCACGCCGGCGTTGACCGACACTTGCGGTTCAAATACGGAGGCGTTGGCCAGCATGCGCGCTTGCAGGTCGCCGCGTTTGAAGTCCGGGTGCACGCCCTTGTACGGGTGGATGCCGGCCAGCACTTGAAAGCTCACAATGGCCCACGAGAACCAGTCGGTCAATGGTGTGAAGTCGGCGCTGTGCGGATCGCGTATCGAGGGCATGATGGCGCTGGCATTGAAGGCGCCTATCTGCCAACTGTCTACATCCAACAGGCGTGGCGCGGTGCCGTCTGCCAGGTAGTTCATTTCATTGGCATCGACCAATACGGCGCCGGCCTGGTGGGCCGCGGTCACGGCCAGGCGCATGTTCTCAATCAATTCCAGTGACTCCCGCATGCCAAACTTGTTGGGTCCGCGCCAGGCGTTCGTAAAAGTTTTGACCAAGGGCACGCCGCTGGCCTGCGGCATATAAAAGCCCACCACCTCGTGTTGGGCGTCGTGCAGCACGTCAATCGGTGCCACGATGTGCGGGTGGCGCAAGCCTTGCAACAGCTTGAGCTTGTCTTCTATGCCACGCGCACGCGCGCTGGCGGGGTCCAGGTACAGCTTGTACACATAGCCGCCCTTGGCGTAGACCGCACCTTCGCCACCGGTGGCCAGGTAGTCGGTTTGCGACAGCGCGACTGCGCCCTTGCCGGGCAAATACACCGTTTGTGGCAATGGCACCGTAAGATGTTGGCTCTGGCTCATGTCGTGACCTCAGTCACGCGGGCCAGTGCCGCCATGGAAAAGTCGTCTTGTGCGATATGACCAGCACTGTGCCAGTGCTGCAGCGCCTTGATGGCCCGGCGCTTGACGAAACCGCCCGCATGGTTTTTAAAGGCCAGGCAGGTGGTGGCTGCGTTCAATGACTCCAAGCCGCTGACTTGACCGATTCCATCACTGCAGACCATCAGCGCATCCACCGTGTCAAGAGCCAGCTCCGTGCTCCAACCCAGGCGAAAATCCTGGGTTGGTATCGCTTGGGTGGAATCAAGTGTGTCGCCAGTTTGGCAGCGCAATTGCACGGTCGGCCCGTCTATCGCTTCGTGCAAGGCGAACTGCGCCAGGACGGCGGGTTGCAGGCAATAGCCCAGATAGTATGGTGCGTTGTCGGGCCAGGACGCCTCGGTGACTTCCACCGTGCCATCGGTGCGGCGCACGGCCAAGGCACCATCGCCCGCCATAAAGACCTTTGCGGTGTGCGCGTCAGCGCAAAACGCCACTGCACTGGCCAGATAGTCTTTTGCGGTTCCGCCCAGCGGCATGGTCAGCAGACGTTCCTGAATGTGTTGCACGAATGCCGGCGTAAAGCAGTCGGCTAGTGTTGCCGTGCTGTGCAATAGTTGCTCAATGGCCAATGCGAGTACGCGCGCACCCAGGTCGGTGCGCGCGTTGGCACCGGAGCAGCCGTCGCAGACGATGCCATAGACCCGGCCATCGGCCAGCCTGCCCGACAGCGCATAGTCCTGGCACGGCTCGCCAGCACGCTGGTGGGTGCTGCCAATGCAGAAATAGTGGTCAACGTGCAGGCGGTGCATGGCGGTGGTCCTATTCTTTGAATCAGAAGGCCAGGGGCTGGCTGGCGCCACCGGTACCCAGGCTTTGCGACTGCGCCGAAATGCTGCGCGAGACAAACTGCGCCAGTTGCGCCAGCTTCTCCGGCGTGGCATCGCCGACGTCCACATACTGCGTCAGGCCGGCGTCGTTCTTGAACGCTTCCAGGTGCGTTTTGCACTGGCTCGCGTTGACACCCACCAGTATCACGTTCAACGATTCGAGCCATTCGTGGCGTACGCCATGGGATAGCTCGGCCGCTACATCTTTGGCGGTGTGGTGCGAGCTGTTGTCACCCCCGTCAGTGACCACCACGACCAGACCATTCACGCTGAAGTCCTGCTCGCTCAACTGGCGCGCATATTCATTGGTGGCCATGATGGCATTGCGCGTGGCGTCAAACAAGGCGGTCGAGCCGGTGCAGCGCGGCGCGCGGTAGTCGGCGGGGTCGATGCGGGTCAGCTCGGTAAAGCCATGCTCTTCGTTTGTGGTCTCGCTGAACTCGGTGCTGCGCAGCATCAGGTAGTCGGCACGTGGGCTGCGGTGGCAGGCCTGCACCACGGCGCGTTTCATGGCCAGCAGTTGCTGCTCGAAGCTGCACACGCTGCCGGTTTTGTCGATGACCAGGCTGACCAGTGTGTACTCGGTTGAGCCCAGCTTTTCCGGGCGTACGCCTGAGAATGAGAAATTTGAGACCTTGGTGGTCTGCATGGTGAAGTCCATCAGTTTCATGTCGGTTCTCCGGTTGCAATAAAGAATTTTTTGGGCGTGGCGGGGCCTGGCGGCTATTGCTGCCGCCATGCTTGCCACGGTGGGTGGTGCCTGGCCCCCTGCGGGGAACGTTTGGCGCCGATTTAGACCATGAAGTCGGTCGAGAGCGCGGTCTTCATGCCACGCCCGCGCAGCTCGTTGACAAAGTCGACTCCGAGCTGCTCAAAACCGCCTACGCTGTTGCAACAGTCAGTCAGCAGCACCAACTTGCGGATGTTGTCTTCGCCAAAGTTGTTGCCAATGTCACGCACGGTGTTGGCCACGCAGTGCGACAGGGCTTCACCAGCGACGACCACCACGTCCGCATCGGCCAGGGTGCGTATCAGGCGGCTGTTGAGCAGCGTGCCAGGGTCCGACGGGTCTGGCACTTCCGCCTGTACCGCTGAGTAGTGCTCGGTAAACGGGTTGGAACCCTTGGTCACATAGTCCACCACGTCCAGCTTCCTCCGCGCCCAGGCGTCCAGCGATTGCGCCACGCTGGCATGCACGTTGTGGCCCCAGTGGCCGATCAGGCAGTGTTCCGGCCATACCACCAGCGCATAACGCTGCGCGGCTTCCAACTGCTCCACATACTGGCGGCTGCGCTCCTGCAACAGCGGGTTGCGCGAGCGCCACAGACCGGCGGCGATGTCTTTGGCGGTAATGACGGTGAAGGGGGCAGGGGCCTGCCCCTTGTCATTGCTCCACCAGGTGGGGTGGGCGATATCGATGGGATTGTGCGAATCCAGCGTGACGTGGATGTCATACAGCTTGTCACCCACGCGGTCGACAAAGGCCGCCAGGCGTTTCATGTCGCCATCGGCACCCGCTACCGGCAGTGCCGGTGCAATGTTCTGGCCGGCGCGCAAGGGGTCGGCAGGCTGTTCGGCCAGCGGAATGTCGCAGAAATCATTCTGTGGATCAATGATGAGCAGGTGAACCTTGGTTGACGTTTTCATGGTGTTTACTCCGTTCTGGGTAGTGTATGGTGCCAGTATAGTTCTGTTAATTGCAAAATGCAAATAACTATTTGAAATATTTTATTTGGGCCAAGTTGTCATGCTTAAAGGAGACTTTCCCTGGCTTGGCGGTAGCAGAAATTGTTCGCAGGCTCTGTTAAGAGCTAAAATGAAGAAACCATGACACAAGCCAATCCGGACTGGATCATCATCGTTACCGTCGACGTGGTGCTGTTTGCACTGCATGACAAACGCCTGCACGTTGTGCTCACGCGCCGCCCCAGCGAGCCTTTCATGGGCCAGTTGGCACTGCCGGGTGGTTATGTGCACAAACAGGAGGACGACGACAGCCTGGCGGCCGCCGTGCGGGTAATGCGCACCAAGACGGGCATTGCGCCGCCGTATCTGGAGCAGCTGTACAGCTTTGCCGATGGTGCGCGAGACCCACGGGGTTGGTCGGTCAGCCTTAGCTACTTTGCATTGGTCGACCACGCGGTGCTGGCCCAGGCCCATGTAGCCCATTCAGACTTGGGAGTCGAACTAGTTGATGTGAATGCCGTTGCACGACTGTCGTTTGACCACAACCGCATTTTCGACGTGGCGCTCAAGCGCCTGCGCGACAAGAGTTCGTACTCCACCCTGCCGTGCTATCTATTGCCCGAACAATTTACCTTTGCCCAGGTGCATGAAACCTATGAGCACGTGATGGGTGTGGCACTGGACAAGAGCGCCTTCAGGCGCAAGCTCTTCGACATGGACGTCCTGGAAGAGTGCAAGGGCCAGCGCGTGGGCGGCGCGCACCGCCCAGCGCAATTGTTTCGCGTAAAACCCGATGTGGCCAACCGGTTGCGCTTGCTGGATCGGCCGTTGGCCGTGACCTAGGCCGCCGCTTAAACGATTGCTGGCGACGACAAGCGGAAGGCGCCAACCGGGTCTTCGGTGATGTGGCGTGTTTCCAGCAGCTTGATACGCGCCGCGCCGATGGAACCCTTGGGGATGCCGGTTTCGGCAGCGATGGCAGACCAATTGACCTTCATTCCATCATGGGGGCTCAGCCGCTCCATCAAGTGGGCCAGCAGCTTGGCCGTGTTGCCACGCATGGGCCGCTTAGACTTTTTCGCGCTGACACGG
>OUNL010020078.1_pt1 | contig 12841 bp, 9 predicted proteins | sample 1779831 | NCBI WGS metagenome assembly OUNL01 (sample SAMEA3914863, study PRJEB12502) | metagenome | biome: forest; material: soil | place: USA | collected 2011-09-16 | depth 0.1 m | reverse complement strand
GCTTACCCCTGTTACCCTTCTTTGAAAAAAAATCTACCGCCGTTTGGCGTTCCCTTTCCCCCAGCGACCCGACTCCGACCAAGACGGGGGGCGGCGCGACTTTGTTACGGTTTACCTTGATCAAGATTTCAGCTCCCCGTCACAAGGGCGCCGGAGAACCCAACGTTTTCAATCAATCCACGTAACTTCTCAATGAGTTCATCTGGAAGCGCGTCTGGATCTATGGGCTTCAAGTTTTTCTCCGCTCGGGCTACATGCTCATCAATGACTCTCAGCAGTATCTGCTCGCTCGGCGAGGTGCCGACGGGGCGATATTTTTGCACCTTTTGTTGAAGGTCCGCCAGTTGGGCTTCGTCGGCAGGGGATCGGGTCGACTTTGCCAAGAGTTTGTAGTACGCATCGAGCTCATCCCCAACAGCTTCGTCGACTGTGCTGTGAAGACCAAAGTATGATGAGGACAGGATTTGGTCAACCAGCAGGCCCTTAGCAGGTGGAAGATTCTCTACCAAGGCGACACTATGAGGACCAACACGCCTTAGAACCCCTGCCTCCCCGATCTCGAGTCCTCGCAGGCAGAGGGGTTCATGCGTGGTTGCGATGAATTGAACTCTTGGAAACGCGTGCTTCAGCGATTTGACAATCCTCATCCGCCATGTTGGATGCAGGTGGTTTCCCATTTCGTCTATGAGAACAATTCCCTCTGCACGATCTACGGGCAAGTCTGGCTCCAGTAAGACAGACATGATTGCGCATGCCACCCCGATGATGGTTTGATATCCGTCAGAAAGCTCCCGGACATCCTGCTCGTGCTTACCGTGGACCAGGAGTATTCGCCTCGATGCCTGATGGAAGACGGCTCCGTCAGGGAGATCGAGCAGTTCGCACAATGCGACGCACGCTCTGTCAAACTGGAGTCGCGACAACGACTTTAGCCATGCCGTTGCATCGGGCAGGGGACAGAATGGATCGAAGAGATTGGTGAGCCGTGCATACTCGAGCTCAACTGGGGGGCGATGACTTCCCGTAGGTAACAGACGTGTGGCACCAAAACCCATTACTCGATACCTTGGCTTGTCGAACGATGCGTCTATCTTCTTTTGATCGACATCAATGGTTGTCCGTAGGGAAGAGCCATCCGAAAATGAGATATGAATAGTACCTTTGCCCGCTCGTGGAAGAATGGCTGTCGCAAGTGGACCTAAGCGATGCCACTGTGATTGGCCGGCGAGTACGAAACCAATAGCTTTCAGCAGCGTACTCTTGCCCACTCCGTTCTCTCCGAGCAGCACATACCATGGGGCATTGGTACTGTTTCCTTCGGCTACAGAAATATCCAGCTTCAAGTGGACGCCGATATTGCGGAGCGACACATGGTCGATGTATCTCGTTCGAGATCTCTCGGCCTCGATACCGGCCGTCTTGTCTGCAAGAGAATAGAACTGAAGTTGTTTGTCGAACTGCTTTTGGATTTTGAGCGCGCGCACTGACTCATTGACTTGACTAACACCATTGTGTCGCTTTGCAACTGCTCTCTTCAGTGCTACAAATTGTTCGTCATCTCTGATCTCGATGCTTGCCGCCAAGGACGGGGATTCGAAAAGCCTTTGCAAAAATGACTTGGCTTCGACTCTTCTGGCAGCGACCAAGTCGGGTCGATTCAGAGAGTAGATTCCAATTGTTGTTCTGCCCCTATCTGTGAGTCCTGCAGCAAGGCCTTCATCCGTGAACGTAATGTGCTCCTCCGGATAGTCCTTGCAGGGATCGAGCAGAATGTGGCGTTCTGCATTCAATTGTTTCCCAATAGCGCCAACGGGCGCCCGACGGCCATTCACAGGAAATAGGCCACCTTTTGATCGGTTGCATGAAGAACATGCACCAAACATATTTTCCCATTCAAACGCAAGCCACCAGTAATGGTCCTTCGAGACTTTGCCGCCGGTACCGATGGAGCCATGCGTGGGACGGAAACGGTCTAGATAGGCTGTTCCGGGCTCAAAGTTAATTTTTTGCTCACAGTAGGCACATTTTCCGAAAAAGAGGCTCTTGAGCGTATCGCGGAGCGTCGGATGGGCAAACTGAAGTTCGAAATCAAAGCGACGTTGCGTTCGATTCGATTCTGGCTGCTTAAAGAACAGCCGAGCAGCGTTTCTTCGCGAGTCAGCAACTTTGCTGAAAAGCGTGGCCGGTGGCTCGATGGAGCTTCGATCAATATGAATCATGCTTCGTCCGGAATCATTACTTCCCAGTGGCCCTTTTAGAGGGATCGTGCGGTGCGATTGGCGGCTTGTCAATTACACGGCTTTGGAAATTATGCGCACGAGAATTACATCTTCGCATCATCCATTTGATGGAAGTGACAGGCTCAATACACTGCTTAGTGTGCTCAGTGGAGTCCGCTTGGGCTTGGGGAAGGCGAGTCGGTACAGTTGCCCCCAAACGCGCTACCCGCATGCGCAGCGCGTGACCTTTGCTCAGAACAAAATGCTTGATTATTCAGCGATGTCGACTTCAATCCGGTTGCGCCCCGCAGCCTTTGCCCGGTACAGCGCGGCATCGATGCGTGCGATCAACGTTTCGAGCGTTTCCTCGGCGAACGCCAGGCTGGCCACACCCATGCTGCAGGTCACCGTCAATGGCGCAGTAGTTCCGATGTCGAACGGTTGCTCAGCGACGGCGCGCCGCCATGCGTCGATGCGCTCGATGGCGCCTGGCTGACCCAGCGTGAGCCCAGGCAGCACGAGCAAGAACTCCTCGCCGCCGTAGCGACCAATGTAGTCGCCGTCGCGGATTTGCGTGCGCAAGCGCTGCACCAGCCCATGCAACAGTGCGTCCCCTGCCGGATGTCCGTAGTTGTCGTTGACGCGCTTGAAGTGGTCGAGGTCCAGCAGCACCAGCGTCAACGCCCCACCGTGGCGCCGTTGCTGGGCCAGTTCGCGCGTTGCCAGGTCGAAGATGGCACGCCGGCTCATGGCGCCGGTCAGGCTGTCGGTAAACGCCAGTTCACGCATGCGCTCGTGCGACTCGGCCAGCTCGCGCGTGCGTTCGCGCACCAGTGCCTCCAGCTCGGCCCGATGCTGCACCAGCCGCCGAACGCGAAAACGGTGCCCGGCATAGACCAGCAACGCGGCAAGTACCAACACGACGGCTATCGCTGGCGAACGCTGCCACCATGGCGGCATGATGTCAAAGTCCAGCACCAAGGGTTGGCTCCTGTGTCCCAGGTCGTTATTGACGGCGACCAACTCCAGGCTGTAGCTGCCGGTACCCAGGCCGGCGTAACGCAGCTCGCTACCTGAAATGTCGCTCCAATCGTCCTCGTGCCCATGCAGGCGGTAGCGCACATGTTGTGACAGGCGATTGGTAAAAACCGGTACCTCCCAACGTAGCTCCAGGGAGTGGGCAGACGTGGGAATTTCCATTCGGCGGCCCGGTATCAGATTGACGTTGCCCAGCTTGGCCTCGGTGAGGTTGAGCACCATTGGCCGTGCGCTGCCCAACTTCTCGGGGTCATCAATGCGGGTCACGCCCCGGCTGGTGCCAACCCAGATGGCCCCCTGTGCGTCCTCTGTCAGTGCACTTTGATCACAGTCGTTCCAGGCCAGGCCATTGCTCTCGTCAAAGTGACGCCAGTCTTTGCCATTCCAGCGCACCACACCCACATCGGTGCCGGCCCATAGCCAGCCGCGGTGGTCTTCCAATAGCGAGAGTATGCGCAAGCCGTTCAGCACAGCGGGTTGCACCAATTCTGCCCGCAGCACGCCCGAGCCCGTCAAGGGTATGCGCATCAACTGCCGTTCGACTCCCGTGCGCAGCCACAGGCGACCGGCGCCGCAGGCAACATAGACCACACCGCTACTGGGCGCCAGCCCTTCCACTTGTGGCCGCACGAAACCGCGTGTTGGATCAAACTGCAGGAGCCCGCTGGCGGTAGCCAGCCAAATGACGCCGCTGCTCTGATCGCGGCATGCACTATTGACATGCTTATCGCTGACATTGAGCAGTGGGTCCAATTCATCGCGTCGGCGGCCTGGCCCACTGCCGTCCAGCGGTATGCTGTACAGGCCACGGGTGCCGGCAACGATCCACAGCACACCGTCGGCGGCCAGCAGGCGCCCGCCACGTATTTTTCCGTCACCTGTCATGGAGCGCCATGCGTCGCCAGGGCCGCGGTGGAGCAACTCCCCATTGAAGGTGGACAGCCACATGCCACCGCGGCCGTCGGACACAACTCCGCCCACTGCACCAGCGACCGTCGGCGCCTCTGGCACGATGTGCTTTCCGTCATGGTCCATGGAAACCACACCGCGCTGGGTGCCGATCCAAACTCGGCCGGCGCCGTCGTCGCCGATAGTCCACACCACATCGGAGGACAGGCCCTGGCGCGCTGTCCACGAGGTCCAGTTGTCGTAGCCACGCCAGTGCGCCAGCCCGTGCCCGGTGGTGCCCAGCCAGACGTCGCCGTCGCGGTCGGGCAATAGGGCGCGCAGGCCGTCCTCCGTGAGACCGTTATGCTCACCCAAGTGTTGCCATTGCCCGGCCGACCAGCGATACACCCCAGCGTCGCCCGGCGTCAACACGCGCGCCGTGCGGTCTTCGGTCAATGGCAACCAGTGGTTGTTGGCGCCTCGGCCCAAGCCTGGCGGCGTCACGTTGGTGAATTGCGTCGTGCCCGCAGCTCGGCGCACGACGTGGCGGTCGCTGCGCGCCCAGATGGAGCCGTCTTTCGCCTCCAGCAAACCTCGCCACTCGGCTTGTGGCAGGCCGTCGTCAGTGCCAAAGCTCTCGAGCCGGTTGCCAGTCCATCGACACAGCGCGCTGCCACAACCAAACCACCAGGCGCCGTCTTTGGCAATCAGAATGGATAGCACATCCAGCGCATGGGGTTTTGCTGGCGCCAGTGTGGCTGGCAATGCGGGTTCCATGCGGGCGCTCTCAAGGCTGGCGACCACCCGCCACAGCTTGCCATCCATGCACACGACCAATACACCACCATCCGGCAGCGCCGCCAGGGACTGCCCGCTCAGCGCCGACCACGTTGGGTCAGCAGCCGGTGCCTCGACAATCTTGCCAGCATGATGGCGGTAGATACCGGCTTGGCTGGCGACCCACAGTGCGCCGTCGCTGCCAAAAACCATGCTGTAGATTTCTTGCTCCGGTCCGGCATCCGCGCGACGGATGGATTCGCCATCGTGGCGGTACAGGCCGTTTTCCGTGCCGATCCACAGCGCCCCGCCTGGCTCCTGGGCCAATGCGCTGACCGCCATATTGCCCAGGCCTTCAGTGGTCGTGAAATAGCGCAGCGATAGTTGCTGCGCGTTTGCCTGCACGCAGAGCAGGCCCAGCAGCAGCGCGCAGCAAAAGGCCGCAATACGCCCAATCCGTGTCTCGTCGTGCCAAACCATAGTTGCCTTCGCATTGACCGAGGAATATTTCTATGTGCGTTGCTTGCGCATGCCGTACTAGGATACTGCACTCGCTGACCGGGGGGTACTTCAGAGCGGGGCAACCGCCTGCGTGACACATGCTTGCAGGTAAACCTGGCAAAACTCGGGCGGCATTCGCCGAGCCTGCCCGGTGCTGACCTCAATACACACCAGATCCCAGCGGCCGCGCAGAATCGTGGCGTGGTCCCGGTTGCGTATCAGCTGAAACCGGCGCTCCATCGTCAGTTTGCTGTTGGTGGCGATGAGCCAGGTCGCCATCGTCAGCTCTTCGTGCAGAGCAGTCGGCAGCAGGTAGTCGTATTCGCCACGGCGAATGGCCATGGCACGGTCCAGTCGCTGGTAGTCGGCCAGACTGAGGCCCAGCGCCTCCGAATGTGCCCAACCGATTTTCTCGCACCATTGCACATACACTGCGTTGTTGGTGTGCGCCAGGCCATCGATGTCGTCAGCTTGCGGTACTGCAAGTCGGGTGAAAGCGTGTGGATAGTCCCAGACCATGTGTGCGGATCAGATGTCGAAAACGACCATCATATTCTGCAAACGCTGCCAGAGCGTGTCCCTTAAGTGAACTCAGTCCAGCAAAACCAGGCTGCCTTCAGTCTGCGCCGCTTCAATGGCATCCAGCGGCAACGCAATGGAATTCTGGCCGTTGAAACCCCAGATGATGTCGAATACGCCACCGACTCTGGCCTCTACCAAAACCGGGCCCACCGGAATGTTCTGCGTGCGGCCACCGCGCGCCACATAGGGAACCGGCCCGACAACACGTGCATTGTGTGTGGAGTGCATCACGCGTGCTCCAATTCAAGTGTGGGCAGGGGCGGATAGTCGGTATATCCAGCGGGCCCTGCGGTGTAGAAAGTTGCCATGTCGGGCGCATTCAGGTTGGTGTCATGCCGCATGCGTATCACCAGATCAGGATTGGCCAAAAACGGCCGGCCAAACGCAATCAGGTCGCCCAGTTGGTCGGTCAGCGCCGCCTCGGCACGTGCCTTGTCAAAGCCGCCGCACAGGATGAACATCCCCAAAAACGCTTCGCGCAGCTGCAGCGTAAAGTCGGCTGGCACGGCGGGCGCCCCCATGGCCGAATGGTCGACGTGGTGCAAGTACAGCAGCCCCATGTCTGACAGCCCCTTGGCCAGCGTCAAATATTGCTCCCGCACTTCCGGGAATTCACCCGTGCCGTTGAACACGCCATATGGTGACAGGCGCATGCCGACCTTGTCGCGCCCGATGGCGTCAATCGTGGCAGACGCGACCTGCAACGCCAGGCGGTTGCGTCCTTCGATGTCGCCGCCATAGATGTCGGTGCGGGTATTGATCAAGGGGTTCAAAAATTGCTCGATCAGGTAGCCATTGGCGCCGTGCAACTCCACGCCATCAAAGCCCGCCTCCATGGCCAGCCGGGCACTGTGCACGTATTCTTCTTGTGCGTCGGCAATATCGGACAGCGTCATGGCGCGCGGCACGCTGTGCGGCTGTGGGCCCAGGCTGTCGGTGAACATTTCGCCAGGGCACACCTGATCGGTGGGGCCCACCACATGGGCGCCGGGTGGCAAGTTGGCCGCATGGGCTACGCGCCCGCAGTGCATCAATTGCACAAATATTTTCCCGTCCTTGGCGTGCACGGCGTCGGTAACTGCCTTCCAGGCTTCCACCTGCGTGGCATCGAACAGGCCTGGAATGCGCGGGTAGCCGGTGCCGTTGGGGCAGGGCGAAGTGCCCTCGGTAATGATCAGTCCGGCACTGGCGCGCTGGCAGTAGTAGCTGGTCATCAGCGCATTGGGTGTGTGCCGCGGCGTGGCGCGGCTGCGGGTCATTGGTGCCATCACGATGCGGTTGGAAAAACTGATAGAGCGATGGGTGTAGGGCTGAAAGAGCATGCTGGTGGCTTCCATGTTAGGGGGATGCACCATTTGAAACCGCGCGGCCAAAAGGGTCTGTACGCTGGACAACGTGCGATGACGTACAGAGGTGGCAAGCGCAATCGCGCACATTGAAGTCCCTCTTCTTCCTTTGAAGGTGCCACCATGTTACGCAATACGCAAGAAATCAACAGTTACACCATGGGTGCAACGGACGGCGAGATTGGCCACGTCAGCGATTTGTTCTTCGACGAACAGAATTGGGTCATACGCTACCTGGTGGTGGAGACCGGTTCTTGGCTGATGAGCCGCAAGGTTCTCATTTCGCCCTACTCCGTTGCCAAGGCAGATTGGGCCCACAAGCGCCTGCCAGTGCGCATCAGCAAGGAACAGGTCAGGAACAGCCCCGACATCGATACCGAAGAGCCGGTTTCCCGCAAACACGAAATGCAGAATGCCAATTACTACGGCTACCCCTACTATTGGAATGGCGACGGCTTTTGGGGCGACGGCATGTATTCACCATTGGCGGGCTATCCAGACCATCTGGAAGCGCGTCACATGGACCGACTGCGCGCAGATGTGGTCGACAGATATTGCCGTGCCGACGAAGCACGCTATGCATCAGAAGACCCGCATCTGCGAAGCTGCAAGACGGTGGTGGGCTACGATGTGCATGCAACCGATGGGGACCTGGGCCATGTCAGCTCCATGCTGGTTGACGAAGAAACCTGGGCCATTCGCTATTTGGTAATCGACACCAGCAATTGGTGGATGGGCCAAAAGGTGCTGATTGCACCGGAGTGGATTTCCGCTGTGAGCTGGGCGGATTCAAAGGTCCATATCAACCTGACGCGCGAAACGATAAAAAACAGCCCGCGCTATGCATCAACCGCCGATCTGAACCGCATGCAGGAAGCGGATATCTACGCGCACTATGGTCGACCCAACTATTGGGAGCGCGAGCACGCGCAGGAGAAACTGGAAATCTAGGCGCGCACGGCTGGCGCAGACTCTCTGCCGCCGCCGCGCTCGGTTCGTTCGACGCGGCCATGATGTCAGAGACGGCATCCACCACACGGCGCACCGAATGCACGATGTGCTGCATGGTGGCGCCCGCACCGGCCAACATGCCGGCCAACACCAGCGAGCTGTAAATTTAATTTACAAAAATACAACGCCGGAAGACAAAACTTGCACAATCCGTCAATAGTGACTTGCCAAGAGTGTAAATAATATTTACATTACATCCATCGCATTGATTCGCAGCGCCATATGTTGCGATTGCGAAATAAATGGAAAAGAATCTGCTGGGTACGCCAAGGTTCCCGTTACCACAATGGCAAAACGGAACCCAGCAAATCCCCTTGCGCCCGGGGTATGGGCGACGCATCTGCACAAGACTGTCAGCGCGAGAGCTGGCCCCGTATAGCAAGTAAGCGGGAATTATTTTTTTGTATATGGGCTGGGTGACGGGTCACGGTTCTTCCTTGCAAGAAGAATGTCTCGAAGGGTTCAACTCCCTCACGGTCCACCATTTTCTATCGGGAGCCATTGACCCGATTGCGGGCAGACGCTGGCAGGTGCGCCGTCCAGCCAGACCTGCTCGTCGGCAAGTTGCGCCGCGTTTGCCGGGTCCGTATCGAAAGTAATCTGAAGGACCCGTGCAACGTCGACGTGCTCGACGGGAAACTCCCAGGTCAGGAATACCAGGCTGCTATCGTTGTCGGGAGGGAAGGCTGCCGGATCAAAACCATGTATGCCACGGCGAATGACGGCGTGAGGTTGCCCGGTATCGAATACCACGGCCGTGCCTCTGGTCAGCGGGATGCGGTGACCCGTCGACGCAAAATGCAGATCAAGACCCTTGTCTTCACTCAGAAACAGATTGCAAAATGCCGCACCACCATATTGTTCGCCATCGTGGTGGTAGCGTGCCCCTCGGCATGCCATGAGCGCTACTTCACTGGATGCGAGCACGTTTTTCAGATCCCACACATTTTTTGTCCAATCAGAGGCGGCCTGCACGCAGGTCTGGTAGTCCGGCCAGCGTGTTCGGGCGCGCGACAATGACAATGCTTCTACGTCGCCTGGTTCCAATTGCAAGTATTGCGCTATGTCGCGTTCCCAATCCGCAACCAAGCGGGTTGGAGGTGCTGGCAACTCCAACGATCCCGCCAGGACGATCGGGCTCACGCAGCGGCTGCGCATGGCGTCGCTACTTCGGTAAAACGCAGTATGCGGGTTTTGTTTGAGGGTTGGCAGAGGGAGCGCACGCATGCACTCCAGTGTAGTCACTGTGCGCTAGGCACTCTTTGCGCGGCGTGCCGCGACTTTCTTCGCCATGACCTTATTGACCGCAGGTTTTGCGGTCGTCTTCGGCTTGCCGCTCAGCATGCCCTGAAATTCCTCGTTGAAATGCTCCGCGATGCGTTCCGGGTCGGGCAGCAGATGGGAGTCTGAAATCACGGTCAGGGTTGCCATGCCGTTGTAGCTCAGGATGCTGATGGCCATGCCCAACTGTTTGCCAGGGTGCGGCGCCCAGGCCAGCATGCGCGTGATGGGCACGCCCGCCAGATGCAGGGTTTCGCGCGGCCCGACCACATTGGTCATGACCAGACTGGCCTTTTTACCAAAAAGATTGTTCGAGAAATCTTCCAACGCCTTGGGCACGCGTCCCAATACTTCCAGCAAGGCGCGGGCGGCCACCGGCTCGGGTGAACGTTTGAGGGCGTCCATGCGTTCTTTGGTCACCGTCAGGCGCTGGTTGGCGCCCGCCTTGGTAATGGCCAGTTCCAGCACGACCAGGCCAAAAGCATTGCCAAGTTGCTCGGCATCCTCTGGTGCGCGCAAATCAACGGGCACCATGGCCCGCACGGTGGTGTTGTTGACGTCAATGCCGCGACCTGCCAGATAGCTGCGCAGGGCACCGGTCATGGCTGCCACCAGTACATCATTGACCTTGGCGTCATGGCGCGCGCCTATGGCCTTGACGTCGGCAATCGCAACCGGGTGTGACCACGCGACCCGCTTGCCCAGGCCAAACTCGCCCTTCAGTGGCGATTGCGGATCGTCCTTCTTCAGCAGCTCACCGATCAACATGCCGGTACCGCCAATGACGGCCGCCGCATGATTGATTGCTTGGCGGGGGTGGGCGGCCGCATGTATCACCGCGTCAGCCATTGCCATGAAGCCTGTGCCATTGCTGGCCACCGGCATGGGCGAGGTCATGGACGGTGTCCATGGGCCCGGTTCGGCGTCGAACAGTCGGTTGGCGACAGCCATCATGCCGGTGCCGTCGGCAATACAGTGATGGCAGCGCATCACTACGGCGCTACCGCCCGCCACACCATCGACAATATGCACTTGCCACAAAGGCTGGGCGTGATCCAGTGGTGTGCTGGTGATGTCGCTGACCAAGGCGCGCAGGGCCGTCTCGTCATGCGGTGCGGCCAGCGCAATGTGGTGCAGATGCTGGTCGATATCGAAGTGCGGCATGTCTTCCCAGTAGGGAGTGGCAATGCCCAGTCCACCCTCCACCACGCGTTGCCGGAAGCGGGGAAAGCCTTGCAGCCGCTCCTGGTAGACCGCACGCACGGTGGCAAAGTCCAGCGGTTTCTTCGTCAGCAGTACGCCTGTCATGATGGCCTGATTGACCGGCCCGTCATTGTGGAGCCACGCCGCGTCGGCTGGGCTCAGTGGATGCATCGCCATACTTAGTCTCCCGCTAACATTCATTCATGTGAAGATTGCATGCTAGGCCGGCAACCGGCGCAATGCATTGATATGCATCAATCGTGTCGACCAAATCCTCACGCCGCTTGCGGTGATTGCACTGCAGATATAGTGTGCCCGCCTGGGTAAGGGTGGGAGGATGAACTATGAAACCAATGATGTGTGCCGCACTGGCACTGGCGACTGGGCTCGCCGTACCGCCGCTGTGGGCTGAAGACGCCGCTGGCGACTGGGGCGGGCAACTGTTGGGCAGGTTGCGCCTGGTGGTGCGACTGAAAGCAGATGCCAACGGCCAATGGACGGGCAAAATGGAAAGTCTGGACCAAGGCAACGCTGTTTTGCAACTGGCAGACGTCGCAGCGACGACCGACCAATTGCAGTTTGCCGTACCCCAAGTCAACGGCCAATACAAGGGGCAGTGGGATGGCGAAAAAAAGGCCTGGGTTGGCACTTGGCGGCAGGGCCAACCCTTGGCGCTGACGCTGACCCGCCTGCAGGCGCCGCTGGACAAACCCGCGCTTCCCAAGCGTCCACAGGAAGAAGCCATCGCCAGTGGGAATTGGCCCTACACCGCGCGGGACGTCACATTTGACAACAAGGCTGCAGGCGTCACCTTGGCCGGCACCTTTAGTGCGCCCACAGGCCGGGGGCCATTTGCTACCGTGGTCTTGATTGCGGGCTCTGGGCCCAACACGCGGGATGAGGATGTCTTTGGGCACAAGGTATTTCTGGTGCTGGCCGATGCATTGAATCGGGCGGGTATCGCGGTATTGCGCTATGACAAGCGGGGCATCGGCGCCTCCACTGGCAACATCGCGCTGGCAACCAGCGAGGACTTTGCATCCGATGCGCGTGCGGCACTGGCCTATCTGCGTACGCGCTCCGATGTGGACGCGTCGCGCCTGGGCGTGCTGGGTCACAGCGAAGGCGGCGTGATCGCGCCTATCGTGGCTGCGGATGACGCGGGTGTGCGTTTTTTGGTGCTGCTCGCCGGATCCAGTGTCAATGGTCAACGCATCTTGCTATCGCAAAAAGCCTTGATCATGCGTGCCAGCGGCCAATCCGAAAGTCAAATCGAAAAGGCGGTCAGCTTCAATCGCAAGACGTTCGACGTAGTTCTGCACGCCCCGACGGTGGACGATGCGAAACAACAATTGAAAGCCCATTTTGATTCAATGGTCGCGCGCCAAGAGATTTCGCAGCAGCAAGAGGAACAGCTCATCGCGCAGGTCACCAGCCCATGGATGCGCTACTTCCTGAGCTATGACCCGGCGCCCACCTTGCGCAAAGTCACCGTGCCGGTTCTGGCACTCAACGGCTCGCTGGATCTACAGGTGGAAGCTGTGGAAAATCTGGGGGCCATCCGTCAGGCCCTGGCAGGTAACCATGATGCAACGGTGGTTGAAATGCCGGGTCTCAACCATCTGTTTCAAACAGCAAAGACTGGCTCACCATCGGAATATGCGGACATTGGGGAAACCATGTCCCCGGTTGCGTTGGACGCCATAACGGCGTGGGTCACGTCGCGTGTCAAACAGTAAACTAACCCGACACTTGCAACTACTTCTTGGCGAAGCTGTCTGACCATTTTTCGAGCGACACCAGCACCGACGACACGCTCAAAGCACTTTTCACCACGCTGCCCCATGCCTCAGACTGCACCTTGACGCCATAGTGGTGCATCGGAGGCTCCAGCTTCTTGTGGTTGATCAGCTCCGCCATCTTGGCATCCGAGATGCCGCTGCCCAGTGACTCCAAGATCTTGCGTTTTTCCGTCACCATGGCGGGGACCCGTAT
>OUNL011259745.1_pt1 | contig 12870 bp, 13 predicted proteins | sample 1779831 | NCBI WGS metagenome assembly OUNL01 (sample SAMEA3914863, study PRJEB12502) | metagenome | biome: forest; material: soil | place: USA | collected 2011-09-16 | depth 0.1 m | reverse complement strand
GTTCGTCGGCATTTGCGGATGCATTTTTTGAAAATACGACTATTTCTGAATTGTTCTGGTCGTTTGACTGGTTGATGAAGTTCAGTTGAATGTCCATGGTTCTCTCCCGTAGTTGAATGTGACAGCTATGTGTGGCGTGCGTTCGATGCGTCGCCGCCCGGCGCAGCATAGCGCGGGACCCGGTCACTTGCAATTACGTCATCGCGCGCTGCTGCGCAGCAGTTTCTCGCGCACCAACGCAATGTTGTTGCGCAGTGCGTACAGCTCGTCTGTGTAGGACAGTGGCACACTGTCCTACACAGACGAGCTGTACGCACTGCGCAACAACATTGCGTTGGTGCGCGAGAAACTGCTGCGCAGCAGCGCGCGATGACGTAATTGCAAGTGACCGGGTCCCGCGCTATGCTGCGCCGGGCGGCGACGCATCGAACGCACGCCACACATAGCTGTCACATTCAACTACGGGAGAGAACCATGGACATTCAACTGAACTTCATCAACCAGTCAAACGACCAGAACAATTCAGAAATAGTCGTATTTTCAAAAAATGCATCCGCAAATGCCGACGAACTGGCGGTGGCCTGGCAAGTCATCAAGAACTGCGGCCAGGGCGATAACCATCCCTTCATCTACCCCATGAGCATGCAGATTGGTGCCACCGACAGCGATGGCAACTTCACGCCGCATTTGGATGCGCAATACGGCCAGTTGTTCCACATGGTTCTGACACCATCGGGGGACCAACTGGCTCTTGCGGGCTCCGCGACAAGCGCCAGGGAGGTGCAACTGCGCAATGACCTGCAAAAGGGCATGATCAATGCCAACATCTACAAGGATGGCAAGCGGTTCGCGACCAAAACCTCGATTGCCCCGCAGCAAATGGCGGTGTTTGAGTTCACGCCCACGATCTGGATAGGCGTGGCTTCGCAAGTCGACGAGGGCCAGATCATGAACTCGGCCATTGTCTCCAGCATCAATACTCAAATTTCTCTGCTGGGCATTGCCAGTGCCGACATTGTCATGACGGGTGGCGGCTCTGGCCCTAATGCAGAACCGTTTGTCTTTATGCTTGAGAACGTCGTGATGGCCTGAACTCAGAATCCGGCTGCGTTCACCTGAGCATCAAAGTTGGAAATGGCACCCAAGTTTTGAATCTGACCATCCGGGCCCATATAGAACACGGCGCCATCTTTGGTAGCGACATAGCTTCTGGAGCTCGCATAGTAGCGATAGTAATAACCTTGCAGAGTATTGGAGTGCGCCGGGCCGCTTGCCAGGAATTGCGGGTAAGCGGCTTCGGCCCAGTTGAATACGCGATTGGACGAAACGGCTGGTGCAGCTCCATACAATGCGGCGCAGCCAGCGGCGTCATCGCCACGCAGGGTTTGGGTGTAATGGGTCGATTGGGTTTCCATGAAATACATCACAGATTCCTTTTCAAACGACAACTGAATGCCGATGATGTGACCAATGGCTTCGGTCAGCGCGCCATCCAGGCTCTCTGCCGCCCAGTTGACATTGGAGCTAATAAGGATGTCGCCGTCGGACATAGAGCTGCCGCTGGACCAGGATTTGGTTCTGAAAACGTAGTCAGTCATGGGGCTCCAGCCAATGACGTTTTTCTGGTCTACGGTGGACGAGACGCCGTCCATATTGGGCGCCGCCGTGGTCGTGCCCATATAGTTGAACGTGATGTTGCACATTCCGCTCCAACGATCCGCCGCCAGTTGAACCGCGTTGAGTGCAGCAGCCATACTCACGGTTGCGGGCTGGTTCGACGGGTTGTAATACCAATCGACGCGATGGCTTGTCCAAAACTGTTTGGCGTTGTATAACAAGTATTGTGGCTTCTCACGGTCCTGCTGTGCGCCAGCCACGGCGCGGTTGAATCCAACGGCATTGAGCGCTTCTTGCGCCTGACTTGCACCCGCAACCAGTGCCCCCGATAACACAGCAGCTTGAACCAATTTCTTCATCATAAATCTCACGCGCAAAAAAGCCTTCGATTATAACAAATTTGTAACAGCAAGTTACTTACAGCCGCGGCGCAGAGGCATACATTAGACTGACCCGCCTATTTCTCAATTCAACCCGCACGGAGTCTTGCTATGGATATCGTCGAACGCGCGCGCGCAATGGTCGTCAACCCAGGCCCTACGTGGGTCACGATCGAGCAAGAGGTCACCGACTGGCAGAAGCTGTATGTTCCCTATCTGGTGATATTGGCGCTGATTCCGGCCGTGTGTACCTTTATCGGGATGAGCGTGATTGGCATGGGTAGCTTTGGCTACTCGTGGCGCGTACCGATCTTTACCGGGATTGGCATGATGGTCAGCCAATATGTCATGACCCTGGTGATGGTGTTTGTATGGGGCTGGATCATCAGCCAGTTGGCCGCGACGTTTGGCGGTCAGGCCAACCTGATGAATGCTGTCAAACTAACCGTCTATGGCAGTACACCCGCCATGCTGGCCGGCGTGTTCCACGCCATTCCGGGCCTGTCGATGTTGGCCCTGTTGGGCGCGTTTTATTCGCTGTATGTCATCTACCTGGGCTTGCCGGTGCTCATGAAGAATCCGCCGGAAAAATCCGTTTCATATTTGGCGGTCGTCGCGGTGATATGCATCGTTGGCGGAGTATTGATCGCTGCGGCCAACAGCATTTTCATGCCCTCACCGATGTCGCGTATGCATGGCATGAACGGTTCGCCCGGCAATTTCCAGATCAGCACGCCCAAGGGCGACGTGCAGTTTTCCACCACGCCCGGTTCGGGCGGTAGCCCCACTGGCGCGGCCGTCACCATCAAGACGGCCGACGGCGAAATAAAGATCGATGCGCAAAATATGGAAGAAATGGCCAAGCGCGTGCAAGCCATGGCAGCCGAACAACAAAAGGCCGCATTGCAACGTGCCGCGCAGCAAAACGCGGCTCAACCCAGCGCGTCGCAATAAAAGGTCGCCGCAGATTCAATACCCCGAAAGAATGGCAGTGAGCCAGTTCGTATCTACGCTGCCCATGTCGTGGATGGCGCCATCCGGGCTCATGTAGTACGCAATGCCGTCCTTGCTACCGGTGTAGCTATTGGTGCCTGGGTAGTAGCGGTAGTAGTAGCCGCTTAACGTACCCGACGCTGCGGGACCGGGCGACAGATACTGCGGGTAGGTTGCCTCCGCCCAATTGAACACACGATTGGAGCGTGCGGTGGTGGCAGCGCCATAGAGCGAGGCACAGGCTTCGGCATCGTCGCCGCGCAACACGCGCATGTAGTTGACGGTGTGGTAGGGGTTGGCAAACATCACTGAGGCTGCCACATTGGAATGGTTGATGCCAATGGAGTGGCCCAATTCATGCGTCATGATGGCCTCGACCGCCAGAATCGTCCAACTCTGGGTGGTGTTCATCATGATGTCCGCGTCGATCATCGATGAACCGACAAACCAGGTCTTGGTCAGCGCAGAAAACGACGCGTCGCCATTTTGCAGCACGCCCCAGCCAAACACATTGGCCTGGTCCACGGTCGTTGAGTCGCCATACATATTGGGCGCCGATGTGGTCGTGCCCAAATAGTTGAATGTGACGTTGCACATGCCACTCCAGCGGGCAGCGGCCACCTGAATGGCACGGAGTACGTCAGCCGTACTCAGATTGGCGGGTTGATCGGCTGGACTGTAATACCAGTTGACCTGCGCTGCGGTCCACTTTTGGTTGTTGACACCCAGAACAAACTCTGGGCGATCCCGGTCGCCGTTGCTTGGCATGCGCTCGCTACGATAGTCCTGTGCATAGGCACTTGCCGTCGCCAGTAGCAAGCATACAAAACTCAATTTGCGCATAGCACCTCACAGAGCTGGTCGCACCATCCTATCACCGCTATCGCATTTAGCTTCCAATGTCGTCCACTGCCCCCAAGCCGGTGCGGCCTGGGGCCACTGGCTGGCATCCGCGATGTGGCGCCTGCCTTGGGCCAGCAGTTGTGCCGCACGAATGACGCCGGCGTGGGTGAGCCACACGATGGGTTGATGTCGCATGTCACAGGATTCATCCCAGACCGCTGCAACCCGGGTCATGAAGTCCTGCACGCATTCGCCACCACCGCAACGCCAGGTGGCAAATTCGTGGGTCCACGCATCCAGTTCGGTACGGGCAATAGCGTCCCAACGGCGGCCCTCCCAGCTTCCAAAGTTCATTTCGGCCAGCCGGGAGTCCACTTGGCACGCCAGATCCGGCCGCATTGCCTGCAAGGCCTGCTGTAGTTGTACACAGCGTTGCAGGGGCGAGTGCAGCACCTGCACCCCAATAGGCAGCGCGCTGGCGAGCGACTGGGCAGCAGTTTGAGTTGCCAATGCATCGGCCGCGACATCCAACACGCCGTAGCAAACCCCCGCCGCTATCAACGGCTGGGCATGGCGCACAAGCCAGAGTGTCACAGTGCCAGCGCCAGTCCCAGGTAGAAAGCAATTTCGCAGACCTGCTGCGTGGCGCCCAGGCCATCGCCGGTAAAACCCTGCAGACGGCGCCACAGCATACGCCCCATCAGCGCAAAGGCAACACCAGAGGCCAGCAGTGCAGCCAGCAGTGGCGCCCTACCCGCCTGGACCACAACGACAAGGCCCAAGGCGCAGGCGCACCAGGCAAAAGCGGCCAGCAAGCTGCGCCCGCTGATCTGATCGGCCAGCGGTTTGGATTTGGAGCCGGCTGCATCGCCCACATGCGGCATCAACCGAATCAACAGCAAAGGCCAGGTGCGCGACACCACGTGGGCGGCAAATATGCCCAGCAACATCCAGCCCACGTTGACCGAGCCCAATAGAGCCAATAGTGAGACCTTGGCCAGCAAAGCCAGCGTTACGGCCAGCACGCCAAAGGCGCCGACCCGTGAGTCCTTCATGATGACCAAGGCGCGCTCACGGTCCTGGCTGCCGCCCAGGCCATCGGCGATGTCGGCGAGGCCGTCCTCATGGAAACCGCCGGTCAGCAGCACACTGAAAACCGTGCCCAGAATGGCCGCCACCAAAGTTGTAAACGGAGTGTGTGGCAAGCCCAGCAGCAACGCAGCGGTCAAAGCAGTGACCAGGCCGCCAATGACAACGCCAACGCCCGGAAAATGTGCCGCACTGGCGCGCAACATGGCCGGGCTGAAGCCCACCCAACCCGCCAGGCGTCCGGTGACGGGAATGCGCGTAAAGAACTGAATGGCCAGCAAAAAGTGGCGCAACGATGCGGCCATGGGCGATTTAGTTCGTTAGCTCGGCAGTTGCCGCTTTTTCCGAAACACCAGCCGATTCAAAACTGGCCATCTCACGCAATATCGCGCAGGCCGACTGCAGCAGCGGCCAGGCAAGCGCGGCACCAGAGCCCTCACCCAGGCGCAGGCCGAGGTCCAATAGCGCCTGCACGCCCAAGTGTTGCAACATGAATTCATGGCCACGCTCGCCGGAGCGGTGGGCAAACACGCAGCGCTGCAGCACCAGCGGTTGCAGCGCATGGGCCACCAACACCGCACTGCTGGCGATAAAGCCGTCCACCACCACCACGCGCCGCTCATGTGCCGCTTGCAGCACGGCCCCAACCATGGTGGCAATCTCCAGCCCGCCCATGGCTGCCAGAACGCCCATGGGGTCTGTCACATCGGCGTGACGCAGTAGCACCTCGCGCAAGATGGTCGTCTTGCGTTGTACCGCACTGGCGTCCAGCCCGGTGCCAGCACCTGTGCATTGCGCAATGTCCAACTCAGCCAGCTTCGCCAGCAGCAAGGAAGCCGCCGATGTATTGCCAATGCCCATTTCGCCCAGCAACAGCGCGTTGCCCGGCAAACCTTTGACCAGTTCCTGACCGTGGGCGATGGCCTGTTGACATTGCTCCGCTGTCATGGCCGGCTGTGCGGACGAATCCGCGGTGCCCAGCGCCGCCTTGCGGACCTGCAAACCCGCACGAACTGCACCGGCAGGTAAACCTGCCAGAAAGTCGTGCTTGACGCCGCAGTCCACCACCGTCAGAGCCAGGCCATGCTGGCGCGCCAGCACACTGACCGCAGCACCACCGGCCAGAAAATTCTCTACCATCTGCCAGGTCACGTCACTGGGAAACGCCGACACGCCACGCGCCGCCAAGCCATGGTCGGCTGCAAACACCACCATCTGGGGCTCGCGCAGCAGCGGTATGTCGCTGCCCAATATTTCGCCAAGCTGCAGCGCCAACGATTCGATACGCCCCAACGACCCCAGGGGTTTGGTCTTGTTGTCCAGTTTGTGCTGCAGCGCCTGGCTGAATGCTGGGTTACGGATGTCGGCAAGCTGGGGCATTTGAAAGTTCATGGCAATGTCTTTGATTCGAGGGAAACAGTTTATCGGCGGAATCAGAAACCACGCGCGGGCATGGCAGCGCTACGTTGGATCCAATTCGCAGGAGAGTAGCGCGCAGTCGCATCTGTCACATGCAAGGTGTAGGCATGGCGTGACGCGCTGGAACGATTTGGCGCGCTGTAATGGGGCAACAAACCATGGAACACGACCAGCGCCCCTGCTTCGACTTCCAGCGGGATGGCCGTGCTGGTGTCTGGCCACGGTGTGGCGTCCAGCTTTTGCATGGTGACCTGGTCACCGTGGCGCACGAAGCGTTCACGCAGCGGGCTGCGGTGTGCCCCTGGCTGTGTCCACAGGCAACCGTTGTGTACCGTCGCATCTTCCAGTGCAAACCAGAAGGTGGTCACGCTGATCGGCGTCGTCTCGAAGAAGGTGGCGTCCTGGTGCCATCCCACCTCCCCGCCGATGCCGGGTTGTTTGAATATGTACATGGACTGCCAGATCTCCGGTCGCGCAAGGCCTAGGGACTGGGCGAGCTGGTGCAGTTCCGGTCCGCGTGAAAAGGCCGAGAACACGGGGTCCACGTCATGCATGGCGTGCCCGATCTTGTTGATGGACAGTGCCTTGGCCTGGCGCAGTTCGCCATCGGGCCCGAAGGCCTCCTCTTCAAAGAAGCAACTCGTGTTGGCGGCGGAATCCAAAAAGTAGCGGTCGACCGAACGCACCTGGTCATTGGTGGTGAAAATGGTCTTGGTGGCCGGCGGGATAAAAGCGTCCACGATATCCCCAGCCTGCTGGCGCAAAACCTGAATGGCGTCGGGCGATTTGAAGTGGGGCAGCACGAGGTAGCCGTCGCGTTGGTAGGTAAATTGTTGTTCGGTTGTCAGCATGGGGGGTCTCTCTGCCTCTTGGCGCCGACGCAATTTTGCCCTACATTGCGACGTTGGACTGGCGGCTATGCTGGGGCTGGGGTTACGTGCCAAGCTCATCCACCAAAAAATCCAAGAACGTGCGGATTTTGGCCGGCGGGTTGCGGTTGCCCAGAAAGACGGCGGATACATCTTCCCCCGGCGGGCGGAAGTTGGCCAGCACCTCGACTAAGGTGCCGCTCTTCAACTCGGCGTCGACGGTGAAGTCCAGCAGACGTGCCAGACCACAGCCATTGGTGGCGGCGGTCAGCGCCGCTACGGGATCGTTGAACGCCAGGCGTGACGACAATTTGGCTTTGCGGCATTCGCCCTCCTCAAAAAACTGCCAGGAGATGGCCTTGCCGGTATCGGGCAGCACCAGATCGATGCATTGGTGCATATACAGGTCTTGCGGACGCTGTGGACCACCAAATTTCTTCAGATAGCCGGGCGACGCCACTACGACAAACTGCGCTGCATGCAGACGCCGGGCAATCAGGCGCGAATCGGCCACGCGACCAAGGCGTATGGCCAGATCAAAACCGTCCGCAACAAAATCGGTCACGGAATTGCTCAAATCAACAACCAGTTTGACCCGGCCTTGGTGGCGCTCCAGAAAACGCGGCAATAGCGGTATGACGCGTTTGATGGCGTAGCTGTTGGGCAAGCTGATGCGCAGGGTGCCCAAGGTGCCGGACTTGCCATTGCGCAGCGCATCTTCACCCATTCTGATCTGGTCCAGGGCTTGCCTGCAAGTCAGGTAATAGGCGTTGCCATCCTCGGTGAGGCGAATCGAGCGCGTGCTGCGCTGGAACAGGCTGACGCCAAGATTTTTCTCCAACCGGCTGACGGCCTTGCTGACCGCCGATGGTGTAGTGCCGACGGCACTGGCCGCCGCGGTGAAACTCAATTTTTCTGCGGCCTTGCAGAACAGCTCGACGGTGCTCAGTGTGGTGGTGCCAGAATTCGCCATGCTGTGAGTTTATGCCATCATGGCACAAGTAAAGTGCTCATCGGCGTATTCCCAGTTGGTCCGCAAAGTCAGAGACTAAGGGCCATAAGAGGAGACATAGCCATGCGCAACGACAATGCGGTAGATATTGCGGCCCTGATGGATCGCAACCCGGTCAGCAATTTTCAGAAATGGATCTTGCTGCTGGTAGGTTTGACCGTGGTGATGGACGGCTTTGACGTACAAGCCATGGGCTTCGTCGCACCCGCCATCATCAAGGAATTTGGTGTTGCCAAGTCAGCGCTAGGGCCCGTATTTGGCGCCGGCTTGCTTGGCATGCTGGTAGGCTCATTGACGTTGAGCGTGCTGGCCGACAAGCTCGGGCGCCGTCCGATTCTGATTTGCGCCACACTGTTCTTCTCGCTATGCATGCTGTATACCGCCACTGTCACCAGCCTGATGGAGCTGCAGGTGCTGCGCTTTATCACCGGCTTGGGTCTGGGTGCCATCATGCCCAATGCCATGGCGCTGGCCGGTGAGTACAGCCCCAAACGCAAGCGGGTGACGCTGATGATGTTGGTGTCCTGCGGTTTTACCGTGGGTGCCGTGCTTGGTGGCCTGGTATCGGCCAGTTTGATCGCGGCCTATGGCTGGCGCGCGGTGTTCTGGGTGGGCGGTCTGGCACCGCTGGTCATTGCCGCGCTGATGGCCTGGCGCCTGCCCGAGTCCCTGCAATTCCTGGTGCTGCGTGGAAAACACCTGGCACGCGTTGGCCAATGCCTGCAACACATCGAGCCCTCGGCCCGTATGGATAGTGACACGCGTTACCTTGTGCCAGAGCCTGCACAAGGCGGTGCACCCGTGGCGGAGTTGTTCCGCCATGGCCGCGCCAAGACTACGTTGCTGCTGTGGGTGGTCAACTTCATGAACCTGCTGAACCTGTACTTTTTGGCGAATTGGTTGCCCACAATCGCAGCGAGTGCCGGCTTGTCCACTACCAACGCCGTGTTGGTGGGCACCGCTCTCCAGGTCGGTGGCGTCGTGGGCACATTGCTGATGGGCCCCATCATCGATCGCGTCGGGTTCTACCGGGTATTGGTTCCCGTATTCGCCGTCGCTGCTGTGATGATTGCATTGATTGGCCAGCCGGGCCTGTCTCTGCCAGTGCTGTTTGTTGTGGTGACCATCACCGGGTTTTGCATTGTGGGTGGTCAGCCTGCTGTCAACGCATTGGCCGCAACCTACTACCCAACAGCAGAACGGTCTACCGGCGTTGGCTGGAGTTTGGGCATCGGCCGCTTTGGCTCTATCGTCGGGCCGGTTCTGGGCGGCATACTGATACAGCGCCAGTGGGCGAATTCCGAGCTGTTTGTCGCCGTTGCCGTTCCTGCTGTAATCTCCACAGTCATGCTGTTTGTGCTGAGCCGTGGGGCCACACGCAAGCCCACTGCGCTGGTCTCTGCAACGGCACATGGATAGGAGCTACCACAATGAACAATGAAGCATTGAAATACCAAAGCGGTTTCGGCAACCACTTTTCGACCGAAACCCTGCCCGGCGCACTGCCCGTTGGGCGCAATTCACCGCAACGCTGTGCCTACGGCCTGTATGCCGAGCAGCTGACTGGAACCGCCTTCACGGCGGCACGCGCCGACAACCGGCGGTCGTGGTTGTACCGCATTCGACCAAGCGCCATGCACGGCCCGTTCAAGCAACTGCGCGCCGAGCACATCGTCAGCAGCTTTGGCCAGGAACCCACGACACCCAACCAGTTGCGTTGGGGCCCCTTGGCCATTCCTGACGCGCCTACGGATTTCATTGACGGCATGGTCACGATGGCGGGCAACGGCCAACCGCAGGCCCAAAGTGGTGCCGCCGTGCATCTGTATGCGGCCAACATCTCAATGGTGAACCGCAGCTTCTACAACGCCGACGGCGAAATGCTGTTTGTGCTCCAACTCGGTCGCCAGCGCTTTGTCACCGAGTTCGGCATCATCGACGCGGAACCACAAGAGATTGTTGTGATACCGCGCGGCGTGCGCTTTCGTATCGAGCTTTTGGATGCCCATGCACGTGGCTATATCTGCGAAAACTACGGTGCCTTATTCAAGCTGCCGGACCTGGGCGTCATTGGTTCCAATGGTCTGGCTAGCCCACGTGATTTTCTGGCGCCGGTTGCCGCATATGAAGATGTAGACGGCCCGCACGAACTGGTCGCCAAGTTCATGGGCAGCCTGTGGTCCGCTGACATGGACCATTCGCCGCTGGACGTGGTGGCCTGGCATGGCAACTACACGCCCTACAAGTATGACTTGCGACGCTTCAACGCCATTGGTTCGATCAGCTTTGACCACCCGGACCCGTCGATTTTTCTGGTGCTGCATGCGCCGTCAGACACGCCGGGCGTCAGCAGTATCGACTTCGTGATTTTCCCGCCACGCATTCTGGCGATGCAGGACACCTTCCGTCCACCCTGGTTTCACCGCAACATTGCCAGTGAGTTCATGGGTCTGGTGCACGGTGCCTACGACGCCAAGGCCGAGGGCTTTGTGCCGGGTGGTGCCAGTCTGCACAACTGCATGTCCGGCCACGGCCCTGACGCGCAGACCTTTGAGAAGGCCAGCGCGGCAGACACCAGCAAGGCCGATGTCATCCGCGACACCATGGCCTTTATGTTTGAAACCCGCTGCGTGCTACACCCCACGCGCTATGCCATGGCCTCGCCCGCGTTGCAACCGAACTACGCCCAGTGCTGGCAGGGTCTGGCCATGCGCTTCAACCCTGCTCAGGCGTAATTTACGGCTTGGCTGTGCCCGTTACTGCGCGTTGGGCGCTGATTTTTGCGCCGGCAGGTTTGGGGTCGTTGTCTTGCCGGCGCCACCGCCGCCGCCAGACGCACTGGTCTGGGTATTGATAACCTGACCATTGTTAGCCTTGCGATCAACGGCCGCCGCCTGCCCTTTGTCTGCCCCGGGCTTGGCAACTACCGTTTTGTCAACTTTTTCGAGATCCATATAGATCGGGCAGGCTTTCGCGCGCGGAGCATGGGGCATGGGAAAGCCTGCACTGAATGCAGAACCTGCACACAGGCAGGTGATCAATATAGCAATCTTTTGTTTGCTGATAAACATTTTGAAGTCTCCTGAAAACGAACGTGAAAATGAAACTGTCGATAACGTGGGACCGGGCTACTTGGTCTTGGGGGCCGGCGTGGTACCAACGGGACCCACTGGCACCGTCATGCGGATCGGTGTGTTGATCACCGGCGCCTGCAGCGTGGGCTTTTTCACCTCGACAAAGGTCGGTGCGCTGTACGAGATGCAGTCGCCAGTTGGCGCGGAAATAGAGTCCGTACCCAGCCAGTACACCACGTACCAACCTTCCTTGGCGGCGCTGAAGCTGGCGCTGCGTGGCCAGGTGTCATCCGGCGCAAAGGCTTTGACAGTAGCCACGGCGTTTTGCGAGACGTTCATGACCTCGCGGTATTCGGTAGCGATGCGCCGCGGCTGGGCGCACACGCCAGTGCCGTCAACCTTGACTTCCACCATTTGGCCAACTGTGGTTTTGGTCGGGGTCACAGTTACGCCGGTGACCTTGCCTGGTTCTGTGATGGTGACGGAGCTGTCGGGCACATCGGTGCGGCTGCCGCAACGCTCGGCCAACGAGGCACCCGTGATTTCCGCGACCGACGGGTAGTACTTTCCGCCCTTGGTGTATTTGTGGGTCTTGTTCAAAGCCTGCAGCGAGCTGCCATAGCCAAAGTCAAATTCGGCAATGGTCTCGCTGCTGTCACCCCAGTTGACCTTGAAGTTCTTGCACAGGCCCATGCCCGTAATGGTCAGGCCCACATCCTTGTTGATGCCGGTTGCGTGGGTGGAAAGTTTGGCGCCACCAAAGCCCGGGGAATATCCCGCTGGCAGTGGATCGGCCATCGCCGTTGATGCGAATAGTGCGGCCAGCAGGGTGGTGGCAAAAAGCGATTTTTTCACGGTAGTGTTTCCTGAAAGAAATTTATCCATTGACCGTAATGTTGGCTTGCGCATTGCCCGTGCATTTGCCCGTTCCCTTGGCGGTCCACAGGTGGCTGCCAATTGGTGCGCCCTGCATCTTGACCTTCATCGGAAAGGGACTGGCTGCAGAGCTTGTAAAGCTTTGTGGCGCCATGCCGGCGCCTTCAATCGTGAAGCTGCAAATGCCCGTGCCCTCGACCCCGATCCATGTTTCAACACCCTGGTCGGTGTAGGGAACTTGCTTGATACTGGTCAGCGTTGGCACCGGAGCCAATTCCAGATGGGGCACTTGGCTCACCACGGTACCTGGTGCGACCCGCACCGATTTGTCCATGACCGTCAGCGTAGTCGTTGCCATGCCGGTGCAGACAACCGCCTGGCCGCTGGGCATGCCATTGGTTGCCTTGACGGTGTACACGCCGTGGGCTGGTGCGCCAAACTGCACCGCATAGACGGCAGTTGTCTGTGGCGCAGTGATGCGGCCGCCACCGCTCTTGATTTCCACGTTGTTGGAGTCCAGCATGGACCAGCGCATATTGCAGTCCACGCTGACGCTACCTTGGGAAATGTTGACCTTCAACGAGACAATGTCGTTCGGGTAAACCGACATGGGCGCTACGCTCACGCCAGACACAACGCCGCCTGCGGCAAACGCAGCGCCGGTCGCGGCCAGCATTGCGACGGCGAGCGCGCCGGTG
>OUNL010000570.1_pt2 | contig 12908 bp, 14 predicted proteins | sample 1779831 | NCBI WGS metagenome assembly OUNL01 (sample SAMEA3914863, study PRJEB12502) | metagenome | biome: forest; material: soil | place: USA | collected 2011-09-16 | depth 0.1 m | reverse complement strand
GGTATCGACAAGAGCAGCGCAGCGCGCCGACATGGCGTCTGGTTCGATGAACTTGTATCCGTCCCTGGAAAAGTCACAGACGACGGCCCAAAGGCGGCAGGGTTCGTGGTGCCATTGATCCGCAATGGTGCATGTATTTGTGTCGATGCTATCGGTATCGGATCTAGTGCCCTGGACTTTATCCGTGGACTCAATTTGCTGGTGTTGCCAGTTGTGGGGTCGGCTGCCAGTGGATTGGCTGACAAGGCTGGCCAACTGCGGTTTCGCAATAAAAGGGCGGAAATGTACTGGCTGATGCGTGAGGCACTGGACCCTACAAATCCTGACCCTATCGCTCTGCCGCCGGATAAGGAACTGGCGGGCGACCTATGCGCGGTTCGCTACAAAGTTGTAACCATGGGCAAGGTTGCCGCCATCCAGATCCGTGACAAAGACGAGATACGCGAAGCACTCGGCCGCTCCCCCGACAAAGGCGATGCCGTGGCCATGACCTTCGTGTCTGGCATCCCGGAATCCAACACCACGCGTGCCTACACACCACCACCACCTCCAGACTGGCGCATGTAATGAGCACCACATCCACCGAACTGACAACGAATAACGACCAGCCTGATGTTGCTGGCCTTGACCTCGGCACGTTCACACGCTACTTCATCGAAGTCCGCAACCAGCCGCAATGGCGCGCCAAAGCGGACCGCGAGATGGATTATTACGATGGCAACCAATTGGACAGCGAGGTTTTGCGCAGGCAGGCAGAGATAGGCATGCCGCCCGCCGTTGAGCCATTGATTGGGCCCGCCATCGAGGCTGTGCTGGGTTTGGAGGCCAAGACGCGCACGGACTGGCGCATCACTGCTGAAGGCCTGGACGGTGACGAAGTGGCCGACGCGCTGAACCACAAACTCACCCAGGCTGAGAAGAACAGCGGAGCCGACAAGGCCTGCACCGATGCTTTTAAGCCGCAGTGCTGCGTCGGTATCGGCTGGGTGGAAGTGGCACGCGAATCTGACCCGTTCCTGTTTCAGTACCGCTGCCGGGCTGTGCACCGGAATGAGATTTTCTGGGACATGCTGTCCAAAGAGCCGAACATGCGGGATGCGCGGTACCTGATCCGCCGGCGTTGGACGGATTCATCCCAGGTCAAGTTGAAGTTTCCCGGCAAGGTCGACCTCATCCAGATGGCAAATGGCCGCTGGACGGATCATTACGAGTTGGTCACCGATGGCGGTACATCGACCACCCTGGCCCAGTCCTACCAGGACCAGCGCGGATGGAGCATTGAAGAGCAGGAATGGCGCGATGCCGAGCATAACCGGGTGTGCCTGTTCGAGGTCTGGTACCGGCGCTGGGAATCGGTTGTGGTGTTGAAGACGCCTGACGGCCGTGTGGTTGAGTACGACAGCAAGAATGATTTGCATAACCAGGTGCTGGCATCTGGCGTCATCAAGCCCCAGCGGACCATCGTGTCGCGCATGTACGTGAGCTTCTGGCTTGGCCCGCACAAGCTGTACGACGGCAAGACGCCCTACAAGCACAACGATTTTCCCTACGCACCGTTCTGGGGCCATCGTGAGGACCGGACCGGCGTGCCATACGGCTCAGTGCGTGGTATGGTCTACCTGCAGGACAGCGTCAATAGCGCCATCAGCAAGATACGTTGGGGATTGTCTGCGACACGCACCATGCGTACCAAGGGTGCCGTGGCGATGACGGATGCACAGTTCCGACAACAGATCGCACGGCCAGACGCCGACATCATTTTGAGCGCGGAGCACATGGCCCAAAGCGGCGCCAAGTTCGAGGTGAAGCGGGACTTTGAACTTAGCGAGCAGCAATACAAGATGCTGGGTGACAGCCGCGCCGGCATCCAGCGCGCGTCCGGCATCACGGCGGGCTTTCAGGGCCAGGCTGGCGGCGCAACGTCTGGCGTCCAAGAATCCACACAGATCGAGCAGGCCACGCAGTCCCTGGCCAGTCTGATGGACAACTTCAAAGATGGCCGCACCCGAGTGGGTGAATTGCTGCTGTCCCTGATCATCGAGGACATGATTGGACAGCAGGAAACGGTGACGATCCGCGGCAACGCTGTCGTGCCAGACCGCACTGTGGAGCTCAACAAGCCGACCACCGATGAGCAAACCGGCGTGCAATACCTGACGAACGATGTCAGCAGGATCCGGCTCAAGGTCACCTTGGCAGATGTGCCCAGCACCCCGAGCTTCCGCACCCAGCAGTTGCAGGCGATGTCCGAGGCCTTCAAGTCGATGCCACAGCAGTACCAGATCGTTGCGCTACCGCATCTGCTATCCCTGATGGATGTCCCCAACAAAGACGAGATCATCAAGGCGATCCAGCAGGCCGCGCAGCAGGCGACACCGGAGCAGGTGCAGCAGCAGATCGACGATGCCGTCAAGCAGGCGCTGATGCAGTCTGGCCACGAACTGAAATCCCGCGAGTTGGACCTGAAAGACCAGTTGCAGCAGGCCCAGATGCAGAAGTTCATTGCCGAGGCCGTCAAGATCGGTACCGAAGCAGCTTTTGCGGCCATGCAAGGTGGCGCCCAGGTCGCGCAGATGCCGATGATCGCGCCCATTGCGGACCAGATCATGCAAGGCGCTGGCTACAAGCACCCGGCCGGCGGCGGCGAAGACCCCGGTTTCATAGCGCCCGCCCAGGCCGCGGCTGTCAACATGCCAGCGCCATACATACAGGGTCAGGACGCTGCACCAGCCGCTGAAGCAGGAGCCGCGCCGCCAGTGCACGAGAACACCAGCCCGCAACTACCACCCGTTCCGCCGTCTCCGACATCGCCACTGCATGGCATCGAGACAGCACGCACCACTGATTAAACAGGAGCTACACCATGAGCCGCTACCCCTACAAAAACACTTTCACGGCTGCCGCAGCGGCCACCACTGGACATGCTTCGAACGTGACTGGAGCAGTCTGGGCGATTGCTACACCCAGTGCATTGGATGGCATCGCGCACTTTGTGACGATCCACAACGATGCGGCGACAGACCATAGCGCCAAGACCATCGTCCTGGTCGGCACCGATGCCAACGGCAACCCGGTCACTGAAACACTGGCCGCGCCGGCCGGTACCGCAACGGTTACCAGTGCCAAGGCATACCGTAGCCTGACCAGCGCCACGCCGTCGGCCACCATCGGCGCAGACACCTTCGATATCGGCTGGGCCGCGACAGGCCACACACCATGGGTAGACCTGGACCCGTCGCTGTTGCCGTTTGGCGCGTCTGCCGCTGTTTTTCTGGTCAGCGGCTCGCTGAACTTCGACGTGCAGCACTGCTACGACAACCCTCCGACCGAGGATTCCGTGTCATTCAAGATATCTGCGCTGACTGGCAAGACAGCCAGTACAGATGGCAGTTATACGGCGCCGGTCAACGCAGTGCGCGTCAACATCAACAGCCACACATCCGCCGTCTTCACCTTCCTGGCGCTGCAGGGCGGCCACTGAGTAAGGTTTGTCGCAACACCCACACGCACCCATAGTCCACCCCCATAACCCAGCCTAGGAACCATCATGGAACTCACAAACAGCCTGAAGAGCCTCACCGTTGAAACCAATGCGACGGCCACCACCACGGAACCCAGTTACTCCACGGCCTTTGTGGATACCCTGGACAACAGCTTCGTCAAGCATCCCGGAGATACCGTTGGTGCATTGACCGGTGCCACACCAGTCACTGTTGTACCAGGCCCACCATCCGGCTCGGCCTCCCGCGAGGTCAAGGGCGTGCATGTTTTCAACCGTGACACCGTGAGCCATACCATCACGGTGAAGAAGGTCTACAACGGTACCGGTTACGCTGTCGCCCAGGTCGCTCTCGGTACCTTGGAATCGCTGGTGTACGACGGCCACAAATGGACGGTCTTCACGGCGGCCGGTGAGTTGAAATCGTCGGCCCTTGGCGCTGCCACATCGTCGGCAGGCCTGAAAAATGGTTCTACTGTTGTGGCAACCGAAGCAGGTACCGGTGTTGTGCACCAGACCACGCTGACGCTGACCGACGTCGCCCAGGCGGTTGCGAATGCCACGCAGTACCAGGGGACGCTGTTGTACACATTCCCAGAAGGCCGTGTACTGATCCTGGGTTGTGTGGCCAATCTTGCCCAAAAGACTACCAGCGTGGTTGCCAGCACCCTGCATGCCAGTTCCACCGGTGCCGTGGCCATCGGTTCCGCTGCAGCCTCCAACACTTCGCTGACGTCGACCATGGCCAATATTGCGCCATCCACTGCGTTCAGTTCGTCGGCCACCATCAATGTTGCCGGGACCGCGGTAAACCCCGTGCTTGCCACCGATACGCAACTGGACGGTCACACCACCCCGATCGGCGTGTATCTCAACTCAGCCTATGCAACAGATGCTGACGTGGCCGCAGATGCCACCCAGACCTGGACCGGCACCGTGGTGCTGACATGGATTCCGCTGGGTGACTACTGATTGTTTGGCTAAGGTTTGTCCACACCGGCAAGCCATAGCATATTCGCGTTGCCACCTCGTGAGAGGCAGCACAAATAGGGCAACGTCGGGAGACGTCGCACTTCCTGCAATGGATGAGGTCAGGGCTTCGGCCCTGGACTCGCACCCCTTCAAGCGGCCACGGCGATATGTGGCAAGGGAAAAATGAAGACGCAACAAGAGTATTTTGAGGTCAACCAAGTTGACGGAAAACTGACTGATGTGCAGATGAGCCACTTGCTCACTCTGCCCGAGGGCGATAGCACTACGGTGCAACGCGACGTGCCCGCCGTCGCAGCAACAGTTACAGACCCGCCAGCAGCCGTTGAAGTGAAACCGGTTGTACCTGCGGCACCAGAAGCCCAGCCAGTGATCCTGGCGAAGGATGGGGTTCACACGATCCCATTTGAGAAGCTGACGGAAGCCCGGGCAGGAGAGCAGGCAGCGAAAGCACTGGCAGAAGCAGCGCAGGCGCAAAACGCTGAGCTACAGAAACTGTTGGCAGAGGCACTTAAAAATGCTCCTGCCGCACAGCCTGTAGCCCCAGCAGTTGTACCCGCACCGTTTGATCCCAAGGTTTTTGGTGACTACTCTGAGGGAGATGTTGCAAAGGGTATTGCGAAGTTGGTAGCTGATCAAACGGCTGTCATGCGGGCTGAAATGGAAGCGCAATTGGCTGCCGCACTGGAGCCAATCCAGAGCAAGCATGTTGAAACCGCCGCCGATAAGCACTTCGCTGCGATCACTGCAAAGCATCCTGACGTTGAGTCCGTTGTACCGAGCGCTGAGTTCTCCAACTGGGTCAACACACAACCGAGCGTTGTCCGAACCGCCATCCAGGCGGCCATCGACGACGGCACTACCGAGCAGGTGATCGAGGTTCTCGACGCCTACAAGGCGACCTTAAAACCCGCCGCCGTAGCGACTGGAGCACCAGACGCTGCAGCAGCTGCGCAAGCAGCCATTGCCAAGGCTCAAACGAAGCCGCCAACCAGCCTATCGGAGATTCCGGCCGGCTCCCACGCGGCAACAAGCGAGTTGGAAGCAGTGGAGCAGATGTCACAAACCCAGGTCATGAACCTGTTCTCCGGCAAGACGCCAGAGCAGATCCGTGACATGGTAAGTCGGCTTATTTGAGCCTTTTTTACGCAACGCCGTGAGGCGTAGCTGGTCCCTTTGAAGGAGTTTTAACATGGGCGCTACCAATATCCCCTTCGGCAGTCCGCTGGCGATTACGCTGCAGTCGGCCGGTCTTTTTGCTGCGAATATGCAGCGCAACACCACGCTCAACCGGTTGACGGGCAAGTTCCCGCAGCAGGCTGACGCTGAGTCCACCATCCGCAACCAGTCCAGCAACGAAATGCCAATCGTGCGCTGCATGGACCTGCAGAAGATGGCCGGTGACGAAATCACTTTTGACTTGCTGAACCCGATGGGCGGCAAGCCGATCATGGGTAGCCACATGGCAGAAGGCCGCGGCCGGTCCATGAGCTTCAGCCAGGATCGTTTGCGCATCAACCAGGCGCGCTACCCGATCTCCGCTGGTGACACCATGACGCAGCAGCGCACCAAGCACGAGTTGCGCAAATTGGCGCGTGCCCAGGGCGAGAACTACATGAACCGCCTGGCGGATCAGTTGATCCTGACCCACTTGGCTGGCGCCCGTGGCTTCCACGACAACATTGAGTGGGCGGTTCCAATCGCCAGTGATGCGGACTTCGCTGAAATCTGCATCAACACTGTGAAGGCCCCCACCAAGAACCGGCACTACATGTCCACCGGATCCGGCATCGAGTCGATCAAGGCGTCTGGCAACGAAATCACCATTGCCACCACCGACGTCTTCAACAGCGACTTGGTTGATGCCGTGCGCACCACGCTGGACAGCATGCCAGTGCCTCCACCCCCTGTCATCTTCGACGGTGACAAGATGGCCCACGACGCACCTCTGCGCGTGTTGCTGGTGTCCAGTGAGCAGTACACATCGTTCCTGCAGTCGAACAGCGGCGGCGTGCGTACCCTGCAAGCCAACTCCATGGCCCGGGCCCAGAACGCCAACATGAACCCGGTGTTGATGGGTGACGCACTGCTGTGGAACGGCATCCTGATCATCAAGATGCCAAAACCCATCCGTTTCTACGCCGGCAACGCGATCAACCATTGCGCCAGCTTCACCACCGAAACGGAAACCACGACCGATCTGTGCCCAGCCGCTTTCGGCACCACTTACGCGGTGGACCGTGCGCTGTTGTTGGGTGGTCAGGCGCTGGCCGAGGCCTGGGGCAAGAACATCTTGTCCGGCAATCCATTCTTCTTCAGCGAGAAGATGCTGGACCACGATGACAAGGTGGAAATCCTGTTGGGCACGATCAACGGTCGCAGCAAGATCCGTTTCAGCATCGACATGGGCGACAGCAAGCAGTTCACCGACTACGGTGTCATCGCCATCGACACGGCAGTCAAGCTGCCGGCCTAAGTGAAGTGAGGGCTGGAGCGATCCGGCCCTTGTTCCAACACCCCAACATCATTTTCTAGGAGCCCATCATGGCCACGACCTTCACCAAGAAGAAAATTGCGAGTTCCAACCAGTTCGGTGGCGCTCCCTATGGGAACTTGACCGTTCTCCCGTTCAACATCACCACGGACAGCAGCGGCATCTGGGTCGACGGCGATTCTCAAGCCGCCCCCACCGCGGCTGATGAGTTGCTGATCGGCATTCTGCCCGCCGGCACGAAGCTGATGGACGCGCTGATGATCGTGTCCGACGCCTTCACTGCGGCCACTACCTGCAAGGTTGGTTTCCGCTACGTAGACGGTGTTGACTCCACATCGGTCCCGCAAAACGCCACGTACTTCACCGCCAGCCTGGTGCTGAACGCAGTGGGCCGCTACCGTGCCGACAACACCGCTGTGGCACCCGTCACGCTACCTAAGGACGCCTATCTGGTGATCGATTGGGATGCCGCGACCAATGCCGTGGTTGGTGTTGCTGACATCTTGATCATGGGTGTGCTGACCGGCGCGCCTTAAACAACAGCAGCAGGAGCCTTGGCTGGGCCTTCGGGTTCAGCCTTTTTTCAATCAAACGGGGTAAAAGATGGATCGCACTCAACTGGCACGCGCTGCACACGAAATCAACCGGGCGTACTGCGCTGCATTGGGCGACACATCGCAACCCACATGGGAAGAGGCGCCAGAGTGGCAACAGGCCAGCGCCTTGGCCGGTGTTGACATGCACCTTGCCAATCCTGATGCCACACCCGAGGCATCGCACGAGAGTTGGCTGGCGCAGAAGACGGCCGACGGCTGGCGATACGGTGATGTCAAGGATGTAGAAGCGAAGACACACCCCTGTTTTCTGCCCTATGCCGAGTTGCCAGACTCGCAGAAGGTCAAAGACTATCTGTTCCGCGCCGTGGTGCATACCCTCAAAGGCGTAGCGGAAGCGCAGCCGGTGACGGTTCAAGTGCCTGGCCCCACCATGGCCATCGACAGTTCCTACACCTCGGTCAAGTACATCGGCGCCCGTGAGACCTATGTCGACGGCACGTTTGGCAGCCGCATCGAGTTCCACCAGGGCGAGTCCTGCAACGTTCCTACCGAGATTGCAGCCAAGATGCTGAAGCACCCCACGGTGTACGTGCGCGGAGAGCCCACGGCGCGTGTCGTGAGTGTGGCCGCCATCAAATCACCCGACGAAGACAACGCCCAAGACATGCGGGATTCCATCGCGCTGATGGATAAGGACACCCTGGCAACGTTCGCCAAGACGCATTACCAAGCCAAGGTGGACATGCGCCAAAACGTTGAGACGATCCGGGCGCGCGTCACCGGTATGTTTGACCAGTTCGGCGCATCGTAGGGGCCATGCATGGACATCGACGCCCTGATCGCCCAACACCGCGTCGACAGCGATGATCTGGTGCCAGATTACCTGTCCACAAGCGACCAGATCACCACTTGGCTCAATGAGGCCGAGCAGGAAGCGTGTATCCGGTCCCGCTTGATACTGGATGTCAACACGCCGTCGGTCTGCAACATCGCAGTGACGGCGCCGGCCAATGTGTTCACGCTTCACCCGGCCATCTTTGAGATATCCCGGGCAGCTTTCACACCCACCGGTGAGACTTGCGACATCGACCTATTCCTGACGGACCGGGTTTACCTAGACAGTAGATATCGCCACTGGCGCACCCGTGTAGAACAGCCGCGAGAGGCCATTCACACCGACAAACAACTGCAACTGGCATGCATTCCTTGTACTGACGGGACCATTGCGCTCGAGGCCTACCGGCTGCCGTTGAAGAACATCGAAGACCAGTCCAATGAATCGCCGGAGATTGCAGAAATCCACCACCGGCACCTGGTGCACTGGTCTTTGTACCGCTGCTACAGCCGGCCAGACGCTGAAATCCACGACCCCGCGCGCGCTGAGAAGGAATTGGCCGAGTTCACCAAGGTATTTGGTATCCGGCCCGACGCGGACTACCGCAAGGCATCGCAGGCTGACCGGCCGCAGTTCAACCAGGCTTATTGGTAGCCATCACATATTTATAGGAGCCCACCATGGCATCAATGACCGACTACCTCGAAAACAAGCTGATCGACTTCCTGTTCCGGGCGCAGGCACTGGGCATTACTGGTGCCACGGCAGCAGCTGGAACAGGTCCATCAGCGCTGTACATCGCGCTATTCACGGCTGCACCATCAGATACCGGTGGTGGCACCGAAGTGTCCGGCAACAACTACGCCCGCGTGCTGGTGACCAGCGCTTTGACTGCATGGGACAACACCCAGGTGGCCAGCAGTTCCGCCGTGTCATCTGGTACTGGTGGCACGACACGAAATCAAGCGGTGATCACATTCCCCACACCGTCCGCGACCTGGGGCACCGTCACCCACATGGCGGTTTTCGATGCATCGACCAGCGGCAACATGCTGTTCTGGAATGCGCTGACCGCCAGCAAGGTTATCAACAGCGGCGACACCGTTACATTCCCGGCGAACGCGCTGACCTATCAGATCGACAACTAAGGTCCTATGTCCATCGGCTCCCCAGAAATCAACGGGGGCCCGGTCAACGAATGGCCGGTCAACGGTGAGTTTGCTTCCGGCCCGGTGCCACTGGCGGCGGCGCTCTCAGCGACCAGCACCGTTACCGCGGCACTCACTGATACCGTAAACCTCGCGGCGGCACTGACATCAGTGTCGTCTCTGGGTGGGCTCGTCAATGTCAAAGGCACGCCGGAGGTCAATGGCGCCGAGGTCAACTGCTTCGCCATCAATGGTGACGCACCACCACCGTTTGTCAATGTCACGCTGGCCGCTGATCTTGCGTCTGTCAGCACCGTCGCTGCTGCACTCACCGACACGATCCCGATTGCCGTCGCGTTGGCTACGGTATCCACAGTTGCAGCCACGCTGACCGACGCCATACCGTTGGCGGCATCCATCACAACGGTGAGCACCACCACTGGCGCGCTCACGGATACGATTCCACTCGCTGCAGCGCTGTCCAGCGTGAGTACTGCGACCGGTGCACTCACCGACACCACAGGATTGTCCGCAAGCCTGTCGAGCACCAGCACGGTAACGGCCGCAATTGCCGACACGGTTGCCCTGGCGAGCGACCTGGCCAGCGTCAGCACAGTGACTGCAGCGCTGTCGGCCGGCGCAACGATGGCGGCGAGCCTGACCTCGGTGAGCTCGATGTCGGGGGCGTTGACCGATACCGTTCCGCTCGCTTCGGACATCACATCCGTCAGCACAATAACCGGGCAACTGTTAGATACCATTCCTCTGGCGGCGGCCCTATCCACCGTCAGCACAATCGCAGCGGCCTTGGGTGAGGGTGTGGCGCTTGCCAGCGACCTGACCTCAACCAGCACCATTGCAGCGGACCTGAGTGACGCGGTAGCGCTAGCCGTAGATCTTGCAACGGCCGGAACTATCACTGCTGCACTGGATTCAGCCATAACTATGGCGGCAGATGCCGGGTCTACGTCATCGATAACGGCAGACCTTGGCGACACCGTGCCGTTGGCCGCTACATTGACGAGTTCGTCAAACGTCACAGCCACCCTGGGTGATGCGGTTCACCTAGCCGCAGATTTGGCGTCCATTAGTTCGCTGGCTGGCGATGTGTTCTCGCTCGGGGCCGGTGACCTGATGGTGGCGATGGCCTCTACTTCGACCATCACAGCGGCCATCAGCATCACCGAATCGCTGGCATCTGACCTGTCGTCGTCATCTTCAGTGACCGCATCACTTGGAGTCGACGTCAACCTGGCGGCAGCGCTTCAGACGATATCCACGGCCCAGGCCAGTGCCGATATCACGGTGAACATGGCGGCGGCAGCTATCTCCCGGGCGCAGATGACGGCCGCCATGGCGCTGGCAGTTCCTTTGGGTGCAGCCGCACAATCAGTTTCCGCACTGCTGGCAAATCTGAAGGATGCTGCGTCCATAGATTTCACCACCAGCGTGCGCCGGGTGTTCAGCAAGGCCACGCCCTATGTTGCAGTGGCGCCGGTCACCGCCTGGAGCGCATCGGCGCCGGTTGCAACCCACAGCGCTGCAGCCGCTGTGACGGTCAACACCGTTTACTCCATCGCCACATCAAGGGCCGGCGCTTCTGACATCAACCCAGATATTGCATACGCGCATAGCGATGCCACCACCGCATAAAAGATCGGAGCACCACCATGGCCATTCTCGGAAAATTCACGAAGCAACCGGTTGAAGTTCTGGACTACCAGTTCGACTTCACAGACTGGCTTGCCGACCGCAGCGACACCATTTCTGGCACACCAATTGTGGTGTCGGTACCGCTTACCGCTGGCGCTGCCAATTTGACTATTTCCAGCATCTCCACGGCACTCGGCATCGTTCGCTTCTTTGCCGCTGGTGGAGTTGATGGAGCCAGCTACGAAATCACGTGCACATTCAACACCGCATCGTCTCCGGCCCGGACCAAGCAGGACGAAATGGTCATCAAAGTAAAGGAGACCTGAGATGAGCTTTCAGATCACTAACAACGCCAGCACCACCCTGGTAGCAGGTATTGCCAGCAACGCCACATCGTTGACCGTTCCGTCCGGCAAGGGTGCGCTGTTCCCGCAGCCATCAGGAACCGCAGTATTCCGCGCCACCATCGTGCGCGCATCTGATAACGCGGTCGAGATTGTGGAGTGCACGGCACGGTCCACCGACACGCTGACTATCACTCGGGCCCAGGAAGGCACCACGGCACTTACCCTGCTGACTGGTGACGCGATACGCCTGAACATGACGGCCGCAGTGTTCGCCGCGCTTGTCGCCGATACGACCAATACGGCCACCACGAAGGCCACCCCGGTAGACGCGGACATCATCCCATTGGCTGATAGTGCTGGTAGCCCTGTCGGCGTCATCAAGGGCCTGACCTGGGCGAATGCCAAGGCCACGCTGAAAACGTATTTCGACACGCTGTATTCGGCACTCGCAAGCGTCAACCTGTTCACCAAGGCGCAGCGCGGGGCATTCACCACGCTGACCGATGCCAGCACCGTGGCGCTGGACTTGAGCCTGGCCAACAACTATGTCGTGACGCTGGCGGGCAACCGCACGCTTGGAAACCCCACGAATGCCGTAGCCGGGCAGCAGGGCGTTATCTTGGTCCACCAAGACCAGACCGGCAGCCGCACACTGGCCTATGCCTTCCTGTACGGCGTAGCCGGTGGCTCTGCACTGGTCCTGTCTACGCCAGGTTGCAGCAAAGACATGATCGCCTACTCCGTGGATTCGTACTTCAACGGGACCGCGACGATCACCATTGCAACCCCTGGAGTTGTGACCGCCACAGCGCACGGCCTGTTCTCCGGTGACAAGGTCCAACTCACCACCACCGGGGCGCTACCGACTGGTTTGTCAGCCAGTACGACCTATTACGCGCGTGTCATTGATGCCAACACGTTCAACCTGTGCACGTCGCTGGCTAATGCGGCAGCCGGGACCTACATTGCAACATCTGGCAGCCAGTCCGGTACACATACCCTGGTCGGAGGTGGTATCACATTGGCCATCGCCAAGGCGGTCGCATGAGCGTCATAGGCCGCGTGGCCCCGTTTCTTGCCGGCGGCGCGCGCATATACGCCACATGGGACCCCGCAAACAAGGGTTCAGCGATTGCTTTGTCGAACGGAAATTTGACAACCACACAGACAACATCTGCTGGAACGGCCAAAGCAACAATATCGATGCCAAACGGCGATAAATGGCAGTGGGAGGTAACCCTTGGATCGGCTGCTGGAAACATCGGGATTGCCACTTCGTCAGCTCTTACGTCCAATTGGCTTGGGCAGGATGCCAGTGGTTGGGCTTTGTATTCTGGGGATGGAAAAGTCTATAACAACAACGCTGGTACAGGTTCCTTCGGGAC
>OUNL011260723.1_pt1 | contig 13133 bp, 10 predicted proteins | sample 1779831 | NCBI WGS metagenome assembly OUNL01 (sample SAMEA3914863, study PRJEB12502) | metagenome | biome: forest; material: soil | place: USA | collected 2011-09-16 | depth 0.1 m | reverse complement strand
CCGTTGCCGGCGCCGGTGACCAGGGCGACCTGGCCGGAAAACATCTTGTGCATGGAGATCCTTCTTAAAACTGCTTCTGTGATTGCTGTTGCGCGTGGGCGACGATATAGGGTGCGAGTTCCTGCTTGGCAATCGCGTTGTTGTGGACTTCGTCCGGGCCATCGGCGGTGCGCAGATGGCGGGCATACGCATAGTACGAGGTCAGTAAAAAATCCTGGCTGAAGCCACCGGCACCGTGCGCCTGAATCGCCCAGTCGATAACCTTGCAACAGTTGTTGGGGGCGGCAACCTTGATCATGGCAATCTCTTTGGCCGCCACCTTGTTACCCACGGTGTCCATGCGGTGCGCCGCATGCAGCACCAATAAACGGGTCTGGTCAATCAGCGTGCGCGACTTGGCAATGCGTTCGCGCCAGACGCTCTGGTCTGACAAGGGCTTGTGAAACGCCACCCGCGACACCACTCGCTGGCACATCAGCGCCAATGCGGCCTCGGCCATGCCAACCACCCGCATGCAATGGTGAATACGCCCAGGGCCCAGGCGGCCTTGTGCGATCTCGAAGCCCCTGCCCTCGCCCAGCAAGATATTGCTGGCCGGTACGCGCACGTTTTCAAACAGCACCTCGGGGTGGCCAGCCGGTGGGTCCATGAAACCATACAAGGCCATGTCGCGCACGATGGTTACGCCCGGTGTGTCCTTGGGCACCAGAATCATCGACTGCTGGCGATGCCGGTTGGCATCAAGGGGGTCGGTCTTGCCCATCAGCACAAACACCTTGCAGTTTTCGGCGGCCGCGCCGGTGATGTACCACTTGCGTCCATTGATGACGTACTCGTCGCCATCGCGCACGATGCGGCATTCGATATTGGTGGCGTCCGACGAAGCCACAGCGGGCTCCGTCATGGCAAAGGCCGAGCGAATCTCGCCGGCCAGTAGCGGCTTGAGCCAGCGGTCTTTTTGTTCCTCCGTGCCATAGCGCTCCAAGACTTCCATGTTGCCAGTGTCGGGCGCAGAGCAGTTGAAGACCTCGGCCGCCCAATACTGGCGGCCCATCATTTCGGCAATCGGCGCGTAGTCCAGATTGCTCAAGCCAAAACCATGGGCGGACTCGGGCAGGAACAAATTCCACAGTCCCTCGGCCTTGGCGCGCGACTTGAGCTCCTCCACCACGGCCAAACCGCGATAGGGCCGACCGGCCTTGGCATTGGCACCAATCTCCTCCTCACGGCGCTGGTAGTTGGGAAAGACGTGCGCCTCCAAAAAATGCTTGACGCGGGCGTGCAGGTCTTGCACAGAGGGAGAAAAATCGTTGGGCATGGCGTTTCCTGAAAGACGGCACCGACTGGGCTGATGGAACCAAGCTTATAGGCGCTGCGCCAAGCTGACCAATGCTTAGTATTCAGCAGTACTATTCATTTGGTGCATAGTAAATGCCGAAATTGCCATGAAAAACATCAGCCGCATCGACCTGAACCTGTTTGTCGTCTTTGACGCCATCTACACCGAAGCCAGCATCACGCGGGCGAGTGAGGTATTGGCACTTAGCCAGCCGGCAGTCAGCCACGCCCTGGCGCGCCTGCGCACCCTGGTCGACGACCCGCTCTTTGTGCGTACCGGCCACACCATGCAACCCACACCGGTGGCGCGCGAGCTGATCAGCCCCGTGCGCCGGGCCATTGCAGAAATTGACGGTTCACTGCGGCAGCTGTCGGCCTTTGACCCAGGAACCTCACGGCGCGAATTCACTATTGGCATGCGCTCCATCGTCGAATCCACCGCCATCCCCGACCTGATGCAGCAAATCAGCGGCTCGGCACCGGGCATACAGGTGTCAGCCGTGCACCACAGCCGAACCGATTTTCAGTCGGATCTGACGTCGGGTGCGTTGGCTGCTGTGGTCGACGTCTTGTTGCCGCTGACACATGACATCCACAACCTGCGCCTGGTCGGTGGCGCCATGGTGGTGGTCGCACGCAATGACCATCCCGTGGTCCAAGGCCACATCAGTTTGCAGACTTACCTGGCGCAAGAACATGTACTGGCCAGCTCCAGAAAGACCGGGCCCGGCATAGAAGATATGGAACTGTCACGCCTGGGCTACCAACGGCGCGTCAAGCTGCGCTGCCAACACTACTGGACGGCTTGCAAAGTGGTCAGCGGCTCGGACCTGTTGTTCACCATGCCCGAGCGCTATGCTCGCGCCACCAACGGGCCGCTGGGCAACCAATTGATACCGTTCCCAATGGAGGTCAGTGCACATGACATCTTCCTGTATTGGCACGCCAGCGCAGAACACGACCAGGCCAACCGCTGGCTGCGCAACAACATCATTGCGACGTTTCAAAACGGCTGAGACTGCGAACGCCATGACCCGGTGCCCAGATTCGGAGGCATAAACCCGTATCACGTCTGGTTGCGCACGGAACCGCAATTTCAGCGTCTATAGAATGGTGCGATGACTTATTCTCTTCGCGGCTGGAGCCGCTTGGCCCTGACCCTGTGCATGCTGTGCACCAGCACCACCTGGGCACAACCGAAATTGCCAGCACCCGCCGTGCCCGCGTCCGCCCCCTCCGTAGCGCCCATTGCCCAACCGATCTCACACGATGCACAGCGCGCCTACGAAGGCGCCCGCGACAAACTGGTGCAGATTCGCACGCTGTTGCGCAACAGCGATACGCAGGCCAGCGTCGGGTCGGGATTTTTTGTGTCGGGCAGTGGTCTGATCATCACCAATTTCCATGTCGCCAGCCAGATCGCGTTGGAGCCTGAACGCTACCGTGGCGTGTATGTACCGGTTGACGGCAAAGAAGCGCCAGTGCAGTTGTTGGCCTTTGACGTGCAGCATGACCTGGCGTTGCTACGCGTGCAAGGCGATGGAGTTGACCACCCGGCGCTGGACTTTCGCGCGCGCGACAAGCCCTTGTCACGCGGTGAACGCATTTATTCTCTGGGCAACCCCAAGGACATTGGATTTGCCGTGACCGAGGGCACCTTCAATGGCCTGGTGCAGCGCAGTTTCTACCCACGCATATTCTTTGGCGGCGCCATCAACCCCGGCATGAGCGGCGGCCCCGTGCTGGATGACAACGGTCTGGTCATCGGCATCAATGTGTCCAAGCGCATGGATGGTGAACAGCTCAGCTTTCTGGTGCCGGCCGAATTTGCGCTGGCCCTGATTGCGCGCGCCGCCAAATCGCCCACCATGACGCAGGCAGCCCATGCCGAGGTGACGCGCCAATTGCTGGTACACCAGGAGTTGCTGACACAGCGCTTCGTCAAAACGCCGCTACGGTCACAAAAATTCGCCGGCTACAGCCTGCCAGTGCCCGACGATGCATTGGCACGCTGTTGGGGCAACGGGCGCGACGCCGATCAAAAGGCCTTCAACATGGAGCGCACCGACTGCCAGCTCGACAGCTACGTGTTTGCCGGTGAGGCGACCACAGGTTTCATTCATCTGCGCTACGAAGCGTATGACGCGCCGAAGTTTGGTGCCTTGCGTTTTGCCAACCTGCAGTCCAGAAGCTTTCGCAACGAACAGTTTGGCGGCTCCGGTTCGCCAAAAATGACTGCTGCGGAATGCTCCGAGCGCTACATTGACCGCGGCGGCATGGCCATGCGTGCCGTGCTGTGCATGTCGGCCTACCGCAAGCTGGTCGGGCTGTACGACATGTCGGTACTGGTGGCGTCATTGAATCGGCCGACCCAGGGCGTGCAAGGGCGACTGGATGCACGTGGCGTGAGTTTTGCCAACGGTTTGAAGTTGGCGCAGCAGTATCTGGACGCCTTCAAATGGGAGGCACAACCATGAGCGACGCGGTGTTGGCCTTGATTGAGGTTGTCGATCGCCACGGCGTCGTGCAGTTGCGCCTGCCGGTAACGCAATGGCCGGCTACCGTGGGGCGCGACCTGTCGGCCGATCTGGTGCTTGACGATGTGCATGTCGCCGCACACCATCTGCGCTTGGAGCAGCTTGCACCCGGCAAGCTGGACGTGCAAGTGCAGGACACCGTCAACGGCGCCACGCTGGGCAACCAGCAGTATATGCGGGGTGCACAATTTGACTGGCTACCCGGGCAAATCCTGGGTCTCGGTCGCACCCATCTGCAATTGCGCCTGGCTGACTGCCCACCGGCAGCCGAGCAGCCTCTGCCGCGCTGGCATTGGCGCTCCGCAGTCTGGACGCTGGCAGGCCTGGCAGCAGCCATGCTGCTGGTGCTGGGACAAAGCTGGCTCAAAGCGACCGAGACCAGCCAGTTTTCGCAATCCGTGCCGACCCTGTTGCTCGGCGTGCTCGGCGGGTTTGGTGTATGGGCTGGCCTGTGGGCACTGATCACCAAGTTGTTCAGCGCACACGCACACTTTTGGCGGCACATGCGCATTGCCTGTGCCATGTTCCTGCTGTTGTTTTGCGTAGAAACCAGTCTGGAACTATTGGCCTTCACTTTCTCCTGGGAACTGTTGGTGCGCTTTGAAAACGTCGTATCCCTGTTCGTACTGAGCGGCTGGGCCTACCTGCATCTGTTGGTGGTGGTGCCCAAGCGGCGCCGCGCACTGGCCGTTACCATGACGCTGCTACTGCTGTTGTCCATCGTCACCATGCTGGGTACGCAGTGGTTGAAGAACAAGCGCTTGTCGTCACAGTTGTATTTGAACCAGTTGTACCCACCCAGCTGGCGCCTGGCCACCCCGGTTCCGGTCGCGCAATTCCTGCAGGAAGCCTCCGGCATAGAAAAACGCCTGGCGGCGCGGCTGGAAGACAAGGAGGGAGATGACGGTGCTGCAAACAACGGGGCAGCGGGGGATGAGTAGTCTTCCCAGCCGACAGTGGACTAAACTGCCCCGACGCTTGCCACTGCGTGTGCTGCGCCGCCCGCCGAGGGGGCCTTCGTCGCCTTGGGGCGGCCCTGTGGCGACTTACTCACCAACCAGTTGCACGGCGTCGACTACCTTGTAGAGATGCTCCAGGTTGTTGGCAAACGTGACCTTGACGCCCTTGGCCTTATAGGCTGTTTTCTCGAACGTGCGGACAAACCAGGTTCGGTTGCCACGCTTGTCGCGCTTGATGTCGCTGATGCCGCTCCACACGGTGTTCCAGGTGCCATTGCTGTCCTGCAGTTCGACTTTGCTGATAGCCTCAACACCATCGCCCGACGGCAGGATCACGCGCACTTCGGTCGCATTCACCGGTTTGTCGTAGCTCAACTCAAGGTTGTCAAAACCCAACTCGATGTTGTTGTTGGTCCACGACTTGCCATCGACCGCGCCTTTGGCGTTGATGGCCAGGTTGCTGTCCGCCGGCGTCTTGTCTGGCCCCTCGCCAAAGGTTGAGCTGGCTTTGGCAGAACTGGCCCATTGCGCATGCGCATCGTTGATGTATTTGTCTTCCATCGTGGCGTAGTCCATCAAACTTTGTTTGGCGGCGAGTTCGCGCTGCTCTGGCGTTTGCTCTGCAGCCGGCGTTGTGGCGTTCGCCATGGTAGCCGACGGTGCTGCTGCAGGCTTGGTCTGGGCCGTATCCACTGGCGTGGGCGCGGCAGCGTCCTTTTTGTTACAGCCTGCGGCCATTGCGCATAGCAGGATGCAAGCGAGTGTCGTGATTTTTTTCATGGGTCGTACCAATCTATAGGAGGGTTCAAACAAAAGCGTCGCTCCGGTACACACAGCCTGGGCTACGCGAGCGTCAGGGATTTTGCCACGCTGCTGGCCGTGTCCATTGACCACAGGCGCCCATGTGCATCGAACACCATGCAATGCCCGGCACAGAGGCGTATCTGCGGCTGTGCCAGTGCCGGCCAACCCAGCTTGGCGCGCACCTGGCCATCGCTGAGCGACACCACATGCACCTGGCTTTGCTGCTGCCCCTTGATGCACAGCAACAGCCACGTCGCGTCTACTACTGCGTGCACTTCACCGGTGAGATCGGCGCGGTTGAACGCCGGCTCCAGCGTGAACGTGCGCGTGTGCAAGCGGTAGGCAATGCAGGCACGGCCCTGGTCGTCGGGTGCCATGGTGACGTCAATCACGCCGCCGTTGGGATTGAGCATGCGCAAGGCCGTGTTGGGCAGCCGCGCGGGCATGGTGTCGCCGCGCGCCAGCAAGCGGCGCCACGGCAGGGAATAGCGCCACAGCTCCATATTGCCGCGTTCGTCTTCCAGCACAACCTGCTCCACGTTGGCATTCACCGACAACGAGCGCACCTGCCCCGGCAGGTCAGCCACCTGCCACAACACCTCCTGCAACGAGTGCTGGGTATCGAGCACGCGCAGACGGGTGCCACTGGCCACCGTCCAGGCAATACCATCAAACTCGGTAGCAACGTGGGCCAACTCGGCCATGCCCAGGTCCAGCACAGCGCGCTTGGCAAGGTCCAATCGACTGACCCGCGAGACCCGGTCGCGTTGCGCCAACACCAAGGCCAACTGCCGGTTGTGGGCAATGACAATGCGCTCAGCGGGCACAGCAAAACGCGCCACTACCTTGCCATGGCTATCGACGATGGCCGCACCGGCTTCGCCCAGTGCCACCAGATGGCGTCCATCGTCCAGCGCCACGGCGTCCAGTATGGCCAGGCTGCCGGCGTCTGGCAACTGGCCGCGCAAGGCAGTCGTTGCCAGGCCCAGGCGCTGCGTCGTCATGGCGGGTAGCGGCACGTGGGGCATATCCGCCTGCAGCCAGGGGTCGGCCGCCAGCGTCACCAGACGCTGCATATCGCCCTTGTTCATCTGGCCATGGGCCCCGTATTGATCCGCCAATACCGCTGGCAGCACAATGCGCGCAAGCTGCAATGCCCGCGCCGGCCGTTCGTTCAAGGCCAGGAGTGCCTGCGCCACCGCATGGCGTTCGTCAAAATACAGAGGGTCGTCGCGCAGTGTCTGCAAGCGGTCGGCACACTCGAGCCAGGTATCGGGCAACAGCACCACGCGTTTGACCAGCGCCCGCGCGCCCAACCGGCCGCCAGCGGATTCGGCGGTCAACAGCCACTGCGCAGCCTGTGCGCGTTCGGCGGCAATCGGCCACACGGCGTCCACCGCTCCCAGCCAATCACCACTGGTGGCCAGCGTCTGCGCCCATTCCTTGCGCAGCCTTGTGGCAGCATCGGGCCAACGTTTTTCCAGTTGCAGCACCGCGTTGGCGAACGCCTTGTCGCGCCGTGCCACGGCCACCGCCAGGCGCCAATTGCCCGCCAGGCACTGCAGGCGCACGATGACGTCTGCCGCACAGTCCCACGCCAGGGCCAGCTCTGCCGCCTGCTGGAAGCGTTCATGCTTTTCCAGATAGTCCAGCGCTTCCTGGCGCACCTTGAGCAATTCGGCCAGCACAAAAACCGCCTCGTCGATGCGCCCGGCCCGGTCCAGCTTCTCAAAGGTCCGGCGATACAGGTCGCGCAGATGGGCGTCCATGCCGGCACCAAAACTGATGCTTGTCGCCGCGCGGTTTGTGCGACTTAGCGACAGATCGTCACGCGCACTGGGGGTGTCGAAGGCCTGCCCAAGAGACTGGCCATCAGCCCCCAGGGGAATGGCGTGGCGCAACGCTTCTTCGAGATCGCCGGACTCGAACAGATCCAACATTTTGCGCATATAGGCGGCCTGCCGCCGTCCCAACAACTGCGAGAGTTGCGTGGTGATCGCCAGACGCGCCAACCAATTGCGCCAAGCCTGTGGCATGAAGCCTCCCTTGGCGCGCTCAGGCAGCAACAATGCGGGCTTGGCGCCAGCTACCCCGTCAGGTGCAGCAGGTGCGGCACGAGCGCCGGGCGCCGGCATGGAGTTCCACGACGTGCCGCTACGCAGGCCCCGGCGAACCAACAACACCAGCAAAACCAGGCCGACCAACTGCAGCAAGCCTGCGCTGGCGGGGCCGGAACCGTTGAACAGCACTGCCACCAGCAACACCGCCGCAACCACTGCGACCCATGGCGACCAGCCAACAGCCGGCCGTTCAGAGCCAGTGATTCCCTGGTAAGCCGGCGCCTTCATCGCACTGCCCGTCTGGCGGCTGGCCATGGCGGCCAGAAACTCGCGCTGCGCCTCGGTGGGCGGACCAACGCTGCCATTCAAGACATCACGCACATCGCGCATGCCTGCTGGCAGCAGATGCACCGCAGGCGGCAGCGTGGTGCTGCAATCGTAGGTGTCGTGCAGCGCCAGCGCGTCGACGGCCAGCCACAATGATGGATCCATGCGCTGGGCTTCGCGCAGATGCAAGGCGCAGACCTGTGCGCCCAGCACCAGCCACACGTCGGCGCCCGGCAATGCCGCAACCTCCAGCGGCGTCAGCGGTGCCGAGCACAGCGTTTGGCCCTGCAGGCGCAATGGCCAACCACCCAGCGATTCGCACTGCATCTCCTGAACTACGGCAAAGCGCAACAGATCGCCCTGGGCAAAACGCCACACCACCGAGCCGGCCTGCCAATGCGCCAGCACGCGCTGGCCGCGCTGAGCCTCGTTCAGCCAGTCGCTGGGAAACCATAAGCCCGCCACCGTCTGGTGGCCGCGCAGCAGCGGCTGGTGCACTGCGGCCGGCGTAAGGGTGTCGTCCATATCAGCCATGTGATTCAGACCTGTGCCATGTCAAACATGGGCGGCGTGACGCCGCTGTGCACCACCAGACGCAAGGCCTTATCGGCCACCGAATAGACATGCAATGCCCGGTCCACCGTGAGTATCGCCGTGACGCCCGTATTGGGGCAGACGCTGACCCGCTGAATGGCCGATGCCAGCGTCAGCAGCGGCTCGGAACCGCTGGTGGTGTGCAGTGCCAGATCATGGCGGTTGCTAGCTTGCACCAGCAGTGCGTAATCGCCAGATGCGCCAACAAGCACCAGCCCCACGGCCGTGGCACCCGCTGCCAACTGAATTTGCCAACTCTCAAATGGCACGTCAACCGCCGCGGACCCCAGACGAACCTGCCATAGTTCGGGAGTTTCCTCTGCGGAGGTCCGCACGGCTACGCCGCCAAATCCCTTGTTCCAGCGCAACCCGCCAGCCAAAAATACCTTTGCTTGCAGGGCTCGGCTGAAGATCAAATGGGAACGCTTTTCGCGCCCCCCTGCCCCGGCAAAACGAACGTACAACTGCTCTTTATCGCAGCACACATAGACCAGCCGGCGATCGTCAACCGGTGCCATCGCCAGCACGCCATAGTCCAGAATCATCGGGCCGCGTGGTGCATCCCGAGTACCTTTGCGCATGTGTGTGCCAACCCAGAAAACCAGTTGTCCCGCAGCGTCCTGCACAAACAAGCGCGAATGGTTGGCATCGCGCTGCCAGATGCAGGGCAGCAATGCGCCGCGCCCGGGTGGCGCGTCAAACGCTTCCTTGGCGGGCCGGGATTGTGTACCCAGAGCCTGGTTTTGCCAGAAGTTGAGTTGCTGCGCCTGGCTGAGCACGGCGGTAAACGATTTGCCGCAGAAGGCCGCAGACAACAACTCGGCGCCCGTTCCCCACTGCTGCTGCTTGTGCTTGCCCCGCTTGCGTTCGCCTGGCGGTGGAATGCGAAAGACCATCGCTCCCGCGCCATCCAGTAGCGGCACCGCGACCAGCAATCCACTGGGCGCAATAACCGGTGCGAACTTCAACGACAGGCGATCGGACCGTTGCTCGTGTGCCTTCGCTGGCGCCTCCGCCAAAAACTGACCGCGCAGCAAGCGTGCCGCGGGTTGGGCCGGTGGCAGGGGAACCTGCATGGCACGCGCTGCGGAACCCGTGCGCAATGCTACGTCCAGGGTGTTGCCGTCCAGGCCGGGGCGCAGTTGTACCGTATGCGAAGGCGGATTGGCCAGCGCGCGCGCGCCGTCCACCGTGTGGCCCAGCAACCAGGTTTCCCCGACGCCCGTCGCGTTCGTATCCAACCAATCCGTCCATTGCTTCCAATGCGCACAACCAGCCACTACAAAGCTTCGCGTGCCCAGCATGGCTTTGAGTTGCTCGGGCGTGCTGGCGTCGTACCATTGGCCGGGCTGGTGCAGCACCCCCCAGCGCAACGCGCCGCCCGCCTCCTCTGCACGGCGTGCCAGCAAAATCCACAACGCAAGGTGTGCCAGTCGCGGTGCGCCCAATTGCCAGGGGCCGGCGTCGAAGATGGCCACGATGAGCTTATCTGCCTGCATGGCACGCGGCCGTGGTGCCAGAAACAGGTGTTCACCACCTGCCGCACGGCGTAAAAATTCGTCAGGTAGTTCAGTGGCCAACAACCACTCGCTGGACAGCAGCCGCTCGTACGAGCCGCGCCGGCGCAGGTCCTCAACCCCATCCGGCTCAGCCAGACCACCTTGGCGCCGGCCCTGAAAACGCCCCAGTAAGGGGTGCATGCGAATCAGCACGTCACCGATGGCGGCGGCCAGTTCCGGCGCAAACCAACTGAGCCAAGGGTGCCAGGCTTGCAGCGATACTGGCAGCGGCATCGCGGTGCTCAAGATCGCCCCCGCTGTTCACCCCAATGCTGGCCAATGCGCAAAAGATGTTCCTCGGACAGTGGCAACTGGCGATCCAACGGCACGATCGCCCCAGGCGTCGGCCACAGCAACAAGCTGCCACGCGCATGGCGCCGCAATAAGGCCTGACACAGAAGGTCGCCTGGCATATTGGGCTCGTACAGCGTGGGCAGCCACAGCGCCGGTGCTTCCATGCACGGTGCGGCGTAGGCTGCACCTTCCACCCACGGCAGATCACCCGTTTGTCCGCTGACCACCAATACGTCGCGGCTGGCTGTGCCCAACAAGCGCGTCAGGTGCTCGGTGGGCATCAGGCGCAAGCGTGCGTGCAGCCGCACCGCGTTGTCTCCCCAGGCGACGACCGCCCGTGGCACCACGGGGACTGTGCGGCGCTGCCAGCGCCAGGGTGTCTTGCCCGCCAGGCTCACGCCGCCACGATCAACAATTCAGCCAGCTTGACGCGCCACGGGGCCAGCACCGCTGGCAGTGTGTCAACGCTGAAGTTGGCGTCAATCTCGCGCAGCAAGCCTTCAGCCTCTGCATTGCGCGCGTCATCGGTACGCGCGATGCAGCCCTGGGCAGACTCGAGCAGACGCGTCACACGCGACATCGGCTGCAGCGTGGCCTGCTCCACAGCACTGAGCAGATTCGGGTGGGTGGAATGCGCCAACAGGTCGCGCAGCACCTCGCGCGCGCTGTGCTGTGACTCCTTGGTGGGCAGTACATACAGAATGGGCCACAAATCGGCCTGTGTGGCCTGCGTGCGCCCGGCCAGCACTGCAGCTGCGGCTATCAGGCGCTGTGACTTGACGATGCGCCGGTCCGACAGCTGGATGCCGGCCTGGCGCAGTTGGCGAATGGCGTTCGCCAGCGCCGGCCGAGCGCCCTCCAGGTCGACCTGGTGCAAGGCCTGGCACAACACATCCAGGTGCACCATGGCGGCTTGTGGCGCGATCTGGCTGCGGTCGGACTGCCAGCCGCCGGCCAACATGGCTTCCAATTGGTGGTCGGGCACCGGCTCAATGAACAGGTGCAGCAAAAAACGGTCGGCAAACGCTGCCAAAGCTTCGTCATCCGGCAGGCCATTGGCAGCTCCTACGCAAACCCGCAGTGGACACTGGATTTGCGTGTGGCCGCGGCGAAAACGCCGCTCGTTGAGCACACTGAGCAGCGTGTTGAGGATGGCGGTGGAGCCCAAAAAGACCTCATCGAGAAAGGCTACGTCGGCCTCGGGCAGCATGCCGGTCACGTCGGTTTCCACCGTGCCCTCGCGCAGCTTTTTCAAGTCCACTGGCCCAAACAACTCTGACGGCTCAGTGAAGCGGCCCAACAGATATTCAAAATAACGCCCGCCCATGGCCTGTGCCACACGGCGCACGACGGCGCTCTTGGCCGTGCCTGGTGGGCCAATCACCAACAAGTGTTCTTGCGCCACGGCCCCCAGCACGATGAGCTCGGCCAGTTGTTCGCGGCCAATCAAGCCCGCAGTGGCGGTGCGAATGCCGTTGCGCACCTGCGTCGCGCAGTCTTGCAAAGAGAGTGTCATGGACTCAGCCCCCGTGGATTTTTATATCGATTGGCGCTGAGTATCGCACCATGCGCTACCGCTGATATCTGCGCGCCTGTCGGTGCGGCTCGTCCCAGTGAATCGGCGTTTCGCAACACATCGTACCCCGTCTGCAATAGGCGTTTGCACAATGGCGCGTCGCACTACGTCCACACTGTCTTTGATCGGTGCGCAACGTCAAAAGGAAGCCATGAAACCCCTACACAGCAACCAAACCATTCCGAACACTATTCAAATTGACTATGCGTTGGACATGGCACGCCATAAGAATGCCATGATTCTTTTGCGCGTTCTGATCGCCTGTCTGATTGCCATCCACGGTTGGCACCGCTTGCTCTCGCCAGACGGCCCGGACGGCCTCGGCGAGGCGGTCACCGCATTTGGGTTTCCCGCCGGGCTGGCTTTGGGGTGGTTGATCACCTTGGTCGAGGCCTTCGGTGCATCGCTGTTTGCACTGGGCTGGCTGGTGTTCCCATTGGGCCTGTTCTATACGTTTCTATACGTCATGGCGATCATTTTCTACCACGCACCACACGGTTGGTTTTCGTCAGGCAGTGGTGTCGATGGTTGCGAATACGCGGTACTGCTGGTGGGATCCCTGCTGTGCGTGACCGCGCAATACGTGCCCAATTGGGCTGGCGTGCGCAGACACCAAGCTTAGTTACCGCGTGGACCCCCGCGACGACGGCAGCCTAGAGGCGGTGAAAAAAGTCGAAAGAAATGATCAACGAACTTCCTGTTCTTTGGTTCTCGCTCGGGTAGTGAGGGCACCGGCCTAAGCCAATCCCCCGAGGACCCGGCGGCGACCTAGTGCCCGCCGCCCAAATAAGCAGCCTTCACCGCCGGGTCATCCAGCAGTTTGGCGGCATCGCCATGCACCGAGATGCGGCCGTTTTCCAGCACATAGCCGTAGTCCGCCACGCGCAGCGCGGCACTGGCAAACTGCTCCACCAGCAGCATGGTGACACCGCGTGACTTCAGGTCGCTGATGATGCGAAACACCTCTTCCACCAGAATCGGTGCCAGACCCATCGATGGCTCGTCGAGCAGCACAATTTCGGGATTGAGCATGATGGCGCGGGCCATGGCCAGCATTTGCTGCTCGCCGCCCGACAGGGTGCCGG
>OUNL010002240.1_pt1 | contig 13423 bp, 11 predicted proteins | sample 1779831 | NCBI WGS metagenome assembly OUNL01 (sample SAMEA3914863, study PRJEB12502) | metagenome | biome: forest; material: soil | place: USA | collected 2011-09-16 | depth 0.1 m | reverse complement strand
CGACTGAGTTCACCGCTCTTTGATACCAAGCGCTTCACGTTCAATTTGGAACGACTGTTTGAGCGCATTTGGGAGCAGAAAAAGCGCGGGGTCAAGGAGACCATTGTTCTACAAGGTACCAGCGAGTAGTGCCGTCACAAACTGGGTGCTGCTTGCTAGGCCGCAACCAACATGGGATACTCGAACCCGGTTTCACTTTTTTCACTTAGCCTGTTCTTCCAGGATCGATTTTTGATGAAAACACCATGCTTGTATCGTTGATCAAGGACCTCTTCGGGCAGAGCGCCAGGCCGGTAGAAGATGAATTCGCGCGCGCAACGCAAATGATCAGAAGTGAACAATACAGTTCCGCATTGGACGTACTGGACAGTTTGCGTAAACGTGTGCCCACCAGCTCGCAGGCTATGCTGCTGAGTGCCGTTGCAAAGCGATTAATGGAGCGTCCGCGCGAGGCCATAGCTGATTTGACACATGCACTGGAGCTTGGCGCGAATCCTGCAGAATGCCATCTTCAACTCACATTGTGCTGGAAGGCACTGGGTGACAAAGGGCAAGCGATCTCCCACGCTGAGAAGGTGCGTGAACTCGACCCGGGGTCTACGGAAGCTTTTTTCTTGTTGACCGAAATGCAATTGCCAGGTGAGCTCTACATAGATTTGTTGCCACGCATTATTTCCCGCCTGAATCCTGAGGCGTATGTAGAAATAGGTGTTTTTCGGGGACATTGCTTGAAGCTGGCAGCATCCGCGAGCGCCATTGTTGGCATTGACCCGGATCCCAAAATTGAATGGGCCTTGGAGCCCCACATGAAGGTCTTCAAGACCACTAGCGACGCATTCTTTGCGCAACATGATCTGCGCGTTGAATTGGGCGGGCGAAGTGTCGACCTCGCCTTCATTGATGGCATGCACTTCTTTGAATTCGCCATGCGGGACTTTGCCAACGTGGAGCGTTACGCGCACAAAGATACCGTTGTGCTGATCCATGACTGCTACCCGATGGATGAAATATCCGCGGACCGCAATCCGCGCTCCATGGCTTGGAGCGGGGATGTCTGGCGGCTGATTGTCCTACTCAAGAAATACCGCCCCGACCTCATCATCAATACCATTGGCACCGGGCCAACAGGCCTGGCAGTCATCCAAAACCTGGATCCCCAGTCGACCTTCTTGCGGGATAACCATGATAGTTTGTGCAAGGAATTCATGGCTTTGGAATATTCCTATCTTGCTGGCGACAAGCCAGGAAAATTGAATCTATTCCCCAATGATTGGTCGGCTATTGAGCAGTTGATTGCGCCACGCGCGCAATAGCGTTTTACGCCCCAATTATTTCGCGCGCGGCAGTCTCGCCATCTCTGAGACGGGCGGAGCGAGTTTCAATTTCTTGTAGATAACCACGATTGAATCGTAGAAACGAATTTCATCAATCAATGTAGTTAACAGAGGAACGGTGAAGACGGGTTTTCGACGCACATCTCCCAGCAGAAAACTAAAGAAATTCGCAGAGTAGTGGTGGTGCATGACATCAACCAGATGCTTTACAACATCCATAAACGAGACCTCTGAATCTTGCCATGCCGGCCAGTAATTGGCATGCATATCCTCCACCAGATAAATGCCCTCTGGCTTCAGACCTGACAAGAACAGGAAGTTGAAACTTGCCAGCATGTCAGAGCTCTTGTGGCTTCCGTCATCGATAATCAGGTCAAATTCGCCGAATTCTTCGACGAGCGACTTGAGAAACGCGGGGTCTGATTGCGATCCGATCCGCACATGAATATTGTTGGCAGTGTCCCCATATTGCGCACACGCAGGATCAATGTCGATGCCAACGATCAGACTTTTCGGGTTGAAGTACTTGCGCCAAAGCTTTAGCGAAGATCCGTGGTCTACGCCGATCTCCAGAATTCTGACTGGGGTCTGCCGCAACGGGCTCAGCACTTTCTCATAGATCGGGAAATAATGGTGCCACTTGTTCCCGAATGGGAGTTGCGACCACATCGCGGACAAGGCACCGGCTGCGGGCCTTGGGTCATTTTCTGCAATCCATTCGACCTTTTCTTTTAGGGAATCTGCCAGCATCCGGTCTGCCGAATGCGCAAGAAATTCACCCTCATTTCCAAGCTGCGAGGCTGCTTTTTCTACCCCTTGCTCATCTAAACGCCTATCGCCGCGCAATGGGATATTGGCGTTTGCCTCTGCGGTTTTCGGCCGAACGATTTGTTTCAACAAATTAAATAGCATCTAATTTCAAAAAGAAGTTTCTGTTGACATTTTGCCTCGCTCCTGCCCAGACTATCAGAAGTCATTATGGATCAAGTTCGCCATGAATACTGTGCTTGATCGCCCGGTTTCTCTGATTTCAATGCCTTGACTCGTCGTTGTATGCACTCGAAGTGCGATGCGGTTTTTACCACCGACTGGACCGCATATATCCCGCCAGGCGTCCATTTGAGCTGATTGTTGCAAATGTCCGGTGCTCCGGACTCGCGATATATATAGCGAGCCCACCTTTATCACCTGACCTGACGAGAATCATGGTCAAATATTGCTGTCATGACTCGACCTCGGCGGAATACTGGGGTTGGCGTGAGTTGCTGCGTGTCGCTTGGCGCTGTCCAACTCAGTACAATTTGGGCCAAATCACGAAGGGGTTTATGCTTGCAAATCTGCTTAGAGACATATTGACCAGGACAAAGTCCAAAGCGAACATTGAGGGACGCCCGTCTGCCGCAGTATTGAAACCCGCAGCGAAGACTATTCAAGAAGCGGGACGGCACTTGCTGCCGCCCCGCAGCGTGGCACAGCCGCATACCATGACAAGCTTCTTTTGCCCGGTATTTTGGGGGATTCAGGAGCAAGAGCGCGCACGCGTGATCGAAGTTGTGGAAGACTTGACTAAGTCATTGCAGCATGGTTTTCATGCCGCAGATAACTTTATCTGTTGGGGGCGCAACAACTCGATGTTTGACGATCCTGGCTTCGCAGACGCGTGGAAACAAAATGCGGAGTCCATTTCTGACGAAGCGATCGTGTGGCGACGGTACATTTTGGCAACATCCGCATTTCACTGCGTGCAGCTTGAAGGCGATTTCGTGGAGTGCGGGGCATATACAGGCGTGGGCGTGAAAACGGTTGTCGACTACCTAGGGGGTACACAATTTCCCAAGGAGTTTTGGGCCTATGACGTCTTTGAACATCAGGACGGAATGGATAACCATCCCATGCCGGATGTCGGTCCAGAACTATTTCAGAGAGTCCAACGCAAGTTCAACGACTATCCCCAGGTACGAATCGTGAAGGGCCGGATTCCTGATTCATTCGAAGGAAATTGTCCTGAACGGATATGCTACCTGCACATCGATTTGAACCAGGCGTCGGCCGAAATTGCAGCATTGGATCACCTGTTTGACCGGGTTGTCCCGGGCGGCATGGTGATACTTGACGACTATGAATGGACGGCATATCGCGCGCAGAAACTGGCGGAAGATGTGTGGTTTGACGCAAGAGGATATCGCGTGATGCCATTGCCAACGGGTCAAGGCCTTGTTATTAAGCGATAGTGCTAAAACCTTCGAAAGCCGGAAATTTCCAACGCCTTTGAATCAACCTCTTTGATCAGCCACAAGGTTGAAGATTCCGTTGGCAGGTCGATGTAGATTTTGACGAACCATCAAAATATGCACAACACCCATCCGCTGTATCGACCCGACATAGACGGCCTGCGAGCGGTCGCAATACTGTGCGTTGTGATCTTTCACGCATTTCCTGGTGAACTTAGCGGTGGCTTTATTGGCGTCGATGTTTTCTTCGTTATTTCTGGGTTTCTGATTTCTTCCGTTATATATGGCAGTCTGGCGCAGGGCCGCTTTAGTTTTGGTGATTTTTATGCGCGCAGGGTAAGGCGCATATTTCCTGCGCTGATCTTGGTGTTGGTCGCCGCATACTGCACGGGCTGGTTTGTGTTGATGGCAGACGAATTCAAGCAGTTCGGGGCGCACATTGCGGCAAGCGCGAGTTTCATTCAAAACTTCGTGCTGAATCAAGAGGCTGGGTATTTTGATTCCGCGTCTGAACTCAAACCACTGTTGCACATTTGGTCACTGTCCATTGAAGAACAGTACTATCTGGTTTTTCCATTCTTGGTCTGGGTTGTTTGGCGAGTAGGTTTGAATGCTCTGAGTGTGATCGGCCTATTGGCAGTGGTTTCATTCGCTTTGAATATTAGCGCCACGGGAAATAGTATGAGCCCGGCATTTTATATGCCACAAAATCGCATTTGGGAATTGCTTGCAGGTGCTTTGCTGGCGTATTTCCAATTGTTCAAGGCAACATCGCTTTTACATGCGCTGAAGTCCGCCGTCTTCCATTCTTTGGTATTCAGATTTCCGCCAGAAACTGAGCGACATGACGCAGTTTTGAACGATCTGCTTGCTACGGTCGGATTCTCTCTCATCGTTGCCGCAGCGTTCGGGCTTGACAGCACAATGGCATATCCATCCGGGTGGGCGCTTCTTCCGGTAGTCGGCTCTGTTTTTCTGATCTTGGCTGGCCCGGCCGCCTGGATAAATCAACATTTATTGAACAATCGGCTCATGGTGCAGATTGGTCTGATTAGCTATCCACTATACCTTTGGCACTGGCCGATACTTTCGTTTGCCCGGATCATGGGAATTGGAAACCAAAACTACAGGGTTGCCTCGCTGGCTGTTGCAGCCTCATTTTTTGCAGCATGGTTGACCTACCGCTTGATCGAAAGGCCACTGCAAGCAGGAGGCAACCAGCGATTGACAACTTTTATCCTCGTGCTATTGATGGTGATTGTTGGCTGTGCGGGGTATACAACTTACGAAAGAGATGGTCTCAGCTTCCGAAAATACGCTTTTCCCACCATTTTTGAGGGGGATGTCGGTCACTCCGCGTTCTTCCGGTATATGTCTGAAAGATATTACCCCTGCACGCCAGCTCAGATTGAACAGGAGGCCTTGAAATGGGTTGGCTATACAAGATGCTATCAATCCAAAGAAAATGACAATATTGATATGGTGCTGGTCGGTGACAGCCATGCTGAACAATTGTTTATCGGATTGGCGGAACAACTGCCAACCAAAAACATTGCCTACTACATTAAAGATGGTTCTCCATTCATAGATAACCCGGACTTCGCCAACATCTACAAGATCGTCACAGCGCGTGCCTCAATAAAGAAAATTGTTCTTACCATGAGTTGGTCAAAACGGCGTGCGGATTTTGATGAAAACAAGACGCTGGAGAAACAGCTGACAAAGACGGTCAGTGCACTGATCGCGGCCGGCAAGGAGGTATACCTGACGGACGATAATCCGACATTTCCAATTGATCCGAAAAATTGTAAGATAAACCGCTCGTTATTGCTTGAATCCAACTGTGCAGTAGATTTCTCCACGGCAGGCGTTGCATTGGCGCAATACAGTGACGAATTGCTTGAGGTCGTTAGAAAAGAACCGCGAATAAAATATCTGCGCACCTATAGATATTTCTGCAATGCCGAAGAATGCAGCATGTTACACGGCTCGAAATTGCTGTTCCGGGATAAAAACCATTTGAACATCGAAGGCAGCAAATACGTTGCACAGAGAATTATTGCAGACTATCCATCACTAAAATAATACATGCCAAATAGCTTGAATATCAACGATCTGTCAAATCGCTTTGGAATATTTCTTCAAAGCAGTCCTGTAAATTGATGGCAAATTGACGGTTGTCGAATAACGGCGACCGGATTGCCATTTCGCGCAGCGTGGAGCGCAATTGCGCCAAATGCGGCACGTCGTGCGCGAAATGTATTGCTTTTGCGATGTAGTCTTCAACATCCTTGGCGATCCAATCGTCAAGGCCCACACTAGTCAACATGGAGGCGCCTTGCCGGGACAACATGGTGTCGCCGAGCAGTGTCAGGGTTGGTACGCCCATCCATAAGGCTTCCGCTGTGGTGGTCCCACCTGGGTATGGGAATGTATCCAAAAGGATGTCAACGTCTTTGTAGCTGGCAAGATATTCCTCCCAGTGAACCCCCGCAAATAATGAAACCCGCGCCAAATCGATGCCGGCACGCGAAACCCGCTCCAAAAACTCCTCACGCACGCTGGGAACGTCCATCTGCGTGATTTGGAGCCTCAAAATGGCGCCGGTTAACGCGGCCAGCACCCTGGACCAGACTGACAAAACATCATCAGTTATTTTGGTCCGTGTTTGGAAGCAACCAAACGTAATATGCCCGGTCAGCATCCTAGGTGGCGGTGTCACCAAGAGCTGGCTCTTGGTGACCGGAGGTGTCATGCACAATCGGGTGTCAGGCAAATACCAAATCTTTTCACTGAAAAATTCAGTATGCTCCAGCGGAACGCCAACGCGGTCCGCCAAAATGTAGTCTATTTCAGCGACGCCAGTACTGGCAAAGTATCCCAGCCACGTCACTTGAACCGGCGCAGGGCGCCGGGAAAAAACAGCTAATTGCTGGGAACCCGTATGCCCGCCGAGATCCACCAAAATGTCAATGTTGTGATCGCGAATCAAACGGACGATGTCATCGTCCGCCAAACTGGTAATCTCATGCCATTGCCCGAACAGTGGCCGCAGTCGATCCGTGATCTGGTCTGCATTGGAGGTGTTGGAGTAAGCGACCAAGTTCATGCGAGCCGGATCCATTTCTCGCAATATTCCTTCCAGGAATAGACCCACCGGATGCGCTTTGAACTCGCCCGAGACAAAACCGATTGTCAATGGCCGCTGTCCACGTTCAAAGGGCCGTCGTGCAGGTCGGATTGCACCTTTCGCCAGCGACGTCAACCGCGATCCATAGCGTTGAGCGGCGTCCTGGTACGTGGGCGGTCCCATTGGGTTCATGCTCAAGCAAAATAGCAGACCCGAATTCGCACTCGTATAGTCAGGGTTTAATGCAAGCGCAAGCTCAAAACTGCTGATCGCATTGGGATAGTCACCATTGCGCATGTAAAAGGATCCCGCGTGGAAGTGCGCGGCAACCTCAAAGTTTGGATCCTTGTCAACTGCCGTCCTGAAATTCTTCAGCGCCGACGCCTCGTCTCCTAGCCGGTACTGTATTGCACCCAATGCGGCATATACTTTTGCTTCGTCCGAACCTAGACGCAGTGCTTCCGAATAGCTCTTTTCGGCGAGAGCATGTTTGTCGCTGTGAATCTGAACCGCACCTATCGCGGAAAAAATGTCTGAGCCACCAAAGCCTAGGCGTAGCGCTTCCTGGTAACTCTGCTCGGCTAAGTCATACCTTTTGGATATGACGTGCAGATTTCCCTGGTAGTAGTGAAAATCTGCATATTCGGGGTACAAACTCATACCCGCTGTCAGCGTTGCCTGCGCGTCAGCGAATTTTCCCGCGAGAACTTGGACCCTGCATAGATCCCGGCGGGCAAAATTAAAATCTGGTCGCAACTGGAACGCCGTTGCAAAGCATTGTGCTGCCTCCTCCAATTGCCCCTGGTCTTCAGCTATTTGACCCAGAAAAAAATGCGTGTCATGTGCCAGTGAGTCTTCCGTGTGCAACGCCAGAGCCCGCTTGAGATAAACACGGGCTTCTACCAAGCGCCTTTGCTCCTTCAGCACAAAGCCTAAATTGACCAACGCTTTCACATCGTTATGCGAGGTCGACAGAACTTGCCGATAGCATTGTTCCGCGCGGTCATAGAGACCGTCTCGAAGAAACGCGTTGCCCTTGCTCCGCAAGTCGTCGAGTTCAGGCGGATTGGCTTCCAGCTCGGCCAACCGGGAGCTCGCGCGGTCCAGCCGCTTCAATAGCGCAGCCCTTAATTGATCAAGCATGCAATTGCCCCAGGTTGTACATTGGTTGCAAATTATTCTAGAACTAGCCTGTGGCAAGGCCAAGACGTGATATCTGTGTCGCAGTGGGAGACTGCTTGAAGGCAAATGCGCCAACCGCGAAGGGGTCCGCGGTTCTGGCGATCCAGATATGGGTGAATCCCGCTCGTTTCAGGGCTGCCAACAAAGTCACCTCGGTAAATCCGGTCTTGTGTGCATAAAAATCGACGCCCGTGCTTTCTATTTGCTTACCCCAACCATAAATGACGTCGAGCACGGAAATCGGTCCGCTGGGCGATTGGTAAAGAATATCGTCAATTTCCATGCCGGTTTCAACGAAGCGCGTCAGTACAGCACGCATATCCGGTACGTGAATCTCAACAAATCCGTCAGATTTGAGGGCGTGGAAGAATCCCGATAAAACCGTCGGAACATCGTGCGCATAATAGTGCTCCAAATTATGGCTGCAATAAATCGCATCAAATTGTTCTGCCGTAAGGGTACTCAATTTGCGGGCATCCAAAATAATATCCGCACCACTGCTTGGGTCAATGTCCAGCAGCAAGTGTTCCCAGTTTTCATAGTGGGCGGGAATATCGATGAGTTTGTTGCCACCCCCGACGTTCAAGACCGAGTTGGTTGAACCTGTTTTCCGTGCAAGCGGATACTTTACACCGCTTGAACGACTGAAAACACCCTTGATTACTTTGAACAACAACATGCCTGCAACCTTGGCGTATCAAAGGTTTGCGATCAGCCACTCGACAAGTTTCTCTGTCAAGGCAGCGTCGACGCCGGCATCTTTAAGCGTCCACCGGAATGCGTTCCCAAGTTTGGCAGTTTTATATATATTGAGTTTTTCGCTCTGCTTAAATACCTTGATTTGCGTAGCCATTTTGGTCAGAAGATACTCCGTCTTGGCATTGAATTTTGTCTCACTGATATGGTTGTCCGCGGGAATTTTTTCGATAAAAAACTTTGCCAGTGTTGTTCCAAATTCCTCGGCACGCTTTGCGTTAAACCAGCCAAACATATATTAATCCTTCGACGAAAACGAGTTGAAGATGGACGCTGTCAAGTACAACGTTGAAGAATTTCGTTGAAAATCCGGACGTGCCGTAACCCTGAACAGACATCTGCGCAGGCGCGCGTGCGCAATGCGTCAGCAACACCACAGTCTATCCGGTCTTTTGCAAACCAGGGCGTTGCCTTGGTTGTCTGGCTTGGTGGCCACAAAACATGGCTGCAGGTTGAGCCGACCGTGGATGAAATAAGGCTGGCATTTGAATGGCAGACGAGCCACAGCCCCGGGAATTGATTTGAGGGGCAAGGTCAGAAAGTGTTCGGCAATTACGGATGTCGTTGCGCACCAGTGCCCAGTGACGCTATGACAGGCATTGGACCGTGACACTCACTGGGCATTGACCGTTAGCGTGACACGAATCTTCGCCCGCGCCCACAGCCGGCAACGAAAAGCCGCATCGCTGTCCAATAAAGCAGACCAATCTCTGTGTTGTCATCGCCCAACGTCTTCCGTGCAGCGACCAGTGTTCCGATCTGGTAATCGGCCGCTAGTACCTTTTTGCCAACCGATGGTTTGTGGTTCACCGGTGCGTTGTTGGATCTATGTTTGCGCGCGACACCAAATGACGTGCCCGGCGGCAACCGTATACTTGGTTTTACGCCTGGAATGGAGTCTTTCAATGTCAGTCTTAAAAAACATAGTCTCCGACCCCAAATTGGTCTATTACTACTCACAAAAGGCCGTACGCTCGATTTGGATCCGGCGATTGACTGGAGGCGCCATAGCTAGACTGATTGGTCGGCGCGATTACGGCGGTGACGCAGAGGCCAGCCGTCAGGTGGCACAGGAACTTTCCGACGAAGGCATTAGTTTTTTGCCCAGCCTGCATCTGTCAAAAGAGGCGTTGAACGAAGTCTTTCGACATCTTGCGGACAAGCCGGTGGTTGATCTTTACGACGGAAAGACGTCGATGTTTGTCGAACATGGGATTCCCGAGTCCTTTACAAAGTTGTCCTATAGGACGTCGGATATTTTGAGTTGCTCGCCGCTTATGAAACTCGCAAACGACCCCCTCGTCCTGAATGCTGTGACGTCGGCGCTTGGCGCGCGACCGTCCATTGGCACCGTGCACGCGCGCTGGACATTCGGCGAAAACAACCCAGTGGGTGCACACATTGGCTACGATGATGTGTACCATCGTGACGCGGACGATTGGCGCTTCATCAAGCTTTTTGTTTACCTGACAGATACCACCCAACGGTCGGGCGCACACTGCTTCGTGCGCAAATCGCATCTCAGTGACAAATTGATGCGCCGTGGCCCGATCCCAGAAGAAGAGCTTGCGCAATGTTTTAAACCTGACGAGGTTATGACCATTGAAGGTGATGCGGGCACGGCGTTTTTGGAGAACACATGGGGCATCCACCGACAGCTCATGGCAACTGAAGGCCGGCGTCTGCTATTTTCAGTGCTGTACGGCCTGTGTCCCTGGCTGCCATGGCGTTTGAAGCAGGCCACGTTGCCACTGCCCAGCGGTTTTGACCCGTATGTCAACAGGGCCTTCTATATACCGCCGCGATAGGTCGCTGGCATCGGATGTGTGACTGCGCGAGCTCAAGTAGAACGCACGGCAATTTCTCGTACCGCCTCACACGCCAGCCAAAAGGTCTTATTACAACGGAAGCGTACTATCGCCTTGCACCGCCATCACCAAAAATGGGCACGTAAGCACGTCGCTCGGTTAGTGCAATCGGCGTGCAAACGACACGCCATGGTTGCGCGGAATCTATTTGCATTTATCGATGAAAATGAGCATTGAAGGGGATAATGGTCGTGCTTTGAACAAAATCTTTCCATGCTAAACGACACATCCATTTTGATCACCGGTGGGACGGGCTCTTTTGGCAGAGCCTTTGTCAAGACCATCCTCAGTCTCTATCCCAATGTCAAACGCTTGGTGGTGTATTCGAGGGACGAACTTAAACAATACGAAATGGCGCAGGCCTTTCCCCCCCACATCTATCCAGCAGTGCGCTATTTCATTGGCGACATACGCGATCAGCCGCGATTGATGCGTGCGCTTGAAGGAATCGACACCGTGGTGCACGCTGCCGCTCTCAAGCAAGTACCGACGGCTGAATACAACCCGTTTGAGTGCATCAAGACCAACGTGCTGGGTGCCCAAAATTTGATTGAAGCGTGCTTGAGCAATGAAGTTAAGCGAGTCGTTGCCCTGTCGACGGACAAGGCTGCAGCACCTGTCAATCTGTACGGCGCCACGAAACTTTGCTCAGATAAATTGTTTATCGCCGCCAACAATATTCGTGGCAACCGAGATATTCGATTTAGCGTAGTCCGTTACGGAAACGTTCTGGGTAGTCGCGGTTCAGTCATGCCCTTTTTCTGGGCCAGGAGAAAAACCGGACAGCTTCCGATCACCGATCCACGCATGACGCGCTTTAGCATTTCCTTGCAGGAAGGTGTCGATATGGTTTTGTGGGCTTTGCAGAATGCTTGGGGCGGCGAGATATTTGTGCCCAAGATTCCGTCCTATCGGGTGGTGGATGTAGCCAGCGCGATTGGACCCAACTGCGAACAGGTCCTGGTGGGCATTCGACCTGGCGAAAAAATCCATGAGGAAATGATCACCTCAAGCGATAGCTTTAGCACCGTGGATTTGGGGCGGTACTATGGCATTCTGCCCGTTGGGGGCGCATATTCTCTGGAAGACTATTGCGCACAAAACCACGCGGTACCAGTAGGCACCGGTTTTTCCTACAACAGCGGAAACAATCCAGATTTCTTGACGGTCGATCAACTCACCAACCAGTTTAACGAATTCGTTGACGCTCAGCACGATAAGGACTAACTGGCGCAGCTCGGCCCAACGACTACTGCAGGCGCCGAACCAGGGAAAATGCCTCCGCGCGCGTCAGCCCGACGCACGCCCCTCGGTGGATGGACAGTGCATCCATATGCTGCACACTTCTTGAATGGGGCGCTGGGCGCATTTCAAAATGGTATGCCTGCATGGCTTCGGCTTTCTTGTGCCAGTAGGCGGATACGTCAATGAAAACATTGGGAAGAAATATCGCCTGGCCTTGTGCGGACCATTCGGTGCTAGATACGATCTCAAATGCGAGAACCTCTTTGATTGGCGCCAAAGGTTGTGGGCGGCAGGCGGTTAGCACTGCTTGGTGCGTGATTCTGTGGTCAATGTTGAGATCGCCATGGTGATGCGTATACACCGTGGACGGTTGGAGCTTGTGAACGAGGTCTTCCAGCGGCTGAACAATATCCAAAAGCGCGGGCTCATCCATTCGGTTGTCCGGAAAATCGAACGAGTAGTGCGCGCAAACACCCAGTATTTCCAATGCTCTAGTCTTCGCGGCAAGCCGCGCTTGGACGCCAAGCGCTGGATCATCACCCCTGGATCCAACTCCGGTTGTCATAAAGACCACATGCACGTTGTCGCCTTCAAAGGCGTGGCGCGCGATGGTGCCGCCACAACCCAGGACTTCATCATCTGGGTGCGCGACGACCACAAGCACGGTCTTAGTCATTGGGTTTCCTTGCGACAATATTCCAGGAGGCAAATTGGTGCTGATCGTTGGGCTGGTATCGTCTGCTCAATTTTTCTTCCAGAAACACGATTTCAAATTGCCCGAACAAGTTTCGCAAGTGTTGTTCGTCTGAGAAATGAACCTTGCCGGTGCCCACGAACTGCCCCGCAAGGAACCCGGTGCGCGTGTATTCATCATCGCAGGGGTGACCGCCCAAGAAATCCGTGTGATTTTTGGAGTACCAGTCTGAACCGATAAAAACACCACCCGGTGTCAATGCTTCACGTGCCAGTTTCAAACCATTGACAATGGATGACGCGCAATTGGAGGTAAGCGACGCGCGATCGATGACGACATCAAAACTACCGTCAAATGGCTGGGACAGCGTGAAGTCACCCACGGCAATTTGCGGCGCAAGGTCTGGGTATCGCTGTTGCAACTGACCCACAATAGTCGGACTCCCATCTATGGCGAAATAGTCCAGGCCAAGTGAACGAAACAAGGGGATATTTGCGCCGGCACCACAACCCAGCTCCAAAACACGCCCTTTTCCACGTGCCAGAAGTGGCTTGCAGTGGCGGTGGACCAAACTAACCAAATCTGACCAAGGCCAAATGGATAAATGCGTATTCTCAGCATAACGCTGTTCCCACTCAGAACTAAACCCCATAGGACTCCCGTTTCAAAAAGTTGAGCGGGCCAGGGCCGCAATTCATCCAATAGTCAACAATGCACATAAAAGGTTCAAAATCACCCCAAAGTTGGGGATAAGTGGGATGGTCAAATCTTTGATAGATTATTTCAATTGCGGAGGCGGCAAATGCATCTGCATCCAGGTAGTCTAGGCCCATCGGGCCAGACAAGTAATGTGTCGCTCCAAGTTGCTCGCATATATCCAGAACAAGTGCCGATTTCGTTCCTACCACGGAGAGCTGAGATGCTCGCAATATCTTAGTTTCTATTTCAAACTCTTCCAACCAGAAATTGAGCTGATGGCAGAG
>OUNL011244121.1_pt1 | contig 13429 bp, 12 predicted proteins | sample 1779831 | NCBI WGS metagenome assembly OUNL01 (sample SAMEA3914863, study PRJEB12502) | metagenome | biome: forest; material: soil | place: USA | collected 2011-09-16 | depth 0.1 m | reverse complement strand
CTGCCTCGATCACGTCCATGCCGGTTTCTCCCTCCTGCAAATGGTAGTCCGCAATCACAATGTCAGGTGCATGACCATCCAAGCGGCGCAATAGCTGATTTTTGGAATTGGCGGCAACGACGTGGTGGCCTTGGCTTTCAAGTGCGGCACTCAGGGCTTTCAAGACATTGATGTTGTCGTCCACCACTGCAATGCGCAGGTGGCGCTCGCTGATGGTTTCACGTTGTGCTGAGGTGCAGCGCCGGCCCAGTGGCAATTCCACCGCAAACATAGAGCCTTTGCCAACACGCGAATGCACGCGGATGCGTACATCTAGCAAGACGGCCGCCTTGGCTACGATTGCCAGTCCCAGTCCACTGCCAATGGAGTGCTCGCTGCGGCTCGGTTGGTTGGGGGCCAACTGGTAGTATTCCTCGAAGATCAATTGCGTTTTGTCAGCGGGTATGCCAATTCCCGTGTCCCAGACCTCGATCCAAACGCTGCCTTGGTGACGTCGACAGGCAATGAGTACACCGCCGTGTTGTGTGTAGCGGATGGCATTGGCAACCAGGTTCCCCACCACGCGGGCCATCAGCACCGGGTCGGTTCGGGCATACAAATCGCTGGGCCTGCAGCGCAGTTGCAGCCCGTTCTCGCGCGCCGCCGGACCGTGCACCGCAAGCAATTTGGACATGAGATCGGCGACTGGGTAGTCGATGGGGGTTGGCGCCACGACGCCCGCATCGAGCCGGGATATGTCCAACAGGTCTGTCAGCAGCGTATTCAAACTTCCGATGCACGTGCCGATATTGTTGAGCAATGGGGCGTCCGACGGTGAATTGCGAGCCATCAGTACATCAAGATACAGGCCAATGGCACTCAATGGCTGACGCAAGTCGTGGCTGGCGGCCGCGAGGAAGCGCGATTTGGCGTTGTTTGCCGCTTCGGCTTCTGTCTTGGCAACCAGCATGGCGTCCTCAGCAGCTTTGCGCTCGCCAATGTCCTGGTAGGTACTGATCACACGCTTGGCCGTGCCATCGGCATTGCGGGATACTGCGGTGGCTCGCCCCAGAATCCATTTATAGTTGCCGCGCTTGGTCAGCATGCGGAACTCGACGGCAAGCTCCTGTGTCCGGCTTTCAATACAGTCTTGATAGAGCGCATTGACGCGTTGTCTGTCATCCGGGTGTATCTGATCAAGCCAGTTGCTCCCGGTCACCACCAGCTCCAGATTTGCATAGCCCAACAGCTTGAAATAGGTTGGACTGAAATAGCCACCGCCGCTCGCAATATCCCAATCCCACAGTCCCTCTTGCCCGGCCTCCATGGCCAATCGAAAGCTCTCTTGGCTGCGCTGCAATTCACGTGCTGTTGTCTGCTGCTCTCTGGACGCCGTAATGTCGCGCACGAATACACTGTATTCACGTCTATCGTCCGTGCCAATGGGTGCAATACTCAATTCCACAGGGAATGCATGCCCGTCTTTATGGCGGGCCACAGATTCCAGTCTGCTGCGTGGCATGGTCTGGAAATTGCGCAATGCCAGCTCTGGCAACAGTCCTTTTTCGTCCTCATTGATCACGTGGACGTCCCCACACAATTCATGCGGCTTCTTGCCTATCGCAACCCGCTTGGGCCAACCAAACAGTTGCTCGGCGCTTGGATTCCAGCCAATGATGGTGCCATTGGCATCGAGATGGACCATGCCATCGAGCGCTGCATCCACAATGTTGCGCGTGCGCGCCTCACTGTGGCGCAGGTCCTGCAATGTCTGTTCTCTGCGGCGCCAGGCCAGCAGCAACATGCCGCCACCCAAGGCGCTGATCAGCGCGAAGGCGCTTGAAAACAACGCCCTCTGCGAGAGGTCTTCACGCCACGGCGCCAGATAATCTTGCTCTGCCATTCCGACATTGACAATGAATGGGAAATTGGGCAACTTGCCATAAGCATGCAACCGGGGTATTCCGTCGATACCGGTGGTTCCACTGATATAGGACCCTGAGAGTGGTGAGTTACGAAAGGCAGACGAAAAATCCGTCGATGTCTTGATAGAGCCCATGCCACCCAAAGAGGGGTTGTACGGCACACGCACGATCAAACGCCGTTGGTCATCGCGCAACGCGATGGCGCCATGCGGCCCAACCCACAGTTTGCTGAAGCACGACTTGATGTGCTCCAGCGACATCACGCCAAAAACCACCCCTGCAAACGTTCCGTCACGTGAGGCCAGCCGGCGGGAAAACACCAGGCCCCACTGACCACTTACCTTGTCCAGCATTGGCTTTGAGATGATCAAGCCAATGTCGGGACTGCTGATTTGCCGGTCAAAATAGTCGCGCTCGCTGCCGTCGAACCGGACAGCCTGGCGCACGTCGTTGGACCCCACCAGATAGCCCCCCCGTGCGTCCGTGATGTTCAGCGACGTCAGCATGGCATTGCGCGACAAATGACGGCGCAGATGCTGGGTCAATGCCGTGTGGTCAATAAAACCAGCTGCGGACTGGCGTTGGAACTCATCCGCGACGACCAGCAGCGCCTTGTCAACGGCGTCAAACTCCTCGCCCAGCTGCTCGATCAATAGATCGGTAACGTTTTTGGTTGCAGCGAATGCCGTACGTTCATACTGGTCGAAGCCGGACTTCAGCGATGCTGCATCCAGTCCCAGCACCAGCAAGTTGATCAATACCAAAAACGACACCAGTCGCGCGGAATACCGCATTGCTCAGCTCCCATCCAACAATCTCGAGCAGGACACTGCAGATAGTCGTCCTTGGCATGACATCCTGGCATAAGCGCTATTGCCAGAGTCCAACAACCCGGTGCGGCCGGCCACGCTACATGGCGGGCGAATTTATCAGATACACCGGTGCTTGGAATGATACCCTTTGGATCAATATGGTCAATTACAAAATTGGCTGTTTGCGTAGTAGGGCTTGCAATATCACACGTCAAGCAGCATGCCTACTACGGAAGGTGGGTGCGAAGTCGCACAGACCTATCGCCCAGCATGGCGTAAAAACAAAGTGGCGTAAACAATTTCGCGCGTGACCAGTCTCTATGAGATGGGAAGTTGCATACGGCGCTGCACAGCGCTGACAGCGTTGCCCATGCAACGTGCACTCGTTTTGGCAAACACGCGGCGGCGCCACCATAGACTTTTCCCCATTCAAGGTGAACACCATGCAAACCTACCATCGCAAGTTTTCAATGACTCGCAAGCTCATGCTGGCGGGTGCCGTGCTGCTGATTGGCGCGTGCGCCAGTTACCCGTTTTCCACCGCACAGCTGGAACAGGCACGCGGTGACTATGTGCGGGCTCAAACTGACCCCACGGTAGCCCGCTACGCGCCTGCAGAATTGCAAGTGGCCAGTGACGCGCTGGCACGCGCGAATACAGCGGCCGGTGGCGGTGAGAGCCCGGCAACCGTAGATAGCCTGGCATTTCAAACCATGCAGAAAGTCAATCTGGCACGGGAAGTGGCCAGCAGGAGGTCAGCAGACGCGGATGTCGCCAGCGCCGCAGCCGCCCGGGATCAAATGCGATTGGACCAGATCGCTATGGACGCCAACCAGGCCCGTATAAAGGCTGAGGAAGCTGAGCGCTTAGCAAAGGCGGCGCGCAATGCCGCAGAACTTGCTACGCAACAGAGAAACATTGCGCAGATGAACGAATCTCAAGCACAACGCCAGGTGGCCGAAGCCAGCGCACGGAACCTGCGTCTGCAAACGCAATTGGAGGACTTGGCGGCGAAACAAACCGACCGTGGTCACGTCATTACACTAGGTGACACCCTGTTCAATGCCGACACCGCCGACTTGAACAGCAACGGCTTTCGCGTGCTGCTGCGGTTGGCCACCGTACTGCAGCAAAACCCTGCGCGCACCGTCGTTGTGGAAGGCTATACCGATAGCACGGGAACGGCGCGTCACAGCCAGGAATTGTCTGAACAGCGAGCCCTGTCAGTGCGCAATGCCCTCGTGGATCTGGGTGTGGGTCGTGACCGCATTGACTCGCGTGGGTTAGGGGCGGCTTTTCCACTGGCACCGAATGACACCGCCTTCAACCGGCAGTTGAATCGGCGCGTAGAAATTATTCTGTCAAATGACCGCGGGCTGATCAGCGCGCGGTAGCATGAATGTTGCACAGCGGTCACGCCGCGCCGATCACGCAGAGCAAGCCCTTTCGGGAGATTCAAGCCGCGTTTCCACACATCGCTCGAAGCATTGCGCTGTTTTGGGGGCATACCGAGTTGGTGCCCTACCTACGCACGCTGCAGGGGACGGCGGACGATCGCTACAAATCCTTGGTGTATCCCCTGGATATTTTGTCTGCCTTTGGCTATTTGGAAGCCCTGCACAGCCAACTCTTCCCCCATTTGACCCCCAACGAACGGGACTATTGGGATACGTATTGATGTTTGTACGTAGTCGAACAGATCAGCGCCAACAATAGGTGCAAGCTCATGAACCTGATTGTGGTTGTGTGATTTTTTTGGAGGCCACTATGATGAATAGTCGCATTGAAACTGTCTTTCTTGGTGCCATGCTGGTCAGTGCGGTTGCGGTCACATGTGCCGGCTGCGACAAGTCCGCTGTGCCCGGTATTGAATCTGGGGGCAGAACCAGCTTGGGAGCGCAAGTTGACGACAGCGCAATAACCAACCGCGTGAAGTCCGCGCTGATGGCCGACCCAGCTACTCGAAACCTCGATCTCAAAGTGGAAACGCACGAAGGTGACGTTACCCTGAGCGGCTTCGCCGACAATTTACCGCAGCTTGACAAGGTGACGACGGTCGCACGTGGTATCCCCAGCGTTCGAACGATTCAGAACAATGTCGTGGTGAGAACACCCGGGGCCAGTCCAGGCAATACGTCTGACGCCGGGGCCATTACCAACAAGGTCAAGGCCGCGTTGTCGGCTGATCCTGCCACGGGCGGCCAGATTATCGACGTTGTCGCACACAGCGATGAAGTGCTGCTCAAGGGCTTTGTGGACAGCAAGGCCCAGATGGACAAGGCCGTGGAAATTGCGCGCGCGACCGACGGTGTCCGCCTTGTCAGCAACGAAATAAGTGTCAAGCGGTAGAACAGAAAGGCGAATTTGTATGAGCGACACCATCTCGGACCCCGCGCAGGTCATCAAAACCATCAATGGTCTGATTGAGATCAACCGCGACGCGCAACTCGGCTATCAAGCGGCTGCCAACAAGATCACCACACAGCACATCAAGGCATTTTGCCTTGAACAAAGTCATGCACGGGCGCGGTTCGTTGAGGAACTGCAGCCTATTGTGCTATCCCTCGGTGAACGACCTGGCGACAAAGGCACCATGACAGGAGCGCTGCGGCGCGGTTGGATGGATTTGAAGTCCACGCTGGGCGGGGGCGACCATACCATTTTGGTGGTTATTGAGGCTGGCGAAGATCATGCTGTCAACGAATACGAAAAGGCACTTGAAACGTCACTGCCACTTGGCTTGATGAACATTCTTGAGCGGCAATGCAGCGACGTTGACCGTGCGCACGTCAAAGTCGCGGCCATACGCGACAGCGTTCAGCATGCGTCGCACACCTAGCCATCAGTACCCTGCATCTCCCAATAGGGCCGCTTTTCGTAGAAACTGTGCATGTCCCGATGCCACTGCGCATTTGCCATCGGCGGCCAGTGCGCGGAGTCGAAACTGGGCGCATTCTTGAGCCGCTCCTTCGTCACATTCAAATAGTATTCGTCCTCGTCGCGGTCATAGCTAAAAGCGGAAAAGGGAATGGCAAAGAGTTTTGCCCCCATGTCAAAGACACCCCCAAATGCCAGGACGACGTAGGCAACCCTGCCGGTTGCGGGGTCAAGCATGATTTCCTTGATATTGCCAATGTTCTCGCGCATCGAATTTACAACATCCTTGCCAATGATTTTGGAAGCCTTGGCGGGCGAGTATTTGAATACTGGTTCGCGTGTTGGGCCCATGTTGACGCTCCTGATTGGTGATTCAAACGGATGATCGCAGTCCGGCCGGGGCAATATAGGCATGGCTGATGCTTCACACCGTGCGATTTCGCATTCCAATCCATTGCGCGCAAAAATTCAGCAGATCATGGCAAGTTGCCGTGCAAGTGTCTGACAGCGTACGGACACCCGGCAACTACCCATCATATTGTTGGTGCGCCAAAAATCACCGCCAACCAGACGGAGTGGACCATGAACCTCGGAACGATACTGTTGATACTTCTGATCATCCTGCTCGTGGGTGCCTTGCCCACGTGGCCTTACAGCAGCACTTGGGGCTACACCCCGACGGGTGGTTTGAGCCTACTGCTGCTCATTGTGCTGATTCTTTTGCTGACGGGGCGAATATGACTGGGCCGCAACATTGGAGACCTGACAAGGCATCGGAATTCCATGCAGTTGCTCAATACGTATATTGTTGAAGACAGCAAGCTCATTCAGGAGAGCCTGATCGCAGCGCTGGAAGAAATGGCGCCTATACACGTAGTGGGCGTTGCAGAGGATGAGCCCACCGCCGTGCACTGGCTGGCAGAACCAGTCCATCGCGCCGATCTCGTCATCGTTGATGTTTTTCTGAAAGTGGGCTCCGGTCTTGGGGTGCTCCGTGCGTCACTGCACACCCCGCTGCGCCGCACGATGGTGGTTCTGAGCAACCATGCCACGGCGGAGATACGTTGCAAATGTTTGGAGTTGGGTGCCACCCGGATCTTCGACAAGTCCAACGAACTGGATGCATTTCTACTCTACTGCAAAGAGCTGGCCAGCAGTGAGGGTGCGGTCAACGGGATACACGACTAAGGTTTTCGTTGTCTATTGGATCAATCCGTTTTTTAATGCGTAATATGTTAGGTCGCTATTGGTTTGCAGATGTAGTTTCTCCAAGATCCGGGTTCTATAGGTGCTGATTGTTTTGATGTTCAGTGACATATGTTCTGCGATAAGCCCTACCGCCTCCCCGGCTGCCAGCCGCAGAAAAACCTGCAGCTCGCGCTTGGACAGGCTCTGGTGCAATGGGTCATTCGCACCCAGCACCAGGGCGTCGGCCAGTCGCTGCGCGACGGTCGGCGTAATGTACCTGCGCCCATGGAATACCGTGCGAATGGCATTCACAATGTCGTCAGGGTCGCAATCCTTGTTCAAATATCCACTGGCGCCTTTCTGCAAAAGAGTCGTTGCGTAGTGGGTTTCCGGCAGTGCACTCAGTATCAACACAGGCAGTTCTGGCACATGGGCTTTGATCGACATCAAAGCGTCGACACCACCTTGCTCACCCATGGAAATGTCCAGCAGCAGGACGTCAATGCCACCAGCGCGCACTACGTCCAGCGCTTCGCGGCCATTGGCGGCTTCGGCAACGACGGTAAGGTCCGCGTGATCCACAATGAATTGCCGCAGTCCCGCGCGAACGATGGCGTGGTCATCGACGATGGCAATCCGGATCATAGTGCTGCGATGGTGTGTGAACGGTAATATTACTTGCGATTTCCCGGTTGGACAATGAATAATCTCCTACCAACCGTTCTACGACGCTATCCGTTGGCGCTGCTATTGTTGCTGGCATCCGTCACCATGGTTCTGATTACGGAGGACTCGAACCGGCGCGCGGGAGTGTTGGTACAGAGGCTAGGCGCCATCGCCGAGAACCGGCTCCATTTATACGATATGGTCAAGGGGGTTCTGGACGCGGAGTCAGCGCAACGCGGTTATCTGCTGACGGGCCGCGAGGAATACCTGGCTCCTTATGACATGGGTCTGCGCAATATTGAATATGCGTTCAGGCAGTTGGACGTCGCCTATAGCCATGAGCCTGGATCGGCTGCGCTGCTGCAAAAACTGCATGTGTTGACCGAAACCAAGGTATCGGAATTGGCGGTCACGGTGCGCATGCAGAAGGAAGGCAAGCGACAGGCGGGCAAGGACCTCACGCTCAGCGGCATTGGTCAAGAATACATGAACGCCATCCGCACGACTGGCAACGCGTTGATGACACTTGAAACCACCCGTCTGCACGCCAGTGAAAAAGAAGTGTCCGATATTTTGTTGTTCAGTCGCGTGGGCGTGGCGTTGCTCAGCGGCGTGAGCTTGCTGCTGGTGCTGGTGAATATGCGGCAGGATCTGGTATTTAAGGCCCAGCAGGAGGCACACCGCAAGGCCATGTATGCTGAGCAGCAACGCCTGCAAGCGGAAGTGACCAGGCGCACCACGCAACTGTTGGAACTGAACAACCATCTGCAGACCGCACGTGAAGATGAACGCCACCGCATTGCCCGCGATTTGCATGACGAATTGGGGGCATTGCTCACGGCCGCCAAATTGGATGCGGCGCGCACCAAGTCACGACTGGGCACTACTGCCCCCGAAGCACTGGAGCGGCTTAACCACCTGGTGGAGACGCTCAATGCCGGCATTGCGCTCAAGCGCCGCATCATTGAGGATCTATGGCCTTCGGCACTCAGAAATCTGGGACTGGTGGCGACACTGGACATTCTGGCGCGCGAGTTTTCCAAAAGTTCGGGCCTGCAAGTCCATTGCACATTGGAGCCGGTACAACTTGGGGCGAGCGCAGAGTTGGTGGTCTACCGTCTTGCACAAGAGGCCACGACCAATATTGCCAAGTATGCGCGGGCCCGCAATGTGTGGCTGAGTCTTGTGAATCAGGACGACCAGGTTGTCATCTCCGTGCGTGATGATGGAACTGGATTTGACGTGGCGCGACTCGCGGAAAAGGCACATGGGCTGCTGGGCATGCGTTTTCGCGTCGAAGCAGAGCATGGCGTGCTCGAACTAACCAGCACGCCGGGGCAAGGCGCCGAGATTCGCGCCAGGTTGCCGCGCTCAACAAGGCCGCAGAGTCGATAGCAAGCGCTGCCGTGTACCCGGCACGCGCGTAGCCAGACTGGGCTGTGCGTCAATATTTCACTTTAAAGGTTGGCGATTGCTGCGGCTTGGCATCCCGCCTGTCATAGACTTTGGTCGTGCTGATATGGGAGTGCCCCAGCCAGGCCTGGACTTGACCGATGTCCGCATCGTTTTCCAATGCCGAGGTCGCGGCGGTTGCGCGCAGCGCGTGTGGGCCCAGGTTTTCACCGGTGATGCCAACCCGGGTCATGTAGTGCTTGACGACTTCCGAGTACACCGCGCCGGGGCTTAGTCCCTGGGCGGACCCGGCCACTGCGCTCTTGCTGACGGCTCGAAACAGGGCCCCGTCTTTCTCTTTGCCATGACCCGACATCTTCAGATAACGCTCGACCAATAATTCGGTATCGGGGTGGATCGGCAGGTAGCGCTGCTTGCCGCCTTTGCCATGGACCAACATGTGCACGACGCCCCGCCTGGGCTGGCCAAAGTCCTTGACCCGCAGCGTGGTCAGTTCTTCGCGGCGCAGCCCGTGGTACAGCAACACGCTCAGTATGGCCCGATCGCGCACGCCCTTGAGAGTATCGGTAGCGGGCGCACCCAACAGCGCCCGGGCCTGGGCATCGCTGAGTGCCGGTGTCTTGCCTTCCTGGCTTTCCACCCGCGGGCGCTTCACACCCTTGACCGGGTTGTGGCTGACTGCATTTGCGTTGCACAGGTAGTCATAGAGTGACGCCAACGCAGCCAACTTGCGCCGAATGGTGGCGCCAGTGAGTTGCTGGCTTTCCAGATCATGGCGCCAGGCCAGGACGTGGCTGCGGGTGACCAGACGAAAGTCCTGCGGCTGAGTGATACCCGCGCTGCGCATGAAGGAGTGGATGTCGTTCGCATAGGCGCGGCGGGTTTGCGCGTTGGCAATATTGGCGAACCACTGGGCTTCTGCCGGCACGTCCTGCAACTGTTGGAACTGCGCTTGCGTCAGGGCGTTGGGCTGCAGGGGCACGACAGTGGTCATGATGAAGGGGATGAATTGGAATCTGCCGCCGTAGCGCTGCGGCAACGTCCGGGATGGGCTCACAGGATACGGATGCAAGGCGTTCTTCTTGCGGAGTTATGTTGCCGGATATTTTACTATTGATAAAATATGTTATCAATAGCCATGTGATGCGGAAACCACCGCCTCACATGTAGCGCGGCATTTGCGCGGATGGCGTTATCTGAATGGCTTTGGAGGCGCTGAGGGAAATTGCCCGTTAGCAAAACTGGCAAAAATAGTAGGCTTGCCATTGCCCCATTTCTTGCGAAATCGTAAATTTATGGGGCATGGCCACCCATAGATTTGCAACTTGGGCTGGGTGTCGACCATCATTCCGCTGCATTTCCCCGGTGGCTCGAAGGACCTGTTCGCGCGGACTTCGGAGATTTGGAACAATCACATTGCATACGCCTCACAGGCGATGCAAGAATCCCTTCAGGTCATGGCCTCGGCGCAGCAACGACTCTTCACGATTGAACTGGCGCTGGCAACCGCCAGCGTGCAGCGCGTATTTGGGCCAACCTAGCTGGCTGTCCTGGGATCGGCATTGAATGACTTTGCCAGCATGGTCTGCCATGATTCCGCCAAGGTCTTGAGTGGCCCGTTGGATTGCTCTTTGAGCAGATTGGTGGCGCAATTTGACAAGTCCGAATGGACCTGCGAGATGGCGGCGGTTAGATCATGCCAATATTCCCTTGCCAGGTCGGAATCAAATGCCCAGTACTTGGCTTGTGCCGCCAGGACTTCTGAAGGGCTTTGATCCGCTCTGTGCTTGTGGGGAACGCTTGTGAGCCGTTCTGTGACTTGCTGCACAGTCCGCTGCTGAAGTTCCTGAATCGCTGCAGAACTGCGAAGCATGGCGCCAGCGACTTCGCCGACCAATGCGAGTTGCCGCCGGTAAGAATCCGTCAACTGACTCAAAGGAGCCTGTATTGAGGTCCGTGTTTCATCGGACGATTCGTCTGCAATGGTCTTGCGCGAGTGCTTTGTATTCATGGCTATTCCCTTAACATGCGATGGCCTGAGACAGCATTAACCCAAACGAAGTCCATTATCTGAAGCGGCTATGCGGGCCGGTTGACAATTCGCAAGACAAAATCCCGCAGGCAATGGCCGTCATACGACCGCCTCCACTACCTGCGCTCTCTGTGCCGGTCGGTTCTTGTGTCTTTTCATTTGTTGGCAGAATGTCTCACCATCGCGCCGGCCAAGATCATAGGTGGACTGTATGGCGGCATCACTGGTGTAGTCCCAGGCCCCAGCCGGAATCGGCCGTGATGGTTGAACATAGGTGCGACCAGGAATCGAGGGAAGACGGCGAAACTGCCGCGTCAGCAAGACCAGCACTTCGCCTTTGACGGCTGGCAGACCGTCCATTGGTACGTTGTTAACCAATCCACCGTCGAAAATAGGGGCGCCAGCACGGTGAGCTTGCGGTGTCAGTGGCGGCACGCAGGACGATGCCAATATCAGATCGGCCAAGGCCTCTGGCGTTGCGCATTCGCGAACCGAAATATACAGTGGTTCGAAGCCCAGCTTGCGCGCCGCGCAGGCGTGCACGGCATCGCCATTGACCATATCCACGCTGGAGGCGACGGCACCAAGCAACATAGACAAACTTCGACCCGCCCACACAGGCGCCGCCGAAACCAATACACGGAGTTCAGGGCCTTGGTGCAGACGCGAAAGCGCCTGGGCATCAATACTGCCTAGGATGGCATCGCGGTACATGCCACCATGCGGAAACACAGGGTCGCGTCCCAACACGTTTCGCAAATAAAGATTGCGTTCGTTAAGAGCAACAGCGCGCAAAAACCCCGCAAAGCCATCCGCAAACGTGCCGGCGAACAGCGCACAAGCCACTGCAGAACCAGCACTCACGGCCACCACTTGTTGTGGTTTCAAATGCAGCGCTTCGGACGCTATGGACCAAAAGCCGGCCTGCCAAAGGCATCGATTTCCACCACCGGAAAATACTACTCCATCAAATGACATTGGACATCCAACTCCGCCCAGAGTTCCTGTTTTGTTCAACCCGTGTTTTTACTATTCCATGACGCGCCAACTTTGCGATATGTCAACGACTGCCATTGCGCGCCTGCGAACTAATCGCCCGAAAATCAGTCAGACCATCCGCACTGGCTTCGCAACAATCCCAAGGTCAAAGCCTGCATTGTCGGGAACAATATGGCTACCAATAGCGCCTCTCCACCAACCAGATCGGCCCATACCAAACCATTGCGGATGGAAAAACCTCTTTTGAAGCACCGCGCGTTGGCACGCGAGTTCGGGCTGGACATGGCCGAGCTTGCCGAGGGTGAGGCCCAAAGACAGCGTGATGAATTGAAGTCACTCATTGAACTGGGTCAAGCCCGTGGCTTTGTCACCCAGCAGGAAGTCCACGACCACCTGCCAAACAGATTGGCGGAGGCAGAAATTGTCGATGCGGCAGCAAAACTGTTAACCGACTTGGGCATTGCGATCTACGATCGCGCACCGGAAGACGCCGCTGTACTCGTAGGCATGCGCATTGCCGGCGCATCGGGTGGCGAGGCTCTGGATGACGAGGCATCAGAAGCAGCCGCAGCAACCGTTGACTCCGAGTTCGGCCGCTCAACGGACCCCACACGCATATACATGCGGCAAATGGCAACCCACGACCTGTTAACCCGCGAGGGCGAAATCAATATAGCCAAAAAAATGGAACGCGGCCTGTGGACCATGCAACAGGCCATTTCGCATGCGCCAACCATGGTCGAACAGGTTCTCACACTCAGCGACAAAATAAAGCGTGGTGAAATGTGCGTCACGGATGTGGTGGACGGCCTGGTTCGCACCGGGTTGGCCGATGACTACGTTGCAGAAGAGGCCGTAGACCAAGACCTACAACGCGCAGCTCAAAAACACTTTGCGACCATGCGAACGCTGGTGCGTCGCCTGCACAAGGCATTTGGGACCACCGGCGCGGACGGCGCCACGTACCGCGAGGTGTTGGGCGCGCTCAGCAACGAGCTGATGGCGTTGCGGCTGACGCCCAGGACCATCCATCAATTGTGCAACACATTTCGCATTCAGTTTGTTCAACTGCGCCGCCATGACAATGCGGTGCGCGGCATCGCCGTGGAGCGCTGTGGCATGCCACCCGAGCGCTTTCTCAGTTGCATTGCAGCCAACCCCATTGGCACCGAATGGGCACGGTCGGAAGCTGCGGCCCGAAGGCCCTACAGCAGTGCGCTTGGTCGCCACCTGCCGGAACTTGAGGCCATCCAACGCAGCCAGGAATCTCTGCTGAAGCGCGTGATGATGCCCTACCAGGAAATGAAAGCCGTTCATATGCGCATATTCCATGGTGAACGTGCATTGTTGGCTGCGAAGCAGGCGTTGATTGAGTCCAATCTGCGCCTGGTCGTCTCCGTTGCAAAGAAATACGCAAACCGCGGTCTGCCGCTGCTGGATCTCATTCAGGAAGGCAACTGTGGACTGATCAAGGCCGTGGACAAGTTCGAGTACCGTCGTGGTTTCAAATTCTCAACCTATGCAACCTGGTGGATTCG
>OUNL010000642.1_pt2 | contig 13602 bp, 11 predicted proteins | sample 1779831 | NCBI WGS metagenome assembly OUNL01 (sample SAMEA3914863, study PRJEB12502) | metagenome | biome: forest; material: soil | place: USA | collected 2011-09-16 | depth 0.1 m | reverse complement strand
TGGCTTTCCTGACCGCACCAAGCGCACGTTTCACCGCTGCCCTGGCGACGTCTGGTTCGCAGCGCGCAGCAACGTGCCCGCAGTCTCCCTTTAGCTCTGTCGTATCGGCATGGATGAGCTTCGCAAATGCGATGGACGAAATAGGATTGACAAAGTGATCTTGCCGCGCATAGATCACGTGAACGCGGGCGCGCACGGTTTTGGCAGCCAATTCCAGGGAGCGGCGCTTACCATCAGTTTGCTGCACGACGACGCCGATATCCTGCCCCATCGCCGCACGCATTTGCCAGAGTGAATCGTTGACGTCCGGGGTATCGGCATCGGGTTCCGCGGTTGTTTCACGCAAAAACGCTTCAAATTCGTCTGGTGTGGTCTTGGCGACACGGTTGGCTGGTGTCGTGAAGTTGAGCTCGAATATCAGTTGGAACAGCGGCACAGCCGGGTTGCGTTTGTAGTCACCGTTGGCATAGTCTGGGTCAGTCAGTATTGCCTTTTCCAGGGTGCGCTGTAGCAACAGGTCATAACTGGATAGACGCGGTGTGCCAGCAATGGGAATTGCCACGTCGACGAAGTCGGGATGGCTGACTATCCATTGAAAGGTTTGCATGCCGCCCAACGAGTAGCCGACGATGGCGTGCAAATGGTCAATGCCAAGATGCTCGACGACCAGTTTGTACTCTGCGTCAACCATGTCGCGCACGGTGAAGGCCGGAAAGGCCTTGCCGTGCTGGGTCGCGCTGTTGGATGGTGAGCACGACACGCCGTTGCTGATGGGGTCCACAATAATGACAAAGTAGTTTGCCGGGTCGAGCAGCTTTTTGGGCCCAACCATGGACAACGCGGCAGCGCTGGTGCCGGTGTGCCATGGAATAAATAGAATGGCGTTGGAACGCGTGGCGTTGAGTGTGCCGATGGTGCGGTAGCCCAGCGCACAGTGCTCAATGACGCGTTGATCTTCCAGTTTCAAATCGCCAAGTTGCGCGAATTGCTGCGGGGGCTCCGTCGCATGCGATGGGGCGCAGGCAACGGCGGCAAAAAGACTGAATGCAAGACGCCATAAGGAACGGAATGAAATGTTGCTGTGCAGGGGCATGGTCATGGTCAATACTCACGATTTGGGGTTCTAGTTGAGCAACTGCGGCGCAGTGTGCTGTTGCAATAAGAAGCGCATGGCTGCCGTCCACATCGGCGGTGCGGAGCTGGCCAGCCACACGGCGCACGTCTGGCCGAGGATGACGAGGGGCAGGCCGAATTGGTACGCCGGATGGATGCACCGTTCCACGGTGATATCGCGCAGGGCACCCAGCACAATCAAAAGATCAACGTAGGCGTACATCCATGGAAAGGGGGCAAAATCTCCCGGGAAACGCGCGAACGCGGCCACCGTAAGACTGCAGGTCGCGATGAACATCAGACGCCGGTGCCAATCCACGGCTCGCCGTCGGTACATCGCCAGCCAGAAGGCAATGGCAAAGGTGAGCATATCGTTGAACGGCACACTCAGGGAGGCAATGTCTGCATCATCCCCCACGCCACGCCATATTTGCACCTCGAACGCAGTTGCGATGCCGAGTATGGGCAGAATGGCGCCAACACTCCCACCGATCGGACCAAGCCGGCGGTGCAGCTTGGTGTTCGACGTGCCGACAAGCGCGGTTTGGGTGACAAACAGCGCAACCCATGCGGTGAAGACGATGGCGTGCCAGTAGAGAATCACTGGCACGGGAGCGGGTGGGTGCAGCAGCCTCTCGCCGAGATGCGGGCCAAATCCAACGCCAACGACCACGCAAATCAGCAGGGACATGCAGAAGTAAAAGTATCTATTCAATCCCCGTTGGGTCGTTTTGATCATCCCTCGTGCTCCAGGCTGTTGATGGCAAGTTCGGCACGATTGTGTGCTGGCTTGTGGTCGAGACCCTTGTGGCTGTGACGAAACGCCGACGCTGTGTGATTGCGCGTTCGGTCACCCAGGATGGCGGCTAGCGTGCGCTGATATGCTGATGCCTGTGAACGCAACACCCATTGTGCAGATGCCCCCAAAACCGGCCGCGGCAGCCGATTGGCGCCGTGTCGCCACCATCTTTCTGTTGAATGTGGTGGTGTGGATTGTGCTGAGCGCGCTGGGTGCCTTGACGTCTTTGAATGACGATCTCCGGCACGGCGTACAGGGCAGCTATTGGCTGATACTGCGAAGCTGGGGCGGCAGTTCCATCGTGCTGGCTTGCCAGAGCCTGGTCCTCTATGCGTGTTTTACCCGCTGGCCGCAATGGGTAGCGAGTGCAAAGCGCATTGCCTTGGGATACGGACTCCAGCTACTGGTCTTGCTGCCTCTGCAGATGATCTTCTTGTTGAAACTGTATGTTCGGGAGGACGGTCCGGGATTGAGTTGGACGGCTGTTGAACAGCATATTCAGACAATAGACAAGTTTTCGTCGCTGCTGGAATTGTCTTCCACCAGCGCAGTCTATTTTGCCGTGGTGGTCTTGAAGGTGTGGCAACACCACCAAATGCGCGTTCGGGCATGGGAGAAGGCACAAGCGGACGGCGCCGCCCTGCGATTGGAACTGGAGCGCCAGCGCGGCCTGGTGTTGCGCGCGCAACTGGAGCCGCATTTTGTGTTCAATGCCCTCAATGCCATCAGCGCATTGGTACGCAGCGACAAGAAGGACGTTGCGCTGGAAGGTATTCATGGTTTGAGCGAACTGCTGCGCTATGCACTGGTCGCCAGCGACAAGACCTGGGTCACGTTGTCTGAGGAGTTGGCATTTGTACAGGAGTACATCTCCTTGCAGCGCCTGCGCTATGGCGCCAGGCTCCAGATTGACATGGCTGGTATCAATGATGCCGTATTGGCATGCGATTGCCCGCCATTGCTGCTGCAACCGCTGGTGGAAAATGCGTTGCGCCATGATCTGGATTGTCACCAGCATGCCAGCGACATACGCTTGGTTTTTGATTGCCGCGACCAGCAATTGCATGTACGCATCAGCAATCCGGTGCAACATGAGGCCGCCAGCAATCCCGGCGTCGGATTGGGCTTGCGCAATACCGAGGCGCGATTGCGATTGGCCTACGACAACACGGCAACAATCAGCGCCGGCGCAGTCAACGGTCGCTTTGAAGTCGTAATTTGCATGCCGGCCTGTGCACCGGAGTAGATCTATGCGCCATGCAATTCGTGCCCTGATAGTCGATGATGAGGAACCGGGCAGGGTCAATTTGCGTTACGCACTGGCCGAGCATGCGAACTGGCATGTTGTTGCTGAATGCAACAGCGTCGCTGACGCACGTGCGGCGATAGCCAATGATTCGGTCGATGTCGTGTTTCTGGATATTCAAATGCCCCGGGAATCCGGTCTGGCGCTGGCACGCGAGTTATGTACGCAGTTGGAGCCACCGCTGGTCATATTCGTCACCGCTTACAACTCCTATGCAGTAGACGCATTTGACGTGCATGCGCTCGACTATTTGTTGAAACCCTTTCGCGATCAACGTCTTGCGCAAACCCTCGAGCGCGCTGAACAACTGTTGGCACTGCATCAACGCACGGCGTATGGGCATGCATTGCGTGGGTATCTGGATGACGCGCAAGCGACTGGCGAATCTGCGGCAAGCCACTATTGGCAGCAATTGACGGTGCGTTCCGTTGGCCAAATCGAATGCGTAAGACTTGCCGAGGTGCTGTGGCTGGGCTCCGCTGGAAATTATGTGGAGCTGCATACGGCTGGCCGCACCATTTTGCATCGCCAGCCCATGGCTAAACTCCAAGCCCATCTGGATCCGCGCGTGTTTGTTCGGGTGCACCGCGCGGCCATGGTGCGCCGTGAGCAATGTGCAAGTTTGGCGGTCACGGGCGATGCCAGCTACGTGTTGACGCTGCGGTGCGGTGACAGGGTCGAGGTGAGCAAGCGTTATGTCTCGGCTGTGCGGGAGTGCATGGCGTGATGCGACCAGATTGCCCTCATGCCTGACTGGTGTGGAAAACTATATGCGCATGGTGGTTGGTGTGGGGATCAAGCGGCCTGGACGTTTTGCTCCATCTGTGCGCCCTGCGGACTTGCGGAGACTAGTATCGCTCCGGCACGATGATGTCAGCTGGCACAGGCTGGCGCATGTAGTCCTCATGGCGGACGCGCTCGGGTAGATCCACCGGTTCCTGTGCCACTTCTTGATAAGGGATTTGCCCGAGCAAATGGTGAATACAGTTGAGCCGCGCCTTTTTCTTGTCTACGGCCTGCACGATCCACCATGGGGCCTCTGGAATATGCGTGCGTTCCAGCATGATCTCCTTGGCTCTGGTGTAGTCTTCCCAGCGCACGCGCGACTCCAGGTCCATGGGGCTGAGCTTCCACTGTTTGAGTGGATCGTGGATCCGACCCAAAAAGCGCGAATGCTGTTCATCGTCCGTGATGGAGAACCAGTATTTGATCAACTGAATGCCGCTGCGCGCCAGCATTTTTTCAAACTCCGGCACGGTGCGGAAAAACTCTTCGTATTCCGCGTCATTGCAGAAACCCATGACCCGCTCCACGCCGGCCCGGTTGTACCAGCTACGGTCAAACAACACGATTTCTCCTGCCGCGGGCAGATGCGACACGTAGCGCTGGAAATACCATTGGGTTTTTTCCCGGTCGTTGGGCGCGGGTAGCGCCGCAACACGTGCCACGCGGGGGTTGAGTCGCTGCGCAATGCGTTTGATGACGCCACCTTTGCCAGCCGCGTCGCGTCCCTCGAACAGAATCACCACCTTGTGGCGGCTGCGCACCACCCAGTCCTGCAGCTTGACCAACTCGCCCTGCAGTCGAAACAAGTCTTGAAAGTAGCTGCGGCGTGCCAGGCGTTCTGCCTCACTGCGCACGCCGCTGGCCGCGGCCGCCAGTTCATCCATGCTGCGGTCTTCCAATTCCATTTCCAGTTCTTCGTCGTAGCCGTCCATCAGGTCTTCGCGGATACGGCGGATCAGGTCTTCGTGCTGTTGTGGAGTATCCAGGCGCATGGTGGTAATGTGAGGAGGTTGGTACGGTGACCTGAGCTTGCCTGCAGATTGCGTCAGGGAGATGACACACTGCGGACCGTTGCATCTGTCCTTGCGCCATGTCATAAAACCTACGTATTGCGGCGACAGACTTGGAGGGTTTTATTTCCAAGGAATGCACCACCATGAAAATCTCAGTGATTGGAACGGGCTATGTCGGCTTGGTCACCGGTACCTGCCTGTCCGAAGTCGGCAACGACGTGATGTGCTTTGACACCGACGCGGAAAAAGTTGCCCGCCTGCAAAGCGGCGAAGTCCCGATTTACGAGCCCGGCCTGCAAGACATGATCAAGCGCAATGTGGCCGCGGGACGTCTGCACTTTACCGACCAGGTGGAAGCCGCTACGCATTTTGGCACGGTGCAGTTCATTGCAGTGGGCACGCCGCAAGGCGAGGACGGCAGTGCCGACGTGCACTATGTGATGGAGGCGGCGCGCAACATCGGCCGCTATATGAATGACTACAAGGTGGTGGTGGACAAGAGTACCGTGCCCGTGGGTACCGCCGATGCGGTCAAGGCCGCCATTGCGCTGGAACTGAAGAACCGAGGTGTGGACACGCCGTTCAGCGTGGTGTCGAACCCGGAGTTCTTGAAAGAGGGCGCCGCCATTGACGACTTCATGCGCCCCGGGCGCATTGTGCTGGGCTATGAAGACGAGCAGGCGGCCCTGAACATGCGGGCGCTGTATGCGCCGTTTCAGCGTCACCATGAGCGCATGGTGCTGATGGATATTCGCAGTGCAGAGATGACCAAGTACGCCGCCAACGCCATGCTGGCTACGCGCATCAGCTTCATGAACGAGCTGGCCAATCTGGCCGAAAAGATGGGCGCCGACATTGAAAGCGTGCGCAAGGGCATCGGCAGCGATCCGCGCATTGGTTACGATTTTTTGTATGCCGGTGCCGGCTATGGCGGCTCGTGCTTTCCAAAGGATGTGAAGGCGTTGATCCACTGCGCAGCGCATGAGGCGGACATCGATCTCAAGGTGCTGCGCGCGGTAGATGCCGCCAACCAGGCGCAAAAACATGTGCTGGGCAAGAAGGTCGTACAGCGTTTTGGCCGGGACCTGCGCGGCATGCACTTTGCGTTGTGGGGGCTGGCGTTCAAGGCGAATACGGACGACATGCGCGAGGCCAGCAGTCTGTCGGTGATCAACGACTTGCTGGCAGCCGGTGCCACCGTCACGGCCTACGACCCGGTGGCGATGGATGCTACGCGGCGCATCTATGCCAACGAGCCGCATCTGCGCTTTGCGGACTCACAGACCGCCTGCCTCACCGATGCCGATGCGCTGGTCATCGTCACCGAGTGGAAGGAATTTCGTAGCCCGGACTTTGACAGCATCAAGCGTACGCTGAAGCACCCGGTCATATTCGATGGCCGCAACCTGTATGACCCGCTGCTGGTGCGCGGCATGGGATTTGAATACTTGGCGATAGGTCGCTAGCATTTCTCCGGGTTCTGCACAGGGGCTTGATTGCGCTTCTGCACCACTTCACCAAGCTGCCACACAAGCTGTCACAGCATTGCCACAAATTGCCACTAAATTGGGACCGAGGAGAGATTGACCCATGACCGAATTTTTCAAGCAACTTGCCATCCAACGTTGGGACGACCACCGTTACTACCACCACAGCCGCATCAACCAGTCGCTGCATCTGCTCAGTGCGCTGAGTTTTTTGTTTTGCTACGCCTTGCTGTTCAAAGATCCGGCAATGGCGGCGTTAATCGCCTGGCTGGTATCGATGACGGCGCGCCAGTCCGGGCATTTCTTTTTTGAGCCGCTGGGCTATGACGAGGTGAACCAGGCCACGCAGGAGCACAAGGAGGCGATCAAGGTGGGCTACAACCTGCGCCGCAAGATCGTGTTGCTGTCGATTTGGGCCGCCGCGCCGCTGGTGCTCTTGGTGGACCCCAGTTTTGCCGGTTTGTTCGAGCCGCGTGCTGGCATTGCCGGCTTCGCGCACAACACCGGGCTGATCTGGCTGTGGATAGGCGTGGGCGGCCTGCTGTTTCGCACCGTGCACCTGTTCTTTCTCAAGGACGTGATGTCGGGCCTGGTCTGGATGACCAAGATCCTGACGGACCCGTTCCACGACGTCTATCTGTACTACAAGGCGCCGCTGGCCTTGTTGCGCGGTGAACTGATTGAACCGCGCAAAGGCGTGCAGCACGCATCTTGATGCAGACGTTGTGCCCCTGTTACAGGGGTTGCAACTTGGCCCTGAGCATTTCCTTCAGGATGCGGCGCTTGATGGACTTGTTGGTCTGTGCAGTGGGGCTCCACCACCAGCCGTCTTGCTGCATCTGATGCGCAGCCCGCACAAATCGGTCGGCCACCGCATCAAAGTCAGCGTCTGTGTAATTCAAACTGAAAATGATCCTGCCGGTGCCCACCCAACTCAGAGCCAGGCCTTGCAGGCGCAAATAGTGCTGAAACAACCAGTTGTAGCAGGCCGGCTGTGTGTACAGCACGGTCCATATCGACGACAGATTGGCCACCTGCACCGGAAGCCTGGCGTCCCGCAGCCGCTGGTTCAATGCCATGGCCCTTTGGTTCCACGTGTTGTCCAGATCGTTGTAGATGCCCTGTATGGCCGGGCTCTCCAGGCGTTGCAAAAACGCGTTCGTCGCACCCATCACATAGGGATGCGAATTGAAAGTGCCACGCGCAAAGCAAATGTCGGCCGGATTCTCGTTGTTAAAGCGTTGCATCCAGGCGCGCTTGCCGCAGACCACGCCAATCGGCAAGCCCCCGCCCAGTGTTTTGCCATAGGTGACCAGGTCCGCTCGCACGCCAAAATATTCCTGCGCACCGCCGGCCGCCAAACGAAAGCCGACAAACACTTCGTCAAAAATCAGTGCGATATTCTTGTCGTCGCAAATGCGGCGCAGCTCTTGCAGCCACTGCGTGTACGCCTCGCGCGAGTAGCTGGCCTTGCGCGTGCTGTCCAGCAACGACGAGTCGCCGGGTGCGGCAGCGTTAGGGTGCAGGGCCTGCAAGGGGTTGATCAGGATGCAGGCAATGTCGTTGCGGTTGCGCAGCACGCGCAAGGTTGCGGCGCCCATTTCCTGCAAGGTAAAGGTGTCGCGCTCGGTCACCGGATTGCCAATGCCGGGTTGCACATCGCCCCACCAGCCATGGTAAGAGCCGCAGAAGCGCACGATCTTGCCGCGCCCGCTGTGGTAGCGGGCCAGTCGCACGGCCTGCATCACGGCTTCGGTACCCGACATATGGAACGAGACCTCGTCCATGCCCGAAACGCGCTTGAGGCGCTCCACGTTATCAGCCACCACCGGATGGTAGGCGCCCAGCACCGGGCCCAGTGCCTGCACGGCGTCAGCGCCCTGGGCAATGCATTCTTTGTAGAAGTCGTTGCCGAACAGGTTGACGCCATAGGAGCCGGTCAGGTCGTAGAAGCAATTGCCATCCAGATCGGTGATGCTGACGCCGCTGGTCGACTGCACAAAGGAGCCGGTCTTGAGCCCCTGTTCTGCCAGTTGGCGGAATTGGAACGGTATGCGGTAGGCGCTGACAAACTGCAGGTCGGACAGGCCGCTGGCCACGCCCTCTGTAGCTTGCAGGCTTTTGGGGAAGCGGTTGTGAATTTCGGCGACCAACGCGTCAAATGCGCGGTGCCGTTGGGCGACCACGTCGACGGGCGCGCCGTCCACACAAAAGACCTGTTCGCTGCTGTAGCGGTAGCTGGGCAACAGTGCGGCAATGCGCCGCGCCATGCGTGGGTGGCCCGCCAGGGAGCGATGCTTGGCCAGCGACAGCTCGGCACGCTGCTTGATGCGTTGCAAGGCCACCAGCGCGGCGGCAGTGCTGACGCCGGCCAGCAGCCAAGTATTCAAACCAATTGTTTCATTCACTCTGATACACCTTTTTAAGGACTACTACTTTGCACAATTCAAAAGCCATGCGCCTACGCCACCAAATCCACGCGCTACTGAACCAGGAGGATTTAAATTTCCTGCTGACCAATCGGCTGCCGCGCCGACTGTTGACGCAGTTCATGGGCTGGTTCAGCAAGATCGAACAGCCGTGGGTACGCGACCTGTCGATCGCGATCTGGAAATATTTCTCTGCGCTGGACCTGAGCGAGGCCAGCAAGACCAGTTTCACCAGCATGCATGACTGCTTCACGCGGGCGCTCAAGCCGGGTCTGCGGCCGTTGGCGATGGACGCCGACGTCATGAGCAGCCCGGTGGACGCCATCGTTGGGGCGCACGGACCCATCGACGGCACGCGGGTGTTCCAGGCCAAGGGCTTCCCCTACACCCTGCAGGATTTGTTGGGCGAGGAAGAAGATATTGCGTACTGGCGCGATGGCAGCTTTGTGACCCTGCGCCTGACATCCAGCATGTACCACCGATTTCATGCGCCGTACGACTGCACGGTGGAGCGGGTGCGCTACTTTTCCGGTGACACTTGGAATGTCAACCCCATCGCGTTGCGCCGTGTCGAGAAATTGTTTTGCAAGAATGAGCGCGCCTTTATCCGCACGCGACTGGGCGGCGAAGGCACCTGCGCCGGCAAGCAAGTTGCGCTGGTGCCGGTAGCGGCAATTTTGGTGGCCAGCATACGCCTGCATTTCCTGGACGTGCTGTTCCATCTGAAGTACAACGGTGCCAAGACCATCACCTGTGACGCCGCGTTTCAAAAAGGTGACGAGATGGGCTGGTTTCAGCATGGCTCCACCGTCATTGTTCTGGCACCCAAGGGGTTTGCCCTCTGCGACGGTTTGGCGCAAGGCAGCGCGGTCCGCATGGGTCAGGCCCTCATGCGTTGGAGGGGCTAAGGGGCGCGGTGACTACCGGATTGGCGCTGGTGCTGAACTGGCGCCCATGGCGCTCCAATACGCCGCACAAGGTGTCGACAAAGCCGTCGTAGACGGCATCCCAGGCCAGGTGGCTCACGCTGGGCGCGGCAGACTGGCGCAGCAGCGTAATACGCGCGGGGCTAGTGGCAAGGCTGACGGCCGCATCGACAAAGTCCATCTCCTCGGTACCTGTGACCAGTATTCCGTTGTGCCCTGAGGTGATCAATTCCTTGGCCGCTGCATTGGCAAAGGACAGCACCGCCAAACCGCTGGCCAAGGCCTCCGGCACCACATTGCCGAAGGTCTCGGTCAAGCTGGGAAACAGAAACAAATCGCTGGAGGCATAGTGTCGCGCCAGGTCCTGGCCTTTGCGCACGCCGGCAAAGATGGCCTCGGGGCAGGACTCCTCGACCTGCTTGCGCAGTGGACCGTCGCCGACGAAGACCATGATGGCCGTGGGCACACGCAGTTTGATGGCGCGGTAGGCATTGACCACCAGGGCAATATTTTTTTCCTTGGCCATGCGGCCTACGTGCAGCAGCACCTGGCCTTTGGCATCCACGCCCCAGCTTTGTCGCAGCGCGTCTGAGCGCATGTCGGGCTTGAACTGGTCAGTGGCGACACCGCGCGACATCAGACCGACATTGTGGTAGCCGCGCGCCTGCAACTCCGCCACCATGGCGGTAGTGGGCACCAACGTGGCCTGGGTGTGGTTGTGCAATTTGCGCAGGTAGCCTTCTATTGTCTTCTTGAACAGACCGATTCCGTAATGCTGCGAATAGCTGTGAAAGTTGGTGTGGAAGGAACTGGTGACTGGCAACTGCAGCTTTCGGGCGGCGGCAACCGCTGACCAACCCAGCGGGCCTTCGGTGACTACGTGCACGATATCGGGCCGCTTCTCGCTCCACAGTTTGACCAGGCGATTTTTCGACGGCAGACCGAAGCGCAGTTCGCCATAGGCAGGCACCGGAACACCACGCGACAGTACTTCGTCCAGGCCATCGCGGGCGGACGCGCTGCTGCCTTCCTTGGCTTGTCGCGGTCTGACCACTTGAACCGCATGCCCGCGCTGCAACAGGCCGTCAACAATACGCCCCAGTGTCATGGCCACGCCATTGACCTCTGGGGGAAAGGTTTCGGTCACGACGGCAATGCGCAGGCTGGGTGCGCGTGATGCGAAGGACTCTACAAATAGTTCGTCGGTTTGGTTCACGCCCCTGAGGCTAGTGCGTGAACATAACAGTTTGATGATGCTTTTTTGACAGTTTTACGACGGTACATTGAACGCATTTGTTCAATGCAGATGGATGGCTGGCGCCAGCAGGATCTTTTGCCGACCCAAGACCAGCAGTCCCATGCTGCCGGTCACCAGAATGCCAAAGCTCCAGATCAGCGTGTGCAATGAAAGTTGCGCTGCGGTTGCTGCTGCATAGATGGCCAGCATCAGCAGCATGCCGGCGTTTTCGTTGAAGCCCTGTACTGCAATGGAACGCCCGGCGGTGAGTAGGCTGCAGCCCTGGTGTTGCAGCAAGGCATTCATGGGCACGATAAAGAAACCCGCAAGGGTACCCAACAGTATCAATAGGACGACAGCCACCGTCACGGAATGCACGGCCAGCATGGCTGGGAACAACATGCCCATGACAATGCCAAGTGGCAGAACCTTGATGGCGTGCCGCAAAGACACATAGCGGCTGGCCAGTGCCGCACCGGCGATGGCGCCGAATGCGGTGACGCCCTGCAGGTAGGCACCTTGCGCCAATGTCAGCCCCAGGGTCTCGTTGGCCCAGCGCAGCACGATGAGCTGCAAGGTGGCGCCGACGCCCCACAGCAGCGTCGTGACCGCCATCGAGATGCCTCCCAGTGGATCGCGCCACAGCAGCGCGTTCTCCCTGAAAAATCGCCGAATCACCCAGACCGGATGAAAGGAGTGGAAGGGATAGCGTTTGCCACTGTCCGACACGCCAAAGTTCAGCCCCAAGGCCAAGGTGTTCAGTGCCACCAGGCACACCATGCCGGCCACCAGATGGGTTGGTATTGTGTCGAATTGCGCAAACTCGGGTGGCAGCGCCAGGTGCGGCATCAAAGGGCTGATCAGTACGCCGCCCAACACGGTGCCGAAGATCACCGCACACACGGTGGTGCTCTCGAAAAAGCCATTGGCGCGGACCAGGTCACGCGGTGGCAACAACTCGGTCATCAAGCCGTACTTGGCAGGCGCGTAGATACTGGCCCCCAGACCACCGAACAGCAAGGCCAGAATGGGTTCCACGCCGCCCAACATCAACAGGACCGAACCAACCTTCAGCGCGTTGGCTAGCAGCATGACGCGCCCTTTCGGAATCGCGTCAGCCAGCGGCCCGACAAATGGCGCCAGAAAGACGTAGAAAACGGTAATGCCGATTTTGAGCAACGGTGTCACCCAGCCTGCGGCGGACATTTCAATGACTCGGGCGATGGCAACAATCAGAAAGGCGTTATCGGCAATGGTTGAAATGAATTGCACCACCAGCAACAGGTAAAAAGTGCGGTGCATTAGAAAGCAGACCCAGGCGGCATGGTTGGTACTTCGTTTGGCAAACGGTTGGACTCGCGTGGCAGTGCAGCGATACCCGAACCTCTTTTGCGTAGCACGAAGCTGCAAATCAACGACCGCTGACCACCACGCAGCCCTTGTCAACAAGGACTGGGCGGGATACTAAGACGGCAATAAGTCAGAAGTGTGAAATGCCTCGCGTGGGCGGCTGCAGAACTAGCGCATCCACACCGCGCGCCACAGCATCACCGGCACATCCCACCAGCGCAGCGCCGGGCGCTGGTTCAGTGTGGCAAACTGCAGTGCTTCAATCTTGTCCAGAATCCGCAGGCCACCTTGCACCACCAGGCGCAGCTCCCAACCGGCGCGCCCGGGTATCTGGTGCACCAGCGGCGCACCGCTGACCATCAGGTCGCGTGCAACGCTGCAGCAGTGTGCAATCAGTTGTGTTGCGTTGGTTGTTTGCTGGCGCTGCAGGATGTCGTTGGTAGCGACGCCGAAGCGCTTGCAGCCTTCTGCAGGCAGGTAATAGCGGCCACGGGGAATGTCCACACTGAGGTCTTGCCAGAAATTGATCAGCTGCAGGGCACTGCAGATGGCGTCGCTGCGTTGCAGGGCCTGTGCGTCGCTTACGCCATACAGGTGCAGTAGCAATCGACCCACCGGATTGGCTGAGAGTCTGCAGTAGTCCAACAACTCCGCCTGCGTGGCGTAGCCTTCGGCAGTTGCCGATTTGCGAGTGTCTTGGACAAACGCGTCCAGCAGGTCGCTTAAGAGCTGTGGGGGTAGTTGAAAGGTCTGCAAGGCCTGTTGCAGTGGTCCGAAGACCTGGGGCCAGCGTGTGCTGGTGGGGCCGGCGTGGATCGCGTCTGCCGCGGTGCAGGTGTTGACCAAGTCTTGGCGATAGGCTTGCAATTCATCCAGTCGCTGCGCCGCTGTGGCGTCGCCTTCGTCGGCGATGTCGTCTGCAGTGCGAGCAAAGTGGTAGATGGCGGCGATAGGCCGGCGTAAATGTGCCGGGCACAAGAAGGATGCGACTGGAAAATTCTCGTAGTGTGTGATCGGTGCGGGTGCTACTGGGGCCAATGGTGCTTGCATGGGGGGATTCTGCCAGTTGATTTTGTTGGCGCTGTCGTGCGTAACTTTTGTGGTGGCAGCGTTTGAGACAGCGGTCCCCCGCCTCATGCTGCCAAACGCGCAGAAA
>OUNL010000139.1_pt3 | contig 13680 bp, 11 predicted proteins | sample 1779831 | NCBI WGS metagenome assembly OUNL01 (sample SAMEA3914863, study PRJEB12502) | metagenome | biome: forest; material: soil | place: USA | collected 2011-09-16 | depth 0.1 m | reverse complement strand
GGCAGCCACATCGGCATAGATGCCGCTGCGCTGACCGCTTTGAAAAGCTTTCTTCACCCGTCGGTCTTCACCGGAGTGAAAACTCAAAATGGCGACCCGTCCACCTGGGTTCAGGCAACTGGGCAGCAGCGCCAGAAAACGGTCCAACACGCCAAACTCATCATTGACCTCAATGCGCAACGCCTGGAAGGTGCGTTGCAGCACCTTCTTGGTTTCGGCCAGGCGCTCCTCCTCTGGCATGCTGCGCTTGAAGGCCTGCAGCAGGGTTTGGCGCACCAGTTCTGCCAACTGGGTGGTGGTGGCAATGTATTGGCCTTGCAACGCAGCTGCCAGCGGAATGGCATAGGGCTCGTCGGAGTTGTCGATCAGCAGGTCGCGCAGCCGTTGGCGGGTCACCGACTGCAGCAGGTCCGAAGCTGACTGGCCGCTGCTGGGGTCCAGCCGCAGGTCCAGCGGGCCATCGGCCTTGAAGCTGAAGCCTCGCGCCGGGTTGTCAATCTGCATGGACGACACACCCAGGTCAGCCAGGACCACGTCAAAGCCACCGCCGGCCTCGGGCAGCAAGCTGGTCAATTCGGAAAAGTTGATGCGCCGCACGATCAGCTCAGAGGGCAAGAAACCCAGCTTGCGCAGGCGTGCCTCCGTGCGCGGCAATTCGATCGGATCGACATCGACCCCAAACAAGCGACCACCCGGCAACAGGCGCGGCAGAATTTCTTGCGTGTGGCCGCCAAAGCCCAGTGTCGCGTCAAGGCCGGTCTCGCCGGGCTGTGGCTTCAGAATATCCAGTATCTCGTTGACGCAAATGGAACGGTGCATGCCGGCTGGGGTCTGGCCCCGGTCCAGCACCTTTTGCAGCTCGTCGGCGTGCGCCGTGGGGTCCAGCTCTTTGTACTTGTCCTCAAAACGGCGTGGGTGGGTACCGGCGTAGCGCACTCGGCGTTGGTGGGGCGTGGCGTCGTCGGTCATGCCCCCGATTGTGGGGCCTGCGGCGTCAATTGACCGTGCTGGTGATCAATTTGATGTTCAAGCCCCGCTCGGCCAGCCATAGCGCCGCTACCAGCATGGTCACCAGCGAGCCCCAGACGAACACCCCTTTGCGGTAGAAAAAGCTGTGGCGCAACCAAAAAGCCACCGGCAGGAACACGGCAACAATGGCCATCTGCCCGATTTCCACACCTGCGTTGAAACCCAATAGCGACAAGATCAAGGCGTCGCGCGGCAGGCCGAGTTCGGCCAGCACGCTGGCAAAGCCAAATCCATGGACCAGGCCGAACAAGAACGCCACCACCCAGCGCCGGTGTTCCACCACTGGCCACAAATTGTTGGCGGCGGCCAGCACTACGGACAGCGCAATCGCCGACTCCACCAGACGCGTGGGCAAGGATATCAAGCCCAGTGCGGCCAGTGACAAGGTGATGGAGTGGGCAACCGTAAAGGACGTCACCACCCACAGCACCTCGCGCCAGGTCTGGCCAAAGTTCTCAGCCCCGCGCCATTGTCTGTTGTTATGCAGCAAGACGGCGGGCAGCAGCAGCGACATCAAGAACAGGATGTGGTCAAAGCCGCGCCAGATGTGCCAGATGCCCTCCACCACATATTGTTGAAATTGCTGCCAGTGCGACACGGCCGCTGCGCTGAAGCGCATCACGCCGCTGGTTGGCGACAGCACTGTGGTGTGGGTGGTGCCGTCGACGACGATGCGCAGCAGACCGCGGTGCAGGCTGTCCAGATCAAACAGCAGACGGTAGTTGACGCTGACATCGCCCGAGTTGGCCGGGCATTCGCCTACCAGTTGCAGGACGGCATATGCGCCATCCGTGTGCTGGTCCACCTGCAGGGCACTGAGCGTCAACGGGCAGGCGCCACCGCGGCGCACTTGTAGCCGGCTCAGTGCCCAGGCCGTGATGTCCGCCTCTCGGGCACGCAGTTCGCCCCAGGTGATCTCGGCATTGCCGTCGCTGTCCAGGCCCAATGCAAAGTCAATGTCACGCAGCGCAATGTCCCACTGCACCGTGAGTGTGTCCTTTTGTGCCTGTACTACGAGGTAACTGTCACTGGCCTTGTGGGCCCAGGCGGGTAGCTGTAAGCACAGAAACACCAGCGGTAGCATCCACTTGAATAAGTTGCGCCAGTTGTACCAGTGCAGCGCCCAGATTTTTCCTGGCAGGGCAGTGTTGCGCACATTCATTTCGCGCCCCCCACTGCGACGGCCGACGCAGCCGACGGGCTAGTGCCAGGCGGGAATTGTTTGGCCAGGCGCCGCAGTTCTATGCCTTCAAAGCCGCTGCTTTGCAGCCAGTCAAGCACCGGGCGTGCAAGGGCGGGCTGCTTGGCCGCCATTGCCGACTCCAGCAGGATGCGGGCATCGCGCGGCTCGCGCTGCACATGGTAGTTTTCTGCGGCGACCTGAACGGCGTGCTGCGCGTCGCCACGCAAGCCGAGATAGAAGCGTGCTTCCTCAGCCTGGTGTGTGGTGTCGCCACGCAATTTGGCAGCGGCAAAACGGTCGTCCAGTGCCTGAACATGGGCCGGGCCACTCGCTAGCTTGAGCAGGGTCTCTGCCTCTGCCAGGCGCAGTAGCAGAGGGTCTGAGGCCTCCCAAGCGGCCAGCAATTGCACTACTTCCGCTGGCCTGCCATGGTCCAACAGGAAGTCACTCCAGGCTGCCAACAAGTAGCCGTCATCGATGCCAAGCGCCAGGGCTTGGCGAAAATGCCGCTCTGCCACACTGGTCTGGCCCTGCCATGTGGCAATCTCGCCCATGCGGGTGTTCAGCCACAGCTTGTGGTCGTCATCACGTGCCGTTGCCAGTACCTGCTGCAGAGTCTTGTAGGCGTCTGCCAGATGGCCCGTGTAGGCCTGCGTCAACCCGGCGCATCCGCCATGCAGAACTACGCGGTGTTTGGCCAGCAAGGCGGCGCATTCTTTGGCAGCAGCCGCGTAGTTGGCCTGCACCAGAAAGATCGCGCCGCGCCAGGCATTGGCGCCCGCCAGGTCATCATCCCGTGCCAAGGCGGCCGCAAAATCCTCCAGCGCGGGTTGAAAGTCATGACGGTACTGGCGCAACATGCCGCGCATCATCAGAACGTTAGCGGTTGGCTTGGCAGCAAAGCGCGTCACGATCGCATCGGCATATCCCACGTAGCGCGGGTCACCGCGCGCCACGGCCAGGTCAAAATAGCGTTGTGCCAGAGCCACGGCTGGTTCGGCGTCGTTGGGCGCTTTGGCCACGGCTGCACGCAGTGTGGAAAGTTCGCGCGCTGTGGTGTCACCGGCGCGAAACGGCAGGCGCTCCAGGACTTCAGCGTCTTGTGTCGGCGTGCGCGGCGCGGCCTGCGCCAACGGCATGCATGCCGCTGCCGTCAACAGCAGCCAGGGTCGGATGGACAGCAGGGTTCGGAATAATTGTGGAAAGTGCATATTTGCAGTACATTGATCCGCGGCATATTCTGCCGTTAACCCTCTTATTACACCCTAGGACATAAAACATGAACAAGTTAGTTTCTTCGCTGGTTGTTGCACTGATGGCTTGCGCATCGATGTCTGCGTTCGCAGCATCCCATGGCGGCGCCATGACTGACAAGGAAAAGGCAGAAAAAATGGAAGCGTGCAAAAAGATGGACATGGCCAAGGCCGACGACAAGATGAAAGCCGATTGCAAGAAGATGATGGAAGAACCAAAGAAGTAAATCTTCCGCTGGCATCAAAAAAGCGGGCATTGCGGCCCGCTTTTTTGTTGCCGCTGCAAACGCGCCTGCTGGCGACTTGATTCAGCCGAACCGTTCCACCAAAAAGTCCACGAAACTACGCAGCTTGGGGGATCGATAGCGATCTTGCAAGTAGACCACGCTCATCGGACGACTGGGGAGTTCATGCGTTGGTAACAGCTGGACCAGACGACCCGCATGAACGTCAGCCTGCAACAGGATCTCGGGTTGCAATACGATACCCAGGCCGTGCAATGCAGCAACGCGCAACGCCTGCCCATGATTGACTTGTAACCGACCTGAGACAGGAACGCGCCATACGTTATCTTGGTCGGACATGCGCCAAAGCGTCAGGGCCGCAGGAGAGAACGACAAACATTCGTGCTGACTCAGATCCTCCGGTTTGATTGGTGTGCCCTTGCGTGCCAAATATGCGGGGGACGCGCAGATCATCAGCCGATAGGGCGCCAGTGATTTTGCAATCAGCGCCGAATCCGGTAGCTGACCGATACGGATAGCGGCCTCGAACCCCTCGTCCACCAGATCCACCACGTGGTCGCACAAAGTCACATCGACACTGACTTCGGGATAACGGTCCAGATAGACAGACAACGCGGGCATCAGCGCTTCGGTGCCAAAGGTGGTGGGCGCGGTGACCCGCAGTTTGCCCGCGGGCGCGAGTTGCAATTTCTGTGCTTGCGCATCGGTTTCCGCCACCAGCCGGAGAATTTCCTTGCAGCGCGTGTAGTAGTCCTCGCCGAAGGCAGTGATATGTTGGCGCCGCGTTGTCCGGGTGAGAAGTTGCATGCCCAAGCGGCTTTCCAATGTCCGCAGGTGGTTGCCGGCCATCGTGGCCGAGATGCCGCAAGCCACCGCGGCAGCGCTCAGGCTGCCTCGTTCAACGGCCAGAACGTACACCTCCATGCTGTTCAGCAAGTCCATTATCAATCCTTGGTTCTAAATGTGCCAATTTGGCAGCGGTTTATCTCTCACTGATTTTAAATGAAACTGATGCCTTGCTATCAACCGTGCAACAAGACCAACTCGCCATCGCGCATTGAGCTCTCGCATTTTCGGCAACCATTTTCATAAGAGAGAGAAAAACATGTTCCATCTAATTTTCAAAACCGCTACACATCACCAATCCATGCCACTTAGGGGAGGGTTCCTAGGTTTCATCCGTTTCTGTTTGCTGGCAGTCTTCATGGTGGCTGCGATGCCCTCGCACGCTGCGCAGGACATCGCGACGGTTCGTCTCTATGCGCTCGACTGCGGCCATTTCGAATTCAAGGACATGGCGGTACTCTCCGACACCGGAGAATACGATGGCAAGCCTGGGAAATTTGCCAATCCCTGCTTCCTGATCCGTCACCCCAAGGGTGTGCTGCTCTGGGATGCCGGACTGGGCGACAAGATCGCGGACAGTCCCGGTGGGATAGAACTCGGCGGCGGCAGTCACGTCGCTGTTCCGCAGACACTCGGCAACCAGCTCAAAGCACTGAGCCTGACGCCAGCCGATGTGAGTCACGTGGCCTTTTCCCACTTTCATTTCGATCACACCGGCAACGCCAATGCCTTCGGGTCATCCACATGGATCCTCAACAACGCTGAACTCAACTGGGCGCTCGCACACCAGACGCCTTTGGTCAACCGGGACTCGTTCAGTGCCTACAAGACCGCAAAGACGCAGATGATCGACGCAGACCATGACGTGTTCGGCGATGGCAGTGTGCGCATCCTTGCTGCGCCCGGGCATACGCCGGGAAGCCAGGTGTTAGCTATTGTGCTGAAGCACTCTGGTACGGTGATCCTGTCCGGCGACCTGTACCACGCGCGCGCGAGTCGCAAGCATCACCTTGTGCCGACTGTCAACGTCGAGCGGGCCGACACCCTGGCCTCGATGGATCGGATCGAGAGGATCGTCAAAAATACAAAAGCACGCCTTGTGATTCAACACGATCCCGACGATTTCAAGTCGCTGCCGCAGTTTCCAGCCTTTCTCGATTGAAAAAGCGGGGTCGAATTTTCACTGTGATGCCTGATGCCGCGATCGCACGCCTGGTAACGGCGCCGGAGTATGACGCGCTGCTGGCCTTGGGCAACGACTAGTGCGAAGCGTTTGGGGAGACCACCAACCTGCGGTAGTCAGTGGGCGAAATGCCAATGTGGCGTTTGAACGCGCGCGAAAACGCGCTGTGGTCGGTAAAGCCGCTGTCCGCGCTGATTTGCGCCACGCTGTGGTTGGTGGCCAGTAGGCCCAAGGCGTGCTCCAGCTTGAGCGACACCAGCCAGCGGCTCGGCGTGAGCTGCAGCAGCGCCAACACATGGCGTTCCAACTGGGCAACTGACAAATTGGCATGCTGTGCCAGGTCAGCCACGCTGATGGGGTCGGTGCAATGCTTGCGCGCCCATGTCAGGCTATTGGCCAGGCGTTGGTAGACCGGATTCTGCGTGGATGGACCCTTCAGGTCGCGAGAGATTCCCACCACGGCGCAAACATGCCCACCTTGGCGCACCGCGTGTTTGATGGACAGACACCAGCCCGAGCGCCCATTGGGAAACAGATGGCGCTCCAACTGGTCTCCCATGCTGGTGCCGCTACGAATCACCTGCAAATCCTGGGCCAGGTAGTGCACCCCCAATTGTGCTGGAAACACTTCCGCAGCGGTTTTGCCCAGTAGTTCGCGCAGCTTGCTCAGACCCAGTCGTTGCAACAGAGTTTGGTTGGCATGGGTATAACGACCCTGGGTGTCCTTGCAGAAGTACACGACATCGGGCAGTCGATCAAAGAGCGCGTGGTGGGCGTTGAGCATGTCCATGGATATCTATTGTGCCGAATTCTGCATGCCCGCGTTGGACTTTGATCTAGACCGGGAGCCTGACGCCAGACAAAATTGCGGCATGGAAAAAATTGTTTGTATTGACTCTCATACGGGCGGTGAGCCGACGCGGGTGGTGGTGTCGGGTTTTCCCGATGTGTCGGGGCTACCACTCGCCGACGCGGTGCAGCAACTGCGCACTGAGCATGACCGCTATCGCAAAGCCACGGTGTGCGAGCCACGCGGCAATGACGTGTTGGTGGGCGCGCTGCTGTTGCCACCCGTCAATCCGCGATCCTTGGCCTCGGTCATCTTTTTCAACAATGTGGGTTACCTGGGCATGTGTGGTCACGGCACTATCGGGCTGATGGTCACATTGCAGCATCTGGGGCGCATCGAGCCCGGCAGTTACGCCATTGATACCCCCGTGGGCACGGTACAGACCCACGTGCACGGCAAAGGCTGGGTTGAGGTGGACAATGTGCCAGCCTACCGCCATTTGGCCGACGTGGCCGTGGAGGTACCCGGCTACGGGCGTGTGGTGGGCGACGTGGCCTGGGGCGGGAACTGGTTTTTTCTGACCGATGCCGGCGAATTGCCGTTGGAACTTGCGGGTGTGCCGGCGCTGAGCGCATTTGCACAGGCCGTGCGCCGTGCGTTGCGCAAGCAGCACATCACCGGCCGCGATGGGGCCGACATAGACCACATTGAACTGATGGGTGCCGCCCGCACCCATGGCAACAGTGGTCGCAATTTTGTGCTGTGCCCCGGCGGCGCTTTTGACCGCTCGCCGTGCGGCACGGGCACCAGCGCCAAATTAGCCTGCCTGGCTGCACAAGGCAAGTTGCAAGAGGACGAACGCTGGCTGCAGGAGAGCATCATTGGCAGCGTGTTCGAGGGGCGCTTTCGCTACCAGGGCGATCAATTGTTGCCAACCGTTCGCGGCCAAGCCCATGTGATGGCCGAAAGCACCTTGCTGCTGGATCGGCGCGATCCATTTTGCTGGGGCCTGGAATAGCACCAGTCGCCGCCACGTCGTATCAAACCATATTCAACAATAAACCTACTGGAGACACACTATGAACACATTCTGGCAAGGCGTATTGCCCGCGATCACCACCCCATTTCTTGACAACGGCGAGGTGGACCATGACTTTCTGGCTCGGCATGTGGACCTGCTGATGCAGGCCGGCAGCACCGGCATCGTGCCCTTGGGTTCACTGGGCGAAACCGCTACCCTGAGCACTGACGAGAAACGCGCCGTCCTGCGCACCGTGGTGCGTGCGGTGGCCGGTCGTGGCGCCGTCGTGCCTGGCGTTGCCGCCTTGGCCACAGCCGATGCGGTACGCTTTGCACAGATTGCGCAAGCCGAAGGCTGCAGCGGCCTGATGGTGCTGCCACCGTACGTGTACTCCACCGACTGGCGCGAGATGAAAGCACATGTCAGCGCCGTCATTGCGGCCACGCCGCTGCCGTGCATGTTGTATAACAACCCCATTGCCTACCGCACCGATTTCAGCGCGTTGCAGATGCAAGAGCTGGCCGACGCGCACCCCAATCTGGAGGCCGTCAAGGAATCCAGCGCCGACGTGCGCCGCATCGCCGCCATCAAGGCGACCATGGGCTCGCGCCTGCAGATTCTGGTGGGTGTGGACGATCTGATTGTGGAGGGCATCGCTGCCGGCGCCACAGGTTGGGTCGCCGGCCTGGTCAACGCCTTTCCGCACGAATCCATCCAGTTGTTCAAGCTGGCGCGTGCCGGGCGCTGGGCCGAGGCAGAGCCGTTGTACCACTGGTTCCTGCCCTTGCTGCGCATGGATGTGGTGCCGAAGTTTGTGCAGTTGATCAAGCTGGTGCAGTCGCGGGTCGACCTGGGTCGCCCAACTGTGCGCGCGCCGCGCCTGATGCTGGCGGGCGACGAGCTGGCACAGGCCAATGCCGCCATCACCGAGGCGCTGGCGCATCTGCCGGCGCTGGGCGCCATCTAGGGCCGGGCGGCATGGCATCGATCAGTCAGGCACGTGATGCCGAGGTCATCGTGGTGGGCGCTGGTGTCATTGGCGCTGCGTGCGCCTTCCGCCTGGCGCAGGCCGGTCGCAATGTGCTGCTGCTCAATGCCGATCCGCCTGACCGCACGGCCAGTTACGGCAATGCCGGTCACATTGCCACGGAACAGTTGTTCCCTTTGGCCAGCGGCGAGGTCCTGCGCAACAGTTGGCGCTATCTGCTCGACCCCGACAGCCCGTTGCGCCTGCGCTTGGGCTATTTGCTGCCGCTGATGCCTTGGCTGGCCCGCTTTGTGTGGGCAGCGCGCAGGCCGGCCTTTGTGCGTGGTGTGGCCGCGTTGTTGGCGTTGCAGCACAGTGCCATGGCCGACATGAAAGATCTGCTTGCCGACGCCGACATCGCGCATCTGTTGCACCAGCGCGGGCACTTGGAGGTTTTTGAGACCGATGCTGGCGGTGTGGCGACGCAGCTACAGGCGGCGCGCCTGCTGGCCTATGGCGTGGAGTCGGTGGCGCTGTCGGCCGATGCGCTGCGTGGGCAAATTCCCCACTTGAGCACATCGGTGCAGGGCGGCGTGCACTACCTGGGCAGCGGCCATGTCGATGATCCCTGGGCCGTCTGCAGCGGCTTGCAGCAAGCGCTGCTGCGCAATGGGGGCCAGATTCGCAATGCCCGGGCACAGCAGTTGCAGGCCGATCCCCAGCACGGCGTCACCGTTCTGCTGGAAGATGGCCGCGCCTTGCGGGCCGAACAATTGCTGGTCTGTGCGGGTGCCTGGTCCAAGCCCTTGCTGGCGAGTCTGGGCTACCGCGTGCCATTGGACACCGAACGCGGTTACCACATCATGGTTGGCAACGCTGCCAGCAATGGGCCAGCGGCCACGCCAGCCGTATTGCAGCGCCCGGTCGCGTCACACGAACGCAAGGTCATCATGAGTTCCATGTCAACCGGCCTGCGCATGACCGGCACCGTGGAACTGGGCGGTTTGCATTTGTTGCCGGACCCCAAGCGCTACCAATTGTTACGCCGCCAATTGCAGGCGCTGCTGCCGGGTGTGGACACATCAGGCATGCGCAACTGGATGGGTTTCAGACCATCCTTACCCGACCACCTGCCAGTCATGGGGGCGGCACCGCGCCATGGCAATGTGTTCTTCGCGTTTGGCCACCAACACCTGGGACTGACATTGGCTGGTGTCACCGCCGCAGTCATGGCCGAACTGATGAATGTCAGCAGCAGCCCGCTGGATCTGGCGCCGTACGCATTGGCGCGGTTTCGCTTTGCGTGATCAATTCCCCTATGGGCCAAGCGGCTGCGTCCTTTTCGTATAATTTTTTCGGCAGGCCAAAAGCCACGCGCGATGGAAGTATTTTGTGCTACACAAAAAATAGCAAATCAAGGCCCCATCCGGGCCTTTTTATATGGAGACACGAGAATGAGGTTGTTATTCGGTTTTGTCTTACTCGCCCTGCAAACGCTGCAATGTTGGGCCGCGCCTGACGGTGACGTTGCGCTGCGCCTGCCCAATATGGTAGCGCCCACGGCCTACCGCTTGGCCCTGAACGTCGATCCCAAACAGGCGTCCCATAGCGGCGAGGTCACGATTTCGCTGGACATCAAGCAATCCGGTCGATTGATTCGGCTGCACGCTGCCAATATTGCGGTGCAGTCTGCTGTATTGAAAATCGGCGGCCACAGCCAGTCTGCCACCGCCCGGCAACGCAACTCCGACGTGATGGATCTTGATTTCTCCAAGGCCTTTCCCGCAGGAAAGGGCGAGCTCAACATCAAGTTTACCGGCCATATCGAGGACAGGGACAGCCAGGGTCTGTTCCGCCAGCAAGAAGGCGGCGACTGGTATGCATTCACCCAGTTTGAATCGATCAGTGCGCGCCAGGCCTTCCCAGCCTTTGATGAACCCGGTTGGAAAGTGCCATGGACCCTGTCACTGACCATTCCACAGGCCCTGACGGCCGTGGCCAGTTCGCCGATGCTGCGTGAAGTGCCATTGAACAATGGTCAAAAGCGCGTCGAGTTTCAAACTACCAAGCCCTTGCCCAGCTACTTGCTGGCCTTTGGGGTCGGGCCATTTGACATACTGGATGGCGGCAAGTTGGGCAAGACACCGATTCGCTATATCACGCCACGCGGGCGCGCCACGGAGGCCACCTTCGCCGCCAGTGTGACCCCCAGTATTCTGGCCAAACTGGAAGTTTACTTCGGCATGGCCTACCCGTATGAAAAGTTGGACGTGATGGTGTTGCCCATTACGCTGAATTTTGGTGCCATGGAGAACCCCGGTCTGGTGACCTTTACGTCACTGCGCGTGTTGTCCAAGCCGGGTGAAGAAACGGTTGAGTTCAAGCGCAACCTGGTCGCCACGCAGGCGCACGAGTTGGCCCACATGTGGTTCGGTGATCTGGTCACCATGGCCTGGTGGGATGACCTCTGGCTCAACGAATCTTTCGCCTCCTGGATGGGGGAAAAAGTCAGTCACCAAATGGGGCCGGAATTGCACGGAGACAATGGCGCGCAAGGCGCGCGGGCCTGGGCCATGCAGACAGACCGCTTGTTGTCAACGTCGCAGATCTACCAGCCAGTGACCGAAACCTTCTCACAAAGTGACCCGTTGGGTGGGCAGAGCTCAGCCATTGTCTATGGCAAAGGCGAGGCAACACTGGCCATGTTCGAAACCTGGATGGGTGAAGCGCGCTTCCAGGCCGGTGTGCGCCGCTACATGGCCAAGCATGCCTGGCACAACGCCACCGGTGAAGATTTTGTTGCTGCCTTGGCCCAAGGCGACAAGCAGTTGGCGCAGGCATTCAAGACCTTTACCCACCAGCCTGGCATCCCCCGAGTCACGGTCGATCTGAAGTGTGATGGCCAACCTCGTTTGGAACTGACACAGTCACGCTTTTTGGCGGCTGGCGTCACAGCCCCCCAGCCGTCGCTGTGGTGGATTCCACTCACGGTACGGACACCCGCCGGTACCCGCCAAATGTTGCTCAAGCAAGCCAAAGGAGAATTAGCTCTGGCTGACAAGACGTGCCCGGCCTGGGTGCAGGCCAATGTCAATGGGTCGGGCTACTACCGAGCGGTCTATGCACCCGGCAAAATGGCCGAGCTGATGGCCAAGGCGGACCTTAGCGTGCCCGAACTGCTGGCCAATCTGAGCGACGTACAGGCTTTGGCCGAATCAGGGGACCTGTCAGTGGCCGAGTCGCAAGCCATTGCGATGCGCTACACCACGTCCGCCAACCGTGAGATCGCCGAGTCGGCGCTGGGCGTCGTCAGCCATCTGGAACTATTGCTGGAGCCGGAGCAACGCGATGCCTATGCACGGGTTTGGCAAACAGCGTTTGGCCAGCACGCGCACCAGTTGGGCTTGTTGGAACGCCCGCAGGACACTGCGGATGAGAGCGCCCTGCGGGCCAAATGGGTGCTGCGCTATATGGATCTGAGCCAGGACGTCGAAATGACCGCGCAGGCTAACACATTGGCACACAAGTGGTTACAAGACCGCTCCAGTTTGACCCCAGTCAACCGGGCGTTGGTGTTGCGCGCCGCGGCCTTCCATGGTGACCGTGCTTATTTCGATGCGCTGGTGGCGGCTGCAGTGGGCAATCCGGATCGGCGCGAACGCGCGGACATCTATGCCGCCATCAGCAACTTCCGTGCACCCGAACTGGCGCAGGCGGCTCGGGAGTTGTGGTTGTCGCCAGACCACGACATACGCGAGCTAATGGTTGCCGCCCGCGTGCGGGGGCGCACCGAGGTTATGCGCGAAGGCATGCTGACGTTCATTCGCAGTCACTTTAAAGAGTTGACCGCCAAATTGTCCCAAGACGCACCAACCCGCTTTCCGCAAATGTTTGAAGGCGGGTGCAGCGTCGATGCGGCGCAACAATTGGAGGCCTTTTTCACGCCACTCACCACGACCTACACCGGCATGTCCAAGACCTTGGCACAAACGCTGGAATCCGTGCGGCTGTGTGCACAGTACCGGGATACACAGCACGCCAGCTTGCAGGAATTTCTGAAACATTTCTGACAACGTGTTGCACCGAGAGACGTGTCCACTAGCACGACTTTCCGAATAGGTCTACAGTAGGCTGGTGCACGGCCTGCTGTACCAGACGCATTTTGTTTTAAAGCGTGGTACTTTGCCGTCAAATGCTCTGGTATTTGTTTTAGCTAAGTGATCAAATGAACTAATAGTTGAAAGTGTGTAACTAACGCTCAGGGTGGCGCTGTTTCTCGGTACACCTTTTTGATTTAGGAGGCTCTATGGACGCAATTGGCAACTTCGTGGCGCGTTATGCGCGCAGCCGCGAAGAAGAACTTTCCATTGACGACTACTTGGCAGAGTGCAAGCGCAACCCTCTGGCGTACGCCACGGCGTCCGAACGCATGTTGACCGCAATCGGGGACCCCGAACTGGTGGACACCCGCAACGACCCACGCCTGTCCAGGCTGTTTGCCAACAAGGTCATCAAACGTTACCCGGCGTTTGCCGAGTTCTACGGCATGGAGGACGCCATTGAGCAGGTGGTAAGCTACTTCCGCCATGCCGCGCAGGGCCTGGAAGAGCGCAAGCAAATTTTGTATTTGCTGGGCCCGGTGGGCGGTGGCAAAAGTTCCATCGCTGAGCGCCTTAAATACCTGATGCAGCAGGTGCCGTTTTATGCCATCAAGGGCTCACCTGTCAATGAGACCCCACTGGCATTGTTTGACCCCATTGAAGATGGTCCCAATTTGCAGGAGAGCTTTGGCATTCCACGGCGCTATCTGCAGCGCATTCTGTCGCCCTGGGCGGTCAAACGTCTGGACGAATTTGGCGGCGACATCCGCCAGTTCAAGGTTGTCAAACGCTATCCCAGCATCTTGAAGCAAATTGGCTTGGCCAAGACCGAACCAGGTGACGAAAACAACCAGGACATCAGTTCCCTGGTCGGCAAGGTCGACATCCGCAAACTGGAGAGCTTTGCGCAGGACGATCCGGATGCCTATAGTTACTCTGGCGGCTTGTGCCTGGCCAACCAGGGCATGCTGGAATTTGTCGAAATGTTCAAGGCCCCGATCAAGGTGTTGCACCCCTTGCTGACGGCCACGCAGGAAGGCAACTTCAAGGGCACCGAAGGCTT
>OUNL010000117.1_pt4 | contig 13914 bp, 8 predicted proteins | sample 1779831 | NCBI WGS metagenome assembly OUNL01 (sample SAMEA3914863, study PRJEB12502) | metagenome | biome: forest; material: soil | place: USA | collected 2011-09-16 | depth 0.1 m | reverse complement strand
GGGGCACACACCGCCGTTCGTGTCCTCCGCCCTGCGGGCTCCCCCTTGACCTCACTGCGGCGTGCGCCCCCACCCTGCCGCTGCGAACGGCATTTTTACGCGACCCGGGTGTAGGCCAGGATTTCCGGCGCACCTGCTAGTAGCGGGCCCGCTGCCGCAAAGGCTGCGCCGACGTGGGGTGTGGTCATGTGGACGTCGGCGTCTTCCTTGCTGCGCCAGTGCTCCACCGTTTGAAAGATATGCGGCGCCTGCTCCTGGTGGTAGACCTCGTACTGGACGCAACCGGCTTCCTTGCGCGTCTGCAGGGCCAATTCCTCCAATACTTTTCCGGCCGCCTCGGCAGCCTCGGACTTCACGGTGATGCGGGCTAAAACGTAGTACATGGTGTCTCCGATAGCGTGTTGCGAAGCGCTCATTCTGGCACTTTCGCGAGGGGGTCGTGCGGGATACTGTGTGACGGTATAGTGGCGGCCATGACAACGCCAAACAACCTACGTTTGATTCCGCCTGCGGGCCCACCCTGCCAACTCAGTTACCGTGCCCATGATAGCGGCGGCTACACCGTTGATATGGAGCTTGCGGATGGCCTGGGCCTGCCAGCACGGACACGCACGCCGCACGCTGTGCCGTTGGAGCGGGCGCAGGCGCTGTACGGCGATAGCCTGGCCTGGCGGTTGGCCAGCGGCTGGCGCATTGACGAACCCCATGTGGCGCTCGACGCCGTGCAGGACGGTGCCGCTGCACCGGGCCCGGCCGACGCCATACTGGCCGCCCGGTTGCAGCCCAATGCCTGGAAATTGTTGGCCGCCGGGCAACAGTGCCGTACCGTATGGCGCATCGGTGAACGTCGGGTCGGAGGTTCAGCCGAGCGCCTGGTCCCGCTGCTGGGCACAGCAGCGCCGTTGCTGGACTATTGCCTGGCATGGGCCTTGGGTCGGTTAAAAGATGCTGGTGCCGCGCCGGCGCTGGCGCAGTTGGTGGAACACGCCAGCAGCCCGCCTGTGGCCCGCATTGCGCGCCTGGCCTGGCTCGACTGCGCGCCTGTTGATGCGCGCGCGCAGTGGGCGCAGTCCGTGGTCGACGACTGGCCCACCGGCTTGCGCAACGCATGGGCAGCCCAGGATGACGCTGCGATGAACGCCGTGCTGGCCAGCGCCAATGAGCCGCCCCAGGCCGAGTCACCGTGGACGCGCCTGTCCTATGCAGTGTGGTTGGTGCAACTCGATGCGGTGGCCTGGGCATTGCGGGACAGCGAGCAGGGCAGTTGGGCGCGTGCGATGCTGCTGCGGCAAGTCACGCAACTGCAGCTGGGTGTCGGCACCTTTCGCGCCTGGCGCCGCTTGTACAAGGCAGCAGAACTGCGCTGTGATGGCGTGATGTTTGGCCTGCTGGTCCAATTGCTGGAAACCCAGCGCGCCAAACTGGAGAGCGCCAAGCAAGGCATCTACCACAACAGAAAGTACATACCAGCGGGCCAGGAGCTGTCGCGCGACGACAGTTCACTGGCCTACACGCGCGCCACGCGCAACTACTTTCGCCGCCGCAGTTGGCGCATCTTGCGCCGTCTGGGGCGGGATGCTGATCCACGCTTTGTCGGCATGGCCAGCGGCCTGCTGATGGCGTGTGACGATGCTGCGTCCATGCGGTGGTGTGCCTTCAACCATGTGCTGTACGACGGCGACAAAGGCATGCATGCCAGCCGCAACGGGTTGGTTTGGCAACGCCAGCAGGCACCGGTTGCCGGCCAGCGCACGGAAGCCTTTCAAGACCTGTGGGATCAGCATCCACAGGCCCTGCTGGGTTTGTTGCTCAGCGCGCGTGCCACGGCGGTCACTGCCATGGCGGCACAGGCGCTGGCCCTGGGCACTGCCTGGGCGCACCAGGCGACTGCGCTGGTGGTGCTGCGCCTGCTGTTCCATCCCCAGGTCAACGCGCGCCGATTGGGTATGGAGCTGGCATTGCAGCGCCTGGACGGCGGCGACGCGCAATGGCCTGCATTGTTTGGAGGCGACAAGGGCTGGCTGCAGGTCATGCTGCATGCGCCGCATGCCGATGTGTGGCAAGCCGCGTTGGAACGGATTACGCAGGACCCTGCGCGGTACAGCGCCGATATGGGCACCGTGCTGGCCATGCTGACCGCGCCGGCCAACGGCGTGCGCAGTCCCGCCCGTCTGTTGCTGCAGGCTGCAATTGCGCAACCGACTGCTGCCGCGCAATTGAGCCAAGGTCTGTTGCAGTGGCTGACGCAAACCGACCCATTGGATGACAGTCTGAATGCGTTTGAACCCGGCGACCCGCGTAGCGGTGAACTAGGGGGGCAACAAGAAACGCGTCTGGACACGCTGTTGTGGGCGTTGGCGCTCCCATTGCGCGCGGCGGCTACGACGGTTGACGCACCCACGGTATTCGCCATGTTGCAGCACCCGTTGGCTCTGGTGCGAGCGGTGGCGGCCCATTGGTTGCTGTTGTTGCCAGATGCCCAAACCTATTTGCCCTTGGTCGACGTGCAGGCCTTTCTGGATTCACCGCTGGGCCCGTTGCGTGCCGCCGGCGTTCACCTGGTGGGCGGCATGCCAGAGGCCTTGCTGTTGCAAAGGCCGGCCTTGGTGGCTGCCTTTTGCACGCACGCCGACAGCGCGGTTCGCGCCGCGGCGGGCGGATTGGTGGCCCGACTGGCTCCCAACGACGAGTGGGCCGACAGTGTCGTCGTGCTGCTGCGCGAACGCCTGTTCCACGGCAACAGCGAAGCGGAAGTCGCCATGGCCGATGCGGATGCACTGAAACACGATGTTCTGTCTACCCTGACCGGACCGCTGGCCGCGGCTGCCCGCCGCACCGAGCACGGCAGTCAAATGCGTTTGCTGTTGGCCAAGAGCCGAGGCGCACAGCAATTTGGCAGTTGGTTGCTGCTGGCGCAGGAGCCCCAGGCGTTTACGGTTCGTGAGTGCGCGACATTGGCCGGCGTCAGTTCGCTGGAGGTGCGGGAATGGGCTTTGCGCGCCCTGGATGTCGAGGGCCGCCTGGCCGCGCGACCGCACGATGGGTTCGCGCTGTTCAACAGCCGCTGGCCAGAAGTCCGCACGTTCGCGCAGGAACGCTATGCCCGCGTGCCCGCCAGCGCTTGGACCATTGCGACGTTGCTGTTGCTATGTGACCATACCCAGGCCGAGGCACAGACCATGGGGCGCCAATTGCTGACCCAGCATTTTGACGCGACCCAGATCGCACAGCTGCTGCCGCAGCTGGCCCAACACCCCAGCATTGCGATGCAGACCTTTGTGGCGCAGGCGCTGGTGCAGCATGCCGATGCGCTGCCGCTCGACGACGACCCGGTTGATTTGATTGAGCAGTTGACGCCGTATCTGCTGACGGTGCTGTCCCACGTCAACCGCAGCCGCATTGCCAAAGACGCGGTGCAACTGTGGTTGCAGCGTTTGTCCACCCGAGGCGCCAAGGCCGGTCATGCAGTGGCTACGTTGTACACCCGTCTGGTTTTATCGGACGCGCAATGCGATCGCACGGTGTACGTGCACGCGCTGAACCAGTTGCAAAACCGTTACCCTGAACAGGAGGCGGCCATGGTGCAGCTCCCCTTGCCCAAGCGGCCCGGACGCCGCAACCTGCCAATAGCGGGGGACCGCACATGAAGTTTGAATACCGATACCACGGCCGCTCCGAAGTCTCGCAAGACGCGGCCGGTGCCAGCACCATGCGCTTTGCGCCTGACACGTTGCGCCCGCCCACGCATTTCGTGGCCGATGTGCGCCAGCCCCTGGTGTTTCGCGAAGCCATGGCCGCCTTGCACCAAGTGGTGGTGGCCGACCTGCGCTTCAAGCCCAAGGACCGCAGCGTCTATTTCGCGTGGTTGCAAAATCAGCAGGCTGAATTGCTGGCCCAGTTCATGGCGCGCGCCGAACAACTCAAGGCGCAAATTGCCCCGGTGCAAGAAGAACTGCAGGCACTGCGCAAGCGCAAGAGCGCGGTCATGGGCCCGTTCTTCAGCGCCCGCCAGCAGTATTTCAATTGGCTGTACCAGGCCAACAAGGAGGCCTGGTTTGTGCTCGATCCGGTCATCACCGTGCACCCCGATCGCGTGTTGTTCGAGGCCTTCAGCCAGGACGAGTCCAGCTACGGACTGCTGTCCTGCGAACATGGCGTCTTCAATGCCGCCAGTGACATAGCCTTTGGCACCACCAATGTGGATTACTCCGACAGCCTGCATGCCGCCTTGCAGCAGGTGCGGGACTACCGACCGCTGCGGCTGAACATCGACCCCAGTGGATTCGGCGTCAGCACCGGGCAACTGGACGGCGACTGGCATGAGCCGAAAATTGACGTGCCCGAGAGTTGGGTGCGCGGCTTTCTGCAGGTCAGCAGCGCCATGACCTTGCCTGCCGTGCGGCTGCACCTGCACCCCATGGACATCCACAACATTGTGTTGCGCCTGGTGCGTCGGCGTGAGCGGGTCGGGCCACGGTCCTTGCGCTTCATCTTGAAACCAGGCGAGGGCGTGCAGATCGCGTTTGACCCGTGGGGCGACGTGTTGCAGTGCCCGCGCTCGCGCCACGATGCGCCGGAGGCGTGCGAGATTCGCGTCTGGGGCCGCCGGCGCCTGCAGCAACTGGAGCGGCTGATTCCATTGGCCAGCGGCTTTAGCGTCCACCTGCTGGGCAGCGGCATGCCAAGCTTTTGGCAGGCGCACCTGCCCGGCATGCAGTTCACGCTGGGCCTGTCGGGCTGGAGCGCCAACGACTGGTCGCGCCAGGGCAATTTCAGCCTGCTGCAGCCGCGTCAGACGCTGGATGCGCAAACCCACACCCGCGTTTTTGCGGCCCTGGCCGAGCGCTGGGTGGCCAGCACCGCGGTGCTGTGCCAGGCCACCGGCCTGGACAGCAGCAGCGTCACGGCCGCGCTGGGTTTGTATGTGCAGGCGGGCCGGGTGCTGTTTGATCTGGGCGAGGCGCAGACGCCGTTGTGGCGTTTGCGCGAACTCACACGCGAACCCCTGCCGCTGGACCAATTGCGCTATGCCAGCGTGCAGGAAGGGCAGGCCGTGGAGTTGGTACAGGGGCGCGCGCTGAGCAAAGTAAACACCACACAGGACGGCCAATACCGCGTGCTCACGGCAGTGTGCAAAGCGTCTGCGTCGGGCTCCAAAACATTGGCGCTGCGCCTGGTACTCGATGCGGATCAACGCATTGTCGATGGCCGCTGTGAATGCGACTTCTTCTTTCGCAACAAACTCATGCGCGGACCCTGTGAGCACTTGCTGGGGCTGCGCATGGCAGCAGATTTACAAGCCACGCCACTCGTGGCACAACAGACCGAGGATGGCGCCCATGTTTGAGCCTATACTAGCCATGCAAGCGATTGGGCGAGGCTCTTGCAATTTGAATGGTGTATCGCCATTCTCGCAAACAGCACTCCCCACGCATCACTGGCCCCCTCTTCACTGTGCCACCACGTGCTGGTGGCGCGATGACGGAGTGGCTTGTGGTCAAGCCCATCAGCGCCACCAGCACGTGGTGGCGTCGAGTGGAGCGGGCCAGTTTTATGGCTCTTCGATGAGATCGCCCATCGCTTGCACCTTTACCTTTGCTGGAGCCACTGCATGAGCTCCACGCCAAATCCCAATCCGGCTAATCCCAGTCAAATTCCCAACGCGGGCTGGACGCGCGAGCAGCTCTACGAGCGCCTGCGTACACAAAGCAAAGACGCCCTGGTGCTGGGCGAAATGCAACGCCTGGGCTTTTGGCCGGCGCGCGAAGGCCAGCCCGATATCGCCGCCGATCTGGTGCAGCGCGAGTCCGCGCTGATGCAGCAGCTCGATGGCCTGCGCACGCAGTTGGGCCAGGTGTCGAACCGCGAAACAGCCCTGCGTGAGTTGCGCCGCGAGCGCATGGCGCAGGCCCGCGCCCGCCGTGAAGAGACCCAATTGAAACGCAACCAGAAGCGCCAGACGCGCGCGCTGGCCTGGCGCGAGCGGCAAAGCAAAGCCATTACCTACCTGGGCTCGGGTGTGTCCAGTCCGCTGTACTACGTCGCGGACGATGCGGCGCCACGTCCCTTGCAACCGGGTTTGCCGGTGCTGAAAGACGCGCTGGCATTGGCAACTGGATTGGGCATCACATTGGGCGAGCTGCGCTTTCTGGCCTGGAACCGGGTTATGTCGCGCATCAGCCACTATCAGCGATTTGCCATACCAAAGAAGCGCGGCGGCGAGCGTGTCATCAGCGCACCCATGCCCCGCCTGAAGCGGGCGCAGTACTGGGTGCTGGACAATATCTTGGCGCGGGTCGCGCTGCATCCGGCGGCGCACGGTTTTGTGCCCGGGCGCTCCATCCTCACCACCGCATTGCCGCATGTGGCACGCCCAGTCGTGGTCAATCTGGATTTGAAGGATTTTTTCCCCAGCATTGCGCTGCCACGGGTGCATGGCGTTTTTGCCCAACTGGGATATGGCGACAACGTGGCGCGCATACTCGCGTTGCTGTGTACCGAGTTGCCGGCGCGCCAGGTTCAGCTCGACGGCCAGACGCTGTTTGTGGCCGATGGCCAGCGGGTCTTGCCGCAAGGTGCGCCGACCAGCCCGGCGCTGACCAATGTGCTGTGCCGGCGCATGGATGCCCGTCTGCACGGATCGGCCCAGAAACTCGGCTTTGACTACACACGCTATGCCGACGATTTGACCTTCAGCGCCAAGGACGCGGCCGCTGCCAAAAGCGTCGGCAAATTGCTGTGGCGCGTGAAACAGATCATTGCCAGTGAGGGCTTCACGGTTCACCCCGACAAGCAAGAGGTGATGCGACCGCACCAGCAGCAGCGCGTGACCGGCATCGTCGTGAACCAAAGGCCCAGCCTGGATGGCAAGACACTGCACCGCTTTCGCGCCGTGGTCCAGCAGGTCGAACGCCATGGCCCGGCCGGACGGCACTGGGGTGGCAACCCGCTGGTGGTCGATGCGCTGTTGGGCTATGCCCGCTATTGGGTGATGGTGGATGCAGCACGCGCGACGCCCTGGTTGCTAAGGGTCCAGGCGTTGCAGTCGCGCTCACACACGCCACCGGCACCCGATCAGGCGCCGCGCAGCACCAGCAGATTGCAAGCGCCAGGCAACTTCAGGCAACTGGCGGCAGCCGGCAAGGCACCATGGGCAGATTGGTGGCAGCCAGCCGTGAAGGCAGAGCCTGCCCTGGAAAAGACCGCTGCCCAAAAGGCCCAGGAGAAGGCTGCCGAAAAGGCCGCAACCAAGGCCGCACAGCCCCGCGCAGACGCCTCTGGGGCGGCCGTCACCGCGCGGCCACGTGCTAGCGCACAGCAGCAGCCAGCCGGTGCGCCACAGCCTCCGTTCAAAACCAATATTTTGCTGTGGCAGATCGCGCTGTCCTTGTTCACCAGCGTCTCGGTGCACAGCGTCATTCCATTTGTTGTGGGTGCCGCGCTGACGTTTTATAGCGCCACCACACGCCGCAACAATCTGCCGATGTTTTTCGTGGGGCTGCTGCTCAGTATGGTCTGCGCGATCTTTATTTAGCAACCGTGCGCGCCGGCCAGAACGCAACGCTGGCTGGCCTGCCTTACGCTGGCTGCTTGGCGTTCCAGGTCGCGCACCAGGCGGCAAATGTGTTGGCGGCAATGGGCTTGCTCATGAAATAGCCTTGCGCCTCATCGCACTCCAGCGCTTTGAGCTTGTCCCAGATCAGCGCGTTTTCGACACCTTCGGCTACCACGGTCAGGCCCAGGTTGTGTGCCAGGTCTATCGTAGAGCGCACGATCTTGGCATCGTCTTCATCGGTCTCCATGTTCATCACAAACGACTTGTCGATCTTGAGTTCATCCACCGGCAGGCTCTTCAAATAGGCCAGCGACGAGTAGCCCGTGCCGAAATCATCAATCGACAGCTTGAAGCCGCGCTGCGACAACACGTTCAAGGTGTTTTGGGCGCGCGCGGGGTCGTCCATGATGGCGCTCTCGGTGATTTCCAGGCAAAACGCGCTGGAACTGACGCGGTACTGCACCAGCACCGCATCCAGGCGGGCCGGAAATTCCGGGTCCAACAAATCCCGTGTCGACAAATTGATGGCGATGCGAAAGTTGTTCTCCTGGGCGTGCAGGCTTTGGCTGATGCGGGTCGACTCCTCAAACACCCACATGGTGAGTTGGCGCACAAAGCCGGTCTGCTCGGCAAATGGAATGAAGTCCAGCGGGGGCACCAGACCGCGCTGAGGGTGTTGCCAACGCACCAGGGCTTCGGCGGCCACCACCCGGCCGCTGGCCAGGCTGATCTTGGGTTGCAGGAACAGGCGCAGTTCCCCTTGCGCCACCGCATTGCGCAACTCAGACAACATCGACAAGGTCTCGCTGCTGGAAGAATCCAGTGAGGCGTCGTACACCTGGACCAGCGTGGTGCGTGATTTGGCAGCGTACATTGCCACTTCGGCACGCGACAGCAGCGTGTCCGCGTCTTGCGCGTGTTGGGGAAAACAGGCAATGCCCATGCTGGAGCTCATGTCCACGGTTTGTTCTTCAAACGCCAACGGTTGCTCGAATGACTTGGCAATGCGCTTGGCCACCAGCACGGCGGTGTCGGCGTCGCTGCCGGTCAGCATTACGGCAAACTCATCGCCGCCCAGACGGGCCACCATGTCGCTGGCGCGCATGTCCTGCTGGGTCAGCCGTTTGGCCACGGCTATCAGCAACTGGTCGCCGAAGGAGTAGCCCAGTACGTCATTGACATGCTTGAAGCGGTCGATGTCCAGCATGACGATGGCCATGTCTTTCGCGGCCCCGGCTCCAGCCTCATGTGCCGACTGAATCTGCGTTTGCACGGCCTCGCGAAACCGTGCGCGGTTGGGCAACCCGGTCAGCCGGTCCCAATAGGCCAGCGTGCGTATTTCAGCCTGCTGCGCGCCGATGCTGATGCGCATGGTGTCGAAGGCTTTGGCCAGCCCACCAATTTCGTCGTGCCGGTCGGTGTTTTGCAGCGGCACGTCATAGTTGCCTCGGCCCAGTGTTTCGGTGGCATGCACCAGGGAGCGCAGTGGTGTGGTCACGCGCCGTGCGGCGAACACGCTGCCAATGGCAAATAGCACCACGCCCAGGGCCGTGATCCACGCCAGAGAAACCTGGGCCTGGCGAAACGGTGCCACCACTTCATTGGTGGATCGGAACAACAGGGTGCGCACGCTACCAAACGCGCCGGCATCGAGCTTGACGCTGCGGGCAATCAGGCGGTCATCATGGACCGGCAATTCGGTGACATCACCGGTCGTGGCTTCGAGCACTTGCAGGGCGTCTGCGGATAAAGTGGTAGAAATAATTTGTCTGCGCTCGCCAGGCACTTCGCTGACCAATGCCAGATGCATGTCCGATATGGCGCGCATGTCTTCGAGCAATTTCTGGTTGATGGCAAATCCAAACAACACCCAGCCCACGACCACGGGCGCCTTGATCGGGATCAGCACAAATTGGTAGGGTGTGCGACCAATCAGTGCCACCTGGCTGCCCAGCGCGCCGCGGGCGCCGGGATTGGCCAGTCGGCTCAGAATGGCCTGCAGCTGCGCGCTGTCCTGCCCCTCGCCGACTGCGCGCAAGACCATATTCGTATCCAGCAGCGCGGTCACGGTGGCACCAATACGAGCGCCGTGGTTTTCCAATACGGAGCTGATGGTGGCATCGTCCTTGGTGGCGACCGCTTCTCTAAAGGCAAAGTCCAGAGCCAATACCGTGGCGCCTTGTTCCAGCTTTTGCGTGTTTTGGTCCAACAGGCGCCGCCATACGCGTTCGCCAACCACCAGCTCCTGGTCGACCTGTTGCTTGGCACTTTGCGCAATGCTGATGCGTACGACACTGAAAACGGCGGCCTGCACCAGCAATAGCAGGACCAAAGACAAGGCGACGATGCGCGAGGACAAGCCCCAGTAGTCTGGCCGCCATTCCAGTTTCATGGCGCCAGACCCGTCAAGCGGTAGTTGATGGACGCGTCTGCGCTGCCCACAGTCAGGGCTTGTTCCGCAGCGGGAGCACCCACCGGCAGGCGTGGGTGCCAAATACGCAGTTTGTAGTTGCCAGGCGGGACGTCACGCAGGGTTGCCGCCCCCACGCCATCGCCGTAGGCAAAGTAGGGCGTCTCCACGACGACGACCCAGGCGCTCATGTTGTCGTGAATGTTACAGCCCAATATCGCGATACCCGGCTTGTCAAATACTACGGGGCTGGCCGAAGTGCCGCTGTACAACTTGAGCTCGAATGTCTTGGTCGGCGAAAATGAATACACGTGGTGCCGCACGGTATCGCGATTGGGAAAAGTCACGGCAGTCCCCACGGGCACGATCAGGACGCGTGGTGCGAACTGTTTGTTGATCTGGGCAATTTCTGCCCCCGCAACCGGTTTTGCCAGCTGCTTGGCCTCGCGTGAATCCAGAAACACAATCGCCTCAGGCAAGGGCTTGCCATTCGCGTCTTGCAACTGCACTTGCACGGTTGCCGCATGTGCAGGCAATAGGGCAAACGTGCACGTCAGCAAAAACCCGAGCTTGTGTGTCATAACGGGCAAATTTAACAGCAAAAGGGCGGTGTATGGTGTGCGTCAAAACACATATTGCAGCCGTACGGACAGCATATCGGCCGCACTGCCGTAGACCTTGCCGATCAAATAGGCGGCCTGCGCTTCGATGCGCTGGTGTCCCTGAAATTCCCAGGTGCTGCTGACAACCGGGCCCCAGCGGTGCGATTGGCGGTCAGTCGCCAACCACTGATTCCACGGACCGACCTCGCCAAAGCCCTGCACCCCGGCATGCACGCCATTCTTCCAGCGGTACTTGGCCTGCCACTGGTATTTGAGTTGCGTCGCGTCGGTATTGCCAGGTGCCAGCGACTTCTCGAAAATCAGATTCGCGTTCAACTGCACACGACCAATATCGGTTTGGAAAACCGGGCCTATTTCCAGTGCGTCGTCATCAGAGGTCTCCTGGCCATGGATCAGGTTTGTGTGCAGCGCCAAATCAAAGTCAAACTGGCCCTGCGTCAACAGGAAGTCGTTTTGCCAGTTCAGTGTGTTGAGGTTCGAGCTGGAAAAGGCCTCCCCTTCAAAGCTCATGAAGAGCTCGGTGTACCAACGCTTGGTGACGCCATAACCAATGCCGATCTCGGGCCAAACGACTTCGGAGCCGCCCTTGGCTTTGACGGTCCAATAGCGGAAGTCAATATGCGCGCTGCCCCGGTCTTCGTAAACCTCAACCAGGTAATAGCCGGGATCGGCCCAAGCCATGGAGCATCCAAGCGACAGGACGCTGGCGACAACAAGGGCTTTGGGATTCATCATGGATTCCTGCGGGCGAATCGGCTCAGCATATACCGACCCTAGTTTGAGTACAACTACGCGTATTCATGACGAACCAGCGCATCTTGGGATTATGATTTGAATGCCAGTGCAACAGGCACTATTCAGTTCTATCCCAAAGGCTACTATGCCGCCCTTACGTGACCATGACCTGGATCATGCACATCGCAAACCATGCGTTGTTGCGTCGTACAGGTGCCACACGCTGCTGGCGCTGGTGGTAACTGTCGCCATGGCCACGTCGGGACAAGCCCAGACCGGCGCGCCAGATGCGGGGCCAATTTCGCCTGTGGCTCTGTACCAAGTGCTGGGCGAGAAAGCTGGCATTCAAGCATTGATGGATGACCTGGTTGACCGTCTGCGCAGTGACCCGCAGATTGGCCCCCTGTTCAAGGATATCAAGCCGGCCTATTTGAAGCAGCAACTCACCGACCAGCTGTGCCGGGTCAGCGGCGGCCCCTGCGTGTACGAAGGCGAGGAAATGAAGAAGTCCCACGCCGAATTGAAGATTGGCACGGGTCAGTTCAACCTGCTGGTGGAGATACTTCAAGACTGCATGGACGCGCGCCAGATACCGTTTTCCGTGCAAAACCAGTTGCTGGCCCGGCTGGCGCCCATGCACCGGGACATCATTACCGGCAGTTCTGAGGCCAACCGCCAGGGCAAATTGTTGTTGACGGGCGGTGTCAGCAGTGTGGACGGGGCCGCTGGCGGTGGCCTGACGCCTTGGGCCACTGTAGCCAGCTATGCCAGCGACCAGGCCTGGGGCATGACGGCCCACGCAACCCGCGTCACTACCAACGATTACGGTTTGAACATCTATGGGTTGGCCGTGGGATGGCGTAACCAATTCGAAGTATCGCTGTCGCGCCAGTCGTTCGATGCGGGCATCACCGGGCCGGGCCTGGGCGTTCCTGGCTTGCAATTGACGCAAGATGTGCTGGGCGCCAAATGGCGCGTTGCCGGTGATGCCGTGCTCAACAGCGACAACTGGCAGCCACAAGTGGCCGTTGGTGTCGAGTTCAAAGCGCTGCAGTCCAGCGGCCTGGATGCCACCTTGGCTGCATTGCGTGCGAAAAAAAGCGGCACCGATCTCTACATTAGCGCCACCAAGTTGTTTCTGGCCCAGGGCCTGCTGGTCAATGCCACCCTGCGCGCCACCACCGCCAATCAGAATGGCCTGCTGGGATTTGGTGGCACCTTGGGCAGCGCGCATGACAGCTACCAGTTGATGCCCGAGCTGTCGGTCGCCTGGTTGGCCAACCGCCACCTGGCGCTGGGTGCCGAGTACCGGCGCATGCCCAATAACCTTCAGGATGCAGGCGCAGCAGCCGGTTTGGGCGACGGTTTGCGGGCGCAGGACTGGAAGGACCTGTTTGTCGCCTGGGCGCCCAACAAAACCGTCTCGCTGACGCTGGCTTATGTGGATTTGGGTGTGGTCGTACCGGCCACAACGGCTGGTCGCAGCCAGACCGGCGCCTATCTGTCGGCGCAATTTGGGTTCTGACGTGCCACTCAGGGGATAATCGCTGCCACATGGCACTGATTACCTTACTTGACGCCCAGCTGGCTTTTGGGCACGTACCCCTGCTCGACCACGCTGGATTTTCCCTCGAAACCGCGGAGCGCGTGGGCCTGATCGGCCGCAACGGCGCTGGCAAATCCTCCATGCTCAAAATTCTGGGCGGCATGGAGAAGCCCGATGACGGCACCTTGCAGGTGCAAAGTGGCACCCGGATTGCCTACGTCGCCCAGGAACCACAGCTCGACGCTGAGGCGACCGTATTCGAGGCGACGCGCGTCGGCTTGACGCGGGTGATTGGCCTGATCGAAGAATATTGCCTGGGTCATGGCGACCTGGACGCGATGCAAAGCGAGATTGAGGCGCTGGATGGCTGGAACTGGGAGCAGCGCGTGGGCGAGACGCTGCAGCGCCTGCATCTGAACCCCGAGGCCATTGTCAACACGCTGTCGGGCGGCACCAAAAAACGTGTGGCCCTGGCGCAGGCACTGGTGTCGCAACCCGACGTGCTGTTGTTGGACGAGCCGACCAACCACCTGGATCTGGACAGCATTGAATGGCTCGAAGGCCTGCTGGTTGATTTCAAAGGCAGCATCATCACCATCACCCACGACCGTTCGTTTCTGGACAATGTGGCCACACGCATCGTGGAACTGGACCGCGGCAAGTTGCTGTCGTACCCCGGCAATTTCGCGGCCTACCTGGTGCAAAAGGAAGAACAGCTGGCGCAAGAAGCGGTCATCAACGCCCGTGCCGACAAGTTGCTGGCGCAAGAAGAGGTGTGGATTCGCAAGGGCGTGGAAGCCCGCCGCACCCGTGCCCAAGCGCGCATCGTGCGCCTGGGTGAGTTGCGCGCCAAACACCAGGCCCGCCGCGAGGTGGTGGGCAGCGTCAATATGGATGTCAGCAGCGGTGCGGCCAGCGGCAAGCTGGTGGCTGAACTGACCCATGTGTCCAAGAGCTTTGGCGATCGCAAAATCGTGCACGATTTTTCCGCCACGATTCTGCGTGGCGACAAGATCGGCCTGCTGGGCCCCAATGGTGCGGGCAA
>OUNL010000758.1_pt3 | contig 14052 bp, 15 predicted proteins | sample 1779831 | NCBI WGS metagenome assembly OUNL01 (sample SAMEA3914863, study PRJEB12502) | metagenome | biome: forest; material: soil | place: USA | collected 2011-09-16 | depth 0.1 m | reverse complement strand
CTTGCCACTGCGTGTGCTGCACTGCCCCCCGAGGGGGCACCGTCGCCTTGGGGCGGCCCTGCGGCGACTAGGGAGTCTGGCGGGCCGGCGTTGATGGCGCAGACACTACCAGGGTAGCCGCTGCGATCTTTCCGGCCGACGTTGCGGTGATCACGGCGGAACCCGGCTGGAGTGCGGTGGTTAATCCAGTGGTCGGTGCCACGCTAGCCACTTGCGGAGTAATGGACGACCAATTGGCTGCCGTACCTAGCTCTACATGAGATCCATCGGAATAGGTTCCCAACGCCAGGAGTTGGCGGGTGTCACCCACTCGTGCGCTGGACGCTGGTGCAGACACGGCAATGGCTACGAGCCTGGCAGCTGGCACCTCTATATTGGCCACGCCCGTATGTCCGGCAAAGGCCGCGCTCACGACCGCTGATCCTTTTGAAATACCAGTAACCACACCGGTCCCGGTAACTACTGCGGCGACCATGGGTGCCTGTGAACTCCACACCGCCGTGTTGGTGACATCCATGATACTGCCATCAGAAAACAGCGCACTGGCCAGCAGATCTTGGGTAATCCCCATCTGAAGCTTCGCCGTAACCGGTGTTACGACGACTGAGACCGGGGTTGCCGACGTCACGGTCAAAGTCGCCGAGCCTGTCATCCCACCGAAGCTGGCGCTGATGACCGCCGTACCTTTGGCAATGCCGGTTGCGCTGCCGGACTTGGGCGTCACGGTAGCCACACTGGCATTGTCTGACGTCCAGGTGGCAGACGAGGTGACGCTGCGACTTGAACCATCGACATAACTGGCCGACGCTACAAAAGACTGCACCCCGGCCGTGGGCACGGATGCCTCGCCAGGCGTCACGGACACCGCCACCAACTCCAATGGCACGCCGGTAGTTGGTTTTGGCATGCTGGGCTGCTGCGCACTGCTGCCCCCACAGGCGACCAGGAACAGACCCAGCATAAGCACCGTAAGCCACGGAGCCACACCAAAATAGTTATAAAAAACTTTCATTGGCATATCCTCGAACGTACAAATCATCGTTGCGTATATTGGGCGTCGCCGACCACGCCGCGTCTGTGCGCTAGCCAACACCAGTGACGTGTTGCCCCCGCGCTTCCCCACTCCGTGTGGGTCGCTGCCCCCCATGGGGGCCGTTGTCGCCTCGGGGCGGCCCAGCGGCGACTGGCCACACAGAGGCCTGCGAATCTGTCATTTCGCGACGCACAGTGGCGATTGCCACGCACTGCACACGACTCCGTCGCAAACTACTTGCCGACGACCCACTGGCTTGCGATAGTCGAACAACAGGGCAAAATGCCCTGCCAATGCAATGGTTTCCTCGTCTATCAAACTCGCCATGTTATTCAAACAAACAAGTTGGACTTCCGTCCATGCCACCCCGCCAGCCAGCGTTCAGCGATGCTGCAAAGCCGCGACGGTGCTGCTGTTGCTGGCGCTGGTGCTTACGGGTTGCGCCAACCTGCCACCACCCGCTCCGATGGCGCCCACCAACGCCATGGCGGTGTCAGCCAACACCGAGTTGGGCGCATTGGCCCTCGCGGCCGCCGCGGCCGTTGACAACGCGCACACGGGCCTGCGCCCCATGCCGCAGGCCGACGTTGCGTTGGATGCACGCCTGACCCTGATCCGACACGCACAAGCCTCATTGGACCTGCAGTACTACCTGGTCGGTGACGACGACATCGGGCATCTGCTGATGCGCGAGCTGTGTGACGCGGCAGAGCGCGGCGTGCGTGTGCGCCTGTTGATGGACGACTTTTACACTGCGGGCATGGACCGCTTGCTGTTGGGGCTGGCCGCGCACCCGAATATCGAAGTGCGCCTGTTCAACCCATTTGGCAGTGGTCGTGCCAGCGCCGGTGGTCGGCTGTTGAACCTGGCCTTTGACTTCAAGCGGTTGAACCACCGCATGCACAACAAACTGTTCATCGCCGATGGTGCCATCAGCGTCGTCGGTGGGCGCAATATGGCAGATGGCTACTTTCTGCGCGGTCCCGACAATTTTCAGGACTTTGATGCGCTGGCGCTGGGCGCGGTCGTGCCGCAGTTGCAGACCATCTTCGATCGCTACTGGAACAATCCCCATGTCATCGATATCGCGGCGGTGGCGCACAGCGACGACACGCCTGAGTCGCTGCGCGCTTATTTCGACAGCCATACCAACGTGCCGCCCAACATCGCCCAAGCAAAAGTAGCAAAGGATGCCTATGGGGAACCCTTGTTGTCCATCGATCTGCCGGCCAGCCTGCAGCATTTGGTCTGGGCCGACGCCAACGCCTACGCCGACACCCCCGACAAGGTCGATCGAGGCATCACGCCGGCAGAAATGTCTGAGACGGCGCTCTACCACTCGCTGGCCGCCTTTCGCGAAGCCCGCTCGGAACTGTTTTTGTTTTCACCCTATGTGGTTCCCGGCCGGGTCGGCATGGCCGGCCTGAAAGAGGCCCGCGACCACCATATTCCCGTGCGCGTGATCACCAACTCCATGGCCACCACGGACGAGCCATTGGCCAGCCTGGCCTATGAACGCTACCGGGTGCCCATGCTAAAAATGGGCATCGAATTGTATGAATTGCGCCCCGTGGTCACCACCGGCGACAAAGCCAATGGGCCGGGCGCATCGCGCTCGCGCTGGCACGCCAAAATGGCCTTCATAGACCGCAAAACATCGGTACTGGGCTCCATGAATCTGGACCAGCGTTCGGCCACCACCAATACCGAACTGGTGATGCTGATCCGAAGCCCAGATTTTGCCGGTCGTGTCCTGTCGTACTTCAGTGCCACCCGAGAGGAAGATGTGGACCATGTCTACCACGTCAAACTCAAACCCGATGGTGTCGGCTTGCAGTGGGTCTCGCTCAAAGGGTCGGGTAAGACCGAAGTATTGGAGGCGGAGCCCGACATGGACTACCTGCTGCGCCTGAAGCTGTTGCTGTTGTCGCCCTTTGTGTCGGAGGATTTGCTGTAGCTGCACGTAGATCGTGCCCCCACGTTCGCCCACTGCGTGTGGCTCTCTGCCCCCCGAAAGGGGCTGTCGTCGCCTTGGGGCGGCCCGGCGGCGACTAGTGGCTTGGCGCGCCACGGATTACACTGGGCACAAGGAACTCTAGCATGAGACCATGTCCACAACCCGCTCCCGCACCATGACCCTGCTCATTGTCAGTGCGCGCATCGCCGCGCTGTGCTTTGCACTGTACGTGCTGGCATTGACCTGGCTGTGGTTTCGCCAGGAAAAGCTGATTTTTGCGCCAACGATTCTGCCCGCCGACTTTGTGTTGGCCAAAGACCCCGACGTGCACGAAGTGGCCATTGATGTGCCGGGCGCACGCTTGTCGGCATTGCACATGCGCCTACCCAACCCCAAGGGTGTGGTGTTCTTTCTGCATGGCAATGGCGGGGCCTTGGACAGCTGGTTTGTCAAACCAGCGTATTACCGCGCTGCCAACTATGACTTGTTCATGCTGGACTACCGTGGCTATGGCAAGAGCACGGGCAAAATTGAGAGCGAAGAGCAACTGCGCGCCGACGTGCGTGCCGCCTGGGCGTTGGTAGCCCCGCAATATATTGGGCGAAAAGTGGTGATCTATGGCCGTTCGCTGGGCTCAGGTCTGGCGGCGGGTCTGGCCGCCGAAATGCAGGCGCAGCACACGCCAGCCGACCTGACGGTCATGGTCTCGTCGTATTCCAGCATGGCCGCATTGGCATCGGAGACCTACCCGCTGGTGCCGCAGTTTGTGCAGCGCTACCCGATGCGCAGCGACCAACGGGTCGGGCGAATACAGACGCCACTGCTGCTGATCCATGGCGAGCAGGACACCATGATCCCGCCACGCCACAGCGATCTGCTCAAAACCCTGGCACCGCATGCCACGCTGGTGCACGTTCCGGGCGCCGCCCACAACGACCTGCAGGATTTCGACGTCTACCTGAATGCCTTTGCCAAGGCGCTGGCCGATCTGTAGCCAGCACGCTGCCACGCACCCCCCACCAGCTCCCGATGTCGGTAGCTGGTTTTTTTGTCTTTATTTAAATATTGACTATTCTTATTTTGCAATTAAAAATCACTTTTAACGATAGTAAACACACATAAATAATCAATTGCCCGAATGGGCACAACCCTAGGAGTACGGAAATGGCAAACGCAGTGGCATGGTTCATGTTCATTCTGGGCATCGTCCACATCATTTTTGGCCTGGTCCGGTTCAAGGGGCCGGTGTGGGATGCAGTGTCCGCCGGCTTTGTCGGCAAGTTCGCCGTGCCAGAGGTTCGCCGCACGGCGTTCTGGTTTTTGATCTTCGGGCCCTTGCTGATGTTGGCCGGGCAAGTCGGCATCCATGCCGTTGCCCACGGTGACCTGGAGTTGCTGAAAGTCTTGGGTCTGTACGCCTTTGCCACAGCCGTGGTGGGTGTGGCCGCATTCCCTAAATCACCATTCTGGGCGCCGCTGTTTGTCGCCCCCGTGCTGATCGCGGCCGGCTACGGGCTGTTGCCCGTGGGCTGGTAGGCCCCAGTAACCAACCATTGGATCACACACATGTCAATTCAACACCATCGCGCAACGCCTGTGTTGCTTCCTGCAGATTCGGGAGTTGTCAGCGCCTACGCATCGACGAATCTCGCCGATGCATACGCCATCGAGCTTCCATCCGGTGCGTCGACCGATCCCGAACTGTTGGCGCAGTTCATCTTCTCCCAACAAGCACCGTGGATCAATAAGCTTATGGCGGTCCGAGATGCTGTCGTAGGCCGGTTCGGCCTCAAAACTGCGAAGCAACTCACATCACTTGGTGCGCAGAGCAAGACAGGCCGCATTGGCATCTTCAAGGTCTACAGCACGAGTCCGACCGAGGTTGTCCTTGGAGAGGACGACAAGCACCTGGACTTCCGGCTCTCTGTCCTCTGCTCCCATCAAACCTCGACGGGGGCCACATGTCGCCTGACTCTGTCAACCGTGGTCCATTGCCACAACCGCCTCGGTCGTCTCTATATTCTTGTCATCGCCCCGTTCCACCGCTTGGTCGTTCAATCCAGCCTCAATCGTGCAGCACGGATCGGCTGGCCGTTGGCCACCGCTTCACAAGGATTCATATGAATTGGTATTTTGTTGCTGCGGCGGCTACTGCAACCGTGGTGTCACTGGTTCACACCGTGATGGGCGAACGGCTTATCTTTACCCGGCTGCGCTGGGCTGGCGTGGTGCCGACTAACGGTGGCAATGTGCTGGAAGCTTGGCATGTGCGCATACTGTGGGCCACCTGGCATGTGCTGACGGTGTTCGGTCTGTGCATGGCCACCGTGCTGCTGAAATTGTCTTATCCAGAGGCCAATATTGCATCTGCTGGGTTCATCGCACAGGCATGTGCCATCGCTGCGCTGGCCGGGTCTGCAGTAGTAGCCATTGGCACCAAAGCCCGCCATCCTGGCTGGGTTGGTTTGCTCGCCGTCACCGTGCTTGTGTGGCTTGGTCTCTCTGTCTCTGTATAAGCCGCGTACGCTGTCAATCACGCACACTTAACCAGCAACAATATCCCATGCGCACGACCAAAGCCCAACAAGCCAAAAACCACCGACTGATCATCCAGACGGCGGTGGACCTGATGACCCAGCACGGGTTTGACGGCACCACCATGAAGCAAATCGCACGCGCCGCGGATGTCGGCGACGCCACCATCTACAAGTACTTTCCGACCAAGGAAAAACTGGTTACCGCCTACTTTGAACAGGCCATTACCGACGCACTTACGCAATCGGCCAAGACCACCGGGCAGGACGATTTCACACTACAGGAGCGGCTGCAATTGGTGCTGGACAGTCTGTTGGAAATTTTGCTGGCCGACCGTGAGTTTGTCGGCCTGGCCCGTGGCATGGTCGAACGTGCGCCGACGCTGCTCCTGGGCGAACAACTGCCCGGCAAGCCGCAACTCAAGGCGGCATTCATCGCGATGCTGGAGCAGGCTGAAACCAGTGGCGAGATTGTGCCGTGCGGCTTCAAGCCCAGCCTGACCGGCCTGTTGGCCGACTATGTGTATGGTGTCATCGCCTACTGGCTGCGTGACACGTCGGAGCAGTTTGCCAACACCACCCAGATGGTGGACCTGAGTCTGGGCGTGCTGGTGTTGGCGTTGCGCAGCGGCCTGGTCGACAAACTGCTGGAACTGGGCGGCTTCATGGTGCGCAGCCAACTGGCGCGCCTGATGCAGGACGGCAATGGCCTGCTGGACCTGCTGCAACTGGCCCGCCGCGGCTTGAAAGGAACCCACACATGAAAACACTGCTTCGCGGCACTCCGGGCGGCAGCATGTTGGCACAAGTTGCGCATGGCTAAATCCGACCCCGACAGACTAGTCGCCACACTGCCGCGCACCGGGCGCCTGTCGCGCGGTGCCATTGCCAGTATGGCGGTGGCGAAGGCGGGTTTGGCCCATCTGGGGCACAAGGCGCAGTCGCTGGCACGCGATGACGCGCAAGAAGCGCTGGCCCGCACCGCACACGAGGCGGAGCTGGGCCGCATCCTGTTTGCGGCGTTGAACCAGCTCAAGGGTACGGCGCTCAAGGCGTCGCAGTTGCTGAGCATGGAGTTGGGCTTTTTGCCCGAGGGCATGCGCCAGGAATTGGCACGCGCGCACTATCAGGTCACACCGCTGAACCGCGCGCTGGTTGTCAAGGTGATGCGCCAGGAATTTGGCCAGGACCCGCACAGCCTGTTCCAGCAGTTCGACACGCACGCCTTTGCCGCCGCCAGTCTGGGCCAGGTGCACGCTGCGACCATGCCCGACGGTCAGGCTGTGGCCGTCAAGCTGCAATACCCCGGCATGGCCAGCTCCATTGGCAGCGACATGCGCATGCTGCGCAGCCTGCTGCAAGTCTTGGGTGACCGCAGCGGCGTACTGCCCAAAGGCGACATCGTCACCCGCGTGATGGCAGACATCGAACACAAACTCGCCGAAGAACTGGACTACCTGCACGAGGCGCAGGCCCTGCAATGGTTTGGCAAGCACTTGACGCTACCTGGCCTGCACATTCCACAACCCGTGATGGCGCGCACCACGCGCCGCGTGCTGACGATGCAACGCCTGCATGGCTTGCACCTCAACGAATGGCTGCAGACACAACCCAGCCAAACCGCACGCGACCAGGCGGGGCAGATGCTGTTTGACACCTTCATGCATTGCAGCTTCGCGCTGCAACATCTGCAGGCCGACCCACACCCGGGCAACTACCTGTTCATGGCCAACGACCAATTGGGTCTGCTGGATTTTGGCTGCACCCGCAAATTGGACGCGGGCTTTTGCCAGGCCACAGCTGCGTTGTGGTCGACGCTGTTGCGCAAGCCCGACGACCATGCCGCCTTGCAACAGGCGTATCTGGTCTTGGGCCTCATTGCGCCAGAGCTCAGTGTGCAAGATTTTTCAGACCTGTTGCAACCGGCACTGGCTGCACGTCAGGCCTGGCAGAGGCTGCCGTTTACCGTAGCGGTCTATGACTTTGCGCAGCACCCCGCGTATCCGGTGAACACCGTCGAACAGCAACGCCAGGCGCTGCGCTACCTGCAGTCCATGCCAGCGGATCTGCCTTACTTTGACCGCGCCTACCTGGGTTTAACGCAGTTGCTCAAAGCTCTGGGCGCACGCGTGCGCACTGGCAACCCCTGGATTCATTGAATGGACACCACGCTACTGGTATTGGGGTGTTCCATCTTCGTCGTGCTGGGCTGCGGGCACGCCGCGTTGCTGCTGTTTTCCACGAAATTCGAGCCCCAGGACACCGAACTGCTGGCCCGCCTCAAGGGCAGCCGAACCAGCATGTCCAAGACCGGAAATGTATGGCGGGGCATGCAGGGTTTTCATCTCAGCCACAGCCTGGGTCTGGTGGTCTTCGGTAGTTTCTACATCACGCTGGCACTGGAAAACAGCAACTATTTGAAGCAATCCACCGCCTTGAATCTGGGCTTGTTCGTCGTTCCTGTTGTTTACGCCTACCTGGCACACCGGTTTTGGTTTAGCGTTCCGAGAAACTGTTTTATGCTTGCGGTCTGCTTTTTGCTTGCCTCTACCGTATTCCGATAGAACTTCCTGGTAACCCTCTGTCCATGACCAGCATTTCAACGACGTCGACCACAGCAACCCCCACCCCCACCGCACCACGCAGTCCATCGCAAACCCGACTCACGGCGCTCGATGCGCTGCGCGGCTTCGACATGTTCTGGCTGATCGGCGGTGAACTACTGCCTGCCGCTCTGTTGACGTGGACCGGTTGGCCGGTATGGCAGACCCTGAGCCAGCAATTCGAGCACAGTGATTGGCATGGCTTCAGGTTTTACGATCTGATTTTTCCATTGTTCATCTTTATCGCGGGTGTGGCTTTGGGCTTGCAAGGCCCCGTGCTTGTGAAGCTGAACCACGCCCAGCGCCGACCCTACTATGCACGCGCAGCCAAACGACTCGCCTGGCTGCTGGTGCTGGGCGTCGTCTACAACCACGGCTGGGCCAGCGGTCTGCCGGCTGACCCCACGCACATCCGCTACGCAAGCGTGCTGGGCCGCATCGGCATCGCCTGGTTTGCCGCGGCCATGCTGGTGTGGCACCTGCGAGCACGAACCGTTGCCTGGTTGACCGCAGGCCTGTTGCTGCTCTACTCTGGCGTGCAATTGATGTGGCCGCTGACGGCGGATGGCTCCATCAACGCGCTGCTCGACCAGGCCTGGCTGCCCGGCCGGACCTACCGCCAAGCGCCCTACGACCCGGAGGGTATTTTTTCGCAATTCGGTGCCATCACCAACTGCCTGATTGGCGCCTTGGTGGGCATGTACTGGCGTCTGGAGACGTCCACCGCGCAGAGAACTATTCGTCTCGGCGGCGCCGCTGCCGTGCTGGTGCTGGTAGCGTGCCTGCTGCATCCGTTCTACCCATTGAACAAACCTCTGTGGACAGGCTCGTTCGTGCTACTGACCGGTGGCATCAGCGTTGGGATGTTGCTCGTTTTTGAAGCCCTGCTGGGTGCACGCCAACCGCGCTGGTGTGCACCATTGAATTGGATTGGCCAGAACGCTATCTTGGCCTATCTGGGCACCAGCCTGATGGCATGGAGCTACACCGTGCGCAGCCTGCTGGGCGGCTGGATGACAGCCAGCCCGGCGAATGTGCAACCGCTGTTGCTGGCAGTGGGACTGTTGGCTTTGCAGTTGCTGTTGCTGCGCTGGCTGTACCAGCGCAAATTGTTCTTGCGTTTGTAGCGCCAAAACCCTCGCGCGACAGATTGGCATCTCGCTATTATGTTCGGATTGTTTAAACCCGCGACTTTTCACGACCCTCAACTTGGTAAGCTTGCATGGACGCGTGAATGCTGGCGCGGAGAAATTGCCTTGGATGGGGAAATCAAAGTACCGCTGGCAATATCAGGCACGCGAGCCGCACTCGATGCGCAGGCTATCGCCATGGCCAAACAACTTTCCAGTCAATACACGACTTGGAAATACGCCATAGAGCGCGCGCTCTTCGACCACTATCTGCCGTACGCTGAGGCTATTGCAACAGGTGAACTACCACCAGACGAGACCTGCCCCACTATTGCACAGCAGACAGAAATCTGGTCATATGTGAACTTGGTTTTCGCGGCCGTAATGCCCCTGGATCGCCAACTGACTGTCGAGATTGGATACGCGACAGAGTGGGACATAGAGCACACACTTGGTGCGCGCTTTCTGAACGGGATATTTGTTGAACTCTGTGGAAGCGTGCTGCCTCCGTGAACGTCTTGGCTGGCGATTTTTGCCCAGCGGCAGTCCTATATGATTTGCTCGCATAGATAACCCAAACGTCTTCATCGCCAGCAATTCATCATGGTCCAATACCCTGACGCAATCGATCCCGAAAAGGTTGGGACATACCCAGCCGAAGCAGATGCTGGAGGCGGCTACGTTTGGGATGCGGTGCTCGAATACCGCGTTTGGTGCCACCCGGAGCGTGACGCGCCAGACGAATTTGACGGCAGTGATTATTTCTATGCCTACGCAACCTACCAGGAAGCGCTGGCGTTTTTTGAGCAAAGCAAGGGCGCGGAGTCGCCACTGGCGCTCATTCTTCAGCAGGAATTCATTGACGAGTCTACCGACGGCCAATATGTGCACATCAAGGAGACACGCGTCACGGAGTGGCCTGTTGTTTTCTTGAATCGGCCAAGGCGCACGGCAGAGACAATCCCTGCCTTTCTGTCGCCAAATGCGCCAGCGAACCGACTCGACATTATTCGAGGCTTGGTAACTAAATCAGCGTAAATTTGTAATACTGGGCGCAAGTGCCGCGGCACAAACAAACTCTACTTTCTTTCATTGGCGCCACAATTCCTTGGCGCAAAGTACTGCGACCCGGGTTTGAAAAACAATCGTCATGAAAACAGTCCTCGTCATTTTCTTTCTTTCTGTGCGGAGTAGCTATGCGAAGAATACGGAATTGCCCGCTACCGATGCCGCCTTCGATACCATTCAGTTCTACTCGTCAAACGGTCATAACTGGCGTATCAAAACCTACGCGACAGACGAAGACGTTCACATCTGGTCCCTTGGTACCGACATAGCCGATATCGTTGCGTTGGCGCGGACCAACACAGAGAGGCACTATGGAGACGTACTGACAGAAGGCTATATCGTCGAGACTAACCGAGGCCTTGAAGGGATTAAAACTGAACTTGCGGGGAAGGGATTGTCGACTCACCTGGAGCAACCGCAATCAGGGGCCGTATTCTGGGCGCCAACCGGTAGCAACTACCGCAGTATGTCGGTTCCGAGTTGAGTGCCATCAATTGCACATCGTGTATTCACGTCCCCCGGCATTCAGGATGATGGAGCCACTGGAATTGCGGCTGGCGGTTAACCCCAGATCCTGATAGCCCGCACCGTCCATGGCGTCGCCATACAGCCGTTGGTTTTCAACTTTCCAGCGCGCCGCACTGCCATTGCTGGACTGGCCGGCGTAGCTGCCGCCACTGCCCGAACTGTAGGTCTGGCCACCGGCATTGGTGTACACCATGCCATCGTTGCGAAAAACCACGCGGCGCGTGGACGACGCACCACTGACTTTGTTGTAGCTGAAGGCACACCAGGCACTGCTGGTCAGCACCTGGCGAATCTGCGCATCCTGCGAGCTGCCGCCACCGTTGGTGTTGGCGTTGGCGTTGGCATTCGGGTTGTTATTTGCCGCAGGCAGCGGGCTGGCTCTGCCTTGAGTTGTTTGCGCATTACCACCCGCACTCGCTGCGCCATCCAGCCGCTTCCAGGTAATTTGTACCGGACCCATTTGGAGCAACAGGCGGTTGCCCTGCAAGCTATAGCCCATGGTGTCGCCGCCCACCATCAGCCGGTTGCCGGACGCGGACCAGCGCGTGGCCTCTCCGGCCAGCGTGGCGCTGCCATCGGCGCGCAGATCCAGCACGTCGCCACCCTGCACATCCATCTGGTAGCGCCCTACCAGTTCCTTGGCAATTTGCGCCGAAGCAGCGCACGCCCAAACCATCAAAAGCACCAGGAGCAGACAGGATTTCAACATGTTGACCTCACGAATGGGTAAACCATGACCAGCAAATGCAAGCGCCTGCTCACAGTATCGCACCGCCACCCACCACCTGGGAAGCGAAAGCCCTGCCATTGACGCTAATATGGGACCATGCGAAGCCTCCACCACCTTGCCGCGGCCAGTACCCTATTGCTGGCGCTGGCGGCCTGTACCCATTTGACGCCAACCGGCGTGCAAGCGGACCACACCTATGGCATCACAGTGCTGCACACCAATGACCACCATGGCCGCTTCTGGCGCAACCAGGACGGCGAGTACGGCATGGCGGCGCGCAAGACCGTGGTGGATGCCATCCGCGCCGAAGTCGCTGCCGCTGGTGGCTACAGCCTGCTGCTGGACGGCGGCGACGTCAACACCGGCGTGCCCGAGTCCGATTTGCAAGATGCCGTACCGGATTTCAAAGGCATGAACCTGCTGGGCTATGACGCCATGGCGGTGGGCAACCACGAGTTCGACAAAAGCCCGGCGGTTCTGGCCATGCAACGCCAGCTTGCCACGTTTCCCCTGCTGTCGGCCAACATCTACCGGCGCGACGAGCGCGTGTTTGCGCCCTACAAGTTGTTCAATCTGGGTGGCCTGCGCGTGGCAGTGATGGGCCTGACCACCGACGACACCCAAAAACTTGGCAACCCGGAGAATATGCGGGACCTGGAGTTTCGCAGCCCCATCCAGGAAGCAGCCAAGCTCGTGCCGCAGCTGCGCGCGCATGCCGATCTGGTAATAGCCGCCACCCATATGGGCCACTATGCCAACGGTCAGCACGGCATTCAGGCGCCGGGCGACGTGGAAATGGCCCGTGCTGTCAAAGGCATAGACCTGGTGGTCGGTGGCCACACCCATGTTCCGGTATGCATGCGCGCCGAAAACGTGTCCGACACAGCCTATGTTCCCGGCACACCGTGCCAGCCGGATCGGCAAAACGGCACCTGGATCGTGCAGGCCAACGAGTGGGGCAAATACCTGGGGCGGGCCGACTTCCAATACCGCAACGGCGTTTTCACGCTGGTCAAATACAGCCTGATACCGATCAACCTGCAAAAGACCACGCGCAACAGCGACGGCAGCACCAGCCGCGCGCCCTACACCACGCAGATTGCAGAAAACCCAGACATGTTGGCGCTGCTCAAGCCCTACCAGACCTTCGGTCAAAGCCAACTGCTGGTGGACATTGGCAGTGCCGACGCGCGCTTCGAGGGCGACCACACCGTAGCGCGGATCAAGCCTACCAATATGGGCATGCTGGTGGGCCAATCCATGTTGGAAAAAACACATGCCGACTTTGCCGTTGTCAACGCCGGGGGCTTGCGTGAATCGTTTTCCGCCGGCCGCATCACCTACAAAGATGTGCTGAAGGTGCATCCCTTTGGCAACACGTTGGTCACTGTCAAACTGACCGGTGCTGAGGTGCTGGACTATCTGCGCGTGGCAACTGCCATCAGTCCGGGCGCCGGCGGCTTCCCCCACTTGCGCGGCATCGAGCTGGTGCGCCAGAATGGCGTCATTACCCAAGCCCGCGTCCACGGCATAGCACTGGACCCCGCCAAGACCTACCAAATGGTCATCAACAGCTTTGTGGCAGTGGGTGGTGATGGCTACCCCAAGCTGACGGGCCACCCCGGTTATGTGAACACCGGCTTCGTTGATGCCGAGGTGCTGCGGGACTACATAGCCGTCCACAGCCCCCTGCAGTCCGCACAGTTTGAGCCAGGCCCATGAACAACCCGTCCCGCCGCAAGAAATTTCGCGTCATACCGCGCGCGGCACACCATGCCGACCCGATCGAACGCGCCGAGCAGGACTTGATCGTCGAAGGCTACGCGCCATCGCAGATGATCGAGGACTTGCGCAAATACCAGGCCGAACTGGAAATCCAGAACAAGGCCCTGCGCTATAGCCAGCAAGAGGCCGAAGGCGCGTCCGAGCGCTTTGCCACGCTGTTCTCCAACGTGCCACTGGCACTGATGGTGGTCGATGAGGAGGGCCTGGTAATGGCCAGCAACGCCATGGCGCTGCGGCTGTTTCAGCCGTTGGAATCGGACCCACCGCTGCACTTCCTGCTGCCCTTTGTCGGACCGGAGCATACCGACGAAGTAGCGGTCGCCTTCCTGAGCGCCAAGAGCAGTGGCACCAGTGAAGTCAGCGAAGTGGTCTTTTTGGCCGGATCGCAGGGCACCTTTACCGGCGACCTGCACATGGCACGCATCGAGAACCCGCTCGGTGACCTGGCGCACTTCATCTGCGCCATCATTGACCAGGGTCCGTTACTGGCCCAACGCCACGCCTTGCAGAAAAGTGCCGCCGTGCTGCAACAGCGTAACGAGGACCTGCTGCTCAGCGAGAACCGCATGGCGGCCATCATCAACTCGTCACTGGACGCCATTTTGTGCATTGACGAATCGCAGTGCATCACCGTTTTCAACCCGGCGGCCACGGCGCTGTTTCAATGCGCGGCCGCCGAGGCCC
>OUNL010002343.1_pt1 | contig 14096 bp, 13 predicted proteins | sample 1779831 | NCBI WGS metagenome assembly OUNL01 (sample SAMEA3914863, study PRJEB12502) | metagenome | biome: forest; material: soil | place: USA | collected 2011-09-16 | depth 0.1 m | reverse complement strand
AACGCCCAGGCAGTCTGATCCCCAACCCATCCAATAGGTGTGGAGCCTATTTGACCAATGCGTCATGCAAGGCCACATACTCCTGCGTGAGCTTGTGGCTAGGGTCTAGGAAGATCATGGGCATGGCCAGTTCGTGGGATTCACGAATGCGTACCGACGATCCCAAATAGGGGGTCAGCACCGGCAGGCCCTCGTCGATCAATTCCTGCACCATGCGCTGGGGCAGGTTGGCGCGGGGCTGAAATTGGTTGACGATGATGCCCTCCACCTCCAGGTCGGCGTTGTGGTCGGACTTGATTTCGGCCACATTCTCCAGCAGGGTGTACAGGGCGCGGCGTGAAAAATCGTCGCAGTCAAACGGGATCAGGCAGCCCTGGGCCGCAATCAGGGCGCAGCGGGTATAGAAGTTCAACGCCGGTGGCGTGTCAATATAGATCTGGTCGTAGTCCTCCGCCAGAAGCTCCAGTGCGTCGCGCAGCTTGTAGATCTTGTGGCGCGACTCCAGTTTGCCGTGCAGTTCATCGAGCAGGGGGCTGGAGGGCATCACGTCCAGGCCTTCCCACTGGGTATTGACGATGTATTCACTGGCCGATTTGTCTCGGATAGTGAATTTCAGGCTTTGCTCGAAAAACTCGGCCACATTGGGCAAATCCTCGGGCATGTCGGCACCCAGCAGGTAACGCGTGGAATTGCCTTGGGAGTCCAGGTCGATGACCAGGGTGCGCAACCCCTGCCAGGCACTGATGGCCGCCAGATTGCAGGTGATGGTGGACTTGCCAACGCCACCTTTTTGGTTGAAGACGACATGCTGCATGGGGTTGTGCCTTGAGGAAAGATGTATTTGAAACGCTAAGCAAGAGAAGTGCCTGCGGCAAGTTTAGCTGGCGATCAGTGCGCGATAGGCGTTGCGTGTGGCACTTGCGACAGATTCCACCACCTTGGGGTATGGCGTTTGGTGGCGCACCAGCAAACGGGCGGACGCCACGGCCTTGGACTTGCAGAACCAATGGCAGGTGTGCTGCATCAGAAAGATCTCGGCCAACAGCGTAAAGGCCTTGTCGCGCTCATGGCGCTGACCAGTATTGGCAACCGCTTCTGCAATTCCGCGGGCATGGATGCTGAAAGCCTTGCGCAAGTCAAAGGTGCTGTGGGGAAACAGCTTGCCGGTGTAGAAAATGGACAGTGGCAGCTTGCTGACGCGTGCCTCGTGGCTGTCAACCCGCGAGAAGTCTGCAACGAAGCGCTTGAATTGTTCGCACAATGCGTTCTCGGCGGTTCCCAACATGCTCCAGATCTGGGCTTGGCGCACGGGATCCGTTTCGGCCAGTGCACGCATATAGCCTTCGGTCAGCGTTTCCATCAGCTTTTCAAGCTGGTAGTGCTCCAGGTAGCTGGCCAGCAGCGCGATGCGGTGGCGTTCATCACGTGCCTGGAAAGTGAAGCCGACAAAGGCCAATATCAGCGTCAGTACAAAAATTTCCATGGTGGCCAGGAGATTCGATAGAAGAGGCCCAGAGTGTAGTCAGTGCAGGGTGGCAAAAAAAAACCCCGCCTTGTGGGCGGGATTTCTTGTCAAACCAGGCAATACCGGGTTTGTTGGGCCAGGATGGCGGCCCGGCAGATAGTTAGATACGGTTGCCCATGGGTGGCAATGTGCCAGCCTTTTGGGCTTGCAAGAAGTCAGCCTTTACTGCTGCGCGCGATGTGCTGCTGGCGGACGAAGACTCAACGACACCAGAGTTTTCGCCGCGGGCTGGCAGGTTGCCAGTTTTGACGACTTGCGAGAGTTCGTTCTTGACGACCGAGCGGCTCAGCACGCTGGGGGCCGACTTGGCGAAGAATGAGCTGGTTTCGGTGTTGTTCAAACGGTTTTGCGGAGCGGCGTAGCCGGCAAAGCTGGCGCTGGCGCTCAACGTCAATGCGAGAACAGCTGCAGTGGTAGCGAATGTGTTTTTCATGATGGTTTCCTTCAAAATTTGTTAGACATTTCCGGGCAGGTCGGGCGCCGATGCGGTGCCTGCTTGTCCAGCCTCGGTGAGTCGTCTATTAGGTTTCGGCTCATCGATGGGTTGAAGTGTACGCCGTTTCGACGAATTAATAACCACTTGGTCAGTAACTCACCATTGCTAAAAGTGAAATAATCAAGGGGTTGAAATCTCTCTTATTGCACATATGGATAGACTTTTGTCGATGCGGGTGTTCCAGCGGGTGGTCGATCTGGGCGGTTTTGCGGCGGCGGCCCGCGCACTCGATATGTCGCCAGCTACCGTTACCCGGCTGTTTGGTGATCTGGAGCAGCACCTGGGCGCGCGCTTGATGCAGCGCACCACGCGCAAACTGGCATTGACCGAGGCTGGCGAGGTGTATTTGCTGCGCGTGCGCGGCATCCTGAACGAAATCGACGACGCCGAAGCCGCAGTGGGCAGCAACACGCAGGAATTGCATGGAACCGTGCACATATTGGCCTCCCCCGTGCTGGCCTCCTATGTGATTGCGCCGCATGTTGCGCACTGGCGCACGCGCCACCCCAAGGTTACGCTCGACATTTCGGTGGACCCGTTCCCGCAGTTGCGGGTCGAGGAGTTCGACGTCACCTTCATGAGCGTGGACGAAGGCTACGACGCCAGCGTGGTGGCACGCCCGCTGTCCAACTCCGAGTGGATTTTCTGCGCCGCGCCCAGCTACCTGCAGCGCCGGGGCACGCCACGGCTGCCAGTCGATCTGGAGCGGCACGACTACCTGAAGTTTCCACGCCAACAAGGCGGTGGCTCCAGCAACCGACGCCTGCGCCTGCACCCCCAGCAGGGCACCGCCGAGCCTGTGGAAGTCGACATGCCCATCGCGTTGCAGTCTGTCAGCATGGACGTGCTGTACCGGGCCGCGCTGGACGGTGCCGGCATCGCCGTGCTGTCGCGCCTGCTGGTAGCCCCCCACCTGGCCAGCGGCGCATTGGTGCATCTGCTGCCAGACTGGATTTATGGCCGGGCCACGGTGTATGCGGCGGTGCCGTCACGCAAGTTGATTCCGGCACGCACCCGTGCGTTTTTGACATTTTTGAGCGAATGGCTGCCACCGCAGGAGCGGCGATGACGACAAACGCATCGTCGTCTGCGCGTAAACGGACCGTTCACGCTACTATGGGCTTCACAATTCAGGTCCGGAGCCACCATGACAGCGCCGATAAAAAGCTACATGGCCCACTTAGGCTTCGCACTCGCCATGCTGATGATGCTGGTCATGGGTGGCACACTGTATGAGGCCAGCAACAGCCAGATTGAGGCCTTGCGGTGGGTCAACCACACCCAGGAGGCGCTGCAGGCAGTCGCTGAAATCAATGGCTCAGTCAGTGCCGCGGAATCCGCACAACGCGGCTACCTGTTGTCTGGCAGTGAAGCTTTCCTGGTGGATCGCGACCTCGCGGTCGTGAAAACCCATGACGCCGCGCGCCGAGTCAAGGAGTTGACATCGGACAACACCCAGCAGCGCGACCGTATGCCGCAGCTGGAAGACTTGATCACAAAGCGCTTTGCCATCATGCAGGAAACGGCAGAAGCGCGGCGCAACCTAACGCAGGCACCGGACCCGTTGGTTGGGATGTCCGGCATCGGCAAACAGACGACGGAGCAGATTTTTGCCGTCACAGAAGATCTGCGCCAGGAGGAACTCGCACTTCTGCGGCACCGCCAGACAGCCGCTACGCACTTTCAGACGATATCGTTTTTTGTACTCATCGGCTCTACATTGATCGGGGTGGCCGTGCTGATTCCTGGCTACCTGGGCTATGCATGGCAATCGCGCGCACGCCTGCGCACTGAAAACAGGATGCGCGCCATGGCGGACAGCCTGCCTGGCGCCATGTACCAATTGCGACAAGCGCCGCAAGCTGCGCCGCAGGTTAGTTTCCTGAGCGCCAATGTGGCCAGCGTCCACGGCATCGCCACTGAGAACAGCTCACGCCACCCGCTGGAGTGGGACACAATCATGGACGCGATAGACGACCGGGACAAACCCGAGTTTCTGCTTGCGTTAGACGAGGCCAAAAATAATCTGGGCGCATTTCGCCAGGACTACCGGATCAAACATGGCAACAGCAGCGACAAGTGGCTGCACCATGAGGCATCTCTGCACCGCGAAGCCGACGGCAGCCTGGTCATGAACGCCTACGTGGCAGATATTACCGGCAAAAAACGAACGGAGCTGGCACTGCAGGAAGCCAAGGAAGCAGCCGACTCCGCGAACCGCGCCAAAAGCACATTTCTGGCCACCATGAGCCATGAAATTCGCACGCCCATGAATGGTCTGCTTGGCATGCTGGAGCTGCTCAGCCTGACCAAGCTGGATGCCGAACAATACACGTCTCTGGCCATCGTGCGCATGTCCAGCAAGTCGCTGCTGCGCATCATTGACGACATCCTGGATTTTTCCAAGATAGAGGCAGGCAAACTCGAAGTTCGCCCGGAAGTCGTGTCAGTCAGGGACATCGTAGAGGACGTGCAAAACATCTATTCCGGAAACGCCAGTAGCCTGGGCTTGGTGATCAAACGCAAAGTGGATCCACGCATCAGCCCGGCCGTTCGGGTAGACCCCATCCGGCTACGCCAGATTCTGAACAACTTTGTCAGCAACGCACTCAAATTCACATCGCAAGGAGTGATTGAGGTCAAGGCCGAACTGATCGATGTGGCCAATGGGTCCGAACGCGTACGCTTCTCGGTAGTGGACAACGGGATTGGCATTTCAGAAGACGATCAAAAGCGGCTTTTCCAGCCATTCAGCCAGGCCGACAACAAGGCCGCGCCCAAGGTGGGCGGCACGGGGCTGGGCCTGACAATTTGCCGCCGCCTGGCTGACCTGATGGGCGGGTCCGTCGAGATGCAAAGCGAGTTGGGCAAAGGTACGACCATGTTTTTGACGCTGTGGATGCCCATTGCGGACCCCAGCGAATTACCCAACCGTGATACGCAAGCCGAGCGCGACTGGCTCAGCACCACCGCCAGCATGCGCCGTGCTGCACCCAGCCCGGCGCAAGCTGAAGCCGAAGGTACCTTGGTGCTATTGGTGGATGACCACCCAACCAACCGAGCCGTACTCATGCGCCAGGTGCATGCGCTGGGTTACGCGGCCGAAAGCGCGGTCAATGGCGCCGACGCACTGGAGAAATGGAAGTCTGGGCGGTACGGGTTGGTGATTACCGACTGCAACATGCCCGAGATGGATGGCTACGACATGACGCGCCATGTCCGGGAGATTGAGGGCCGTACTGCACAGCAACGCACCCCCATCATTGCCTGCACGGCCAATGCGCTGGACGGCGAGGATGAAAAGTGCCTGGCCGCGGGAATGGATGACTATGTGGTCAAGCCCGTCGAGCTGGCCCAGATTTTGAAAAAACTCGATGTGTGGCTGCCGATCCCACAGCACCACGGCGCACCCGATGCGGCCCCCGCCAAGTCAAGCTTTACGGCCATCGGCCCCGGTGTTTTTGATCCACGTGTGCTAGCCGCCATTTCCGGGCGCGACCTGGCAACCGAGCGCGAAATCCTCAAGGACTACCGGCGTGCCAATGATGAAGATGTAGCCATGTTGAAAACCGCGATGGGCGCAAGTGACTTGCCACAGATGACGCGCGCAGTGCACCGCATCAGGGGTGCCAGCCAGACCGTTGGCGCCATTGGGCTGGCCGCAGTGTGTGAACGCATGGAAAACGCCTGTCGAGGCAACGACTGGGCCATGGTGTCAGCCAACTTGGGCGCGTTGGAGCAAGAACTGGAACAATTGAACATTTTTCTGGCACGGGTGATCGACCAGATCTAATGCGAGCATGCACGGTAACCGTGACTTGGGAGGGACAGCGATGGCGGTCATGAAGCTAAATTATCTGGTTGCTGAAGACCATGACTTTCAGCGCAAGGTACTGGTCAGAATATTGAAAAGCGTTGGTGCCGGCGCAGTCCACGAAGCGCGGGACGGGATGGGTGCACTGGCTATTCTGCAGGACCCCGACAGGCCAGTGGATATCGTGATCAGTGATCTGGACATGCCGGGCATGGACGGTATGGCTTTTGTTCGCAATTTGGGCGAAAGCGGCGTCAGCGTGTCCATCATTCTGGCCAGCGCGCTGGACCGCAAATTGCTCGCCTCGATCCAGACCATGTCGGAGGCCTATGGCATCAACTTGTTGGGCATGATTGAAAAACCCATCACCCCCGAGAAATTGCTGCCCATGATTGCCCTGCACCAGACGCTGCCAAACCGCCAGCGCAGTGCGCCCAGTGCGGTGTTCTCACTGGAGGAAATTCTGGCGGGGTTGAACAATGACGATTTCGAACCTTTCTTCCAACCCAAGATCGAGATGGCAACGCGCAAGGTTGCTGGCGCCGAGTCCCTGGCACGCTGGCGCCATCCGCAACACGGGCTGATTGCACCCTACGCCTTCATCCCGACGCTGGAAGACAAAGGAATGATCGATGCCCTCACCAACATCATGGTGCAAAAGACCGTAGCCTTTCGCAAAACCTGGGACACCAGTGGCATTGACGGCACGGTATCCGTCAACCTGTCCATCAAATCGCTGGCGGATGTGCAAACGGCGGACCGCCTGATAGGCTTGGTGCGCACCCACCAGGTCGAGCCAAGCAACATCGTGATGGAAGTCACCGAGTCTGCACTGGCCACCGAAGTGGGCCACACGTTGGAGAATCTGGCGCGCCTGCGCATGAAGGGCTTTGGCTTGTCCATCGACGACTACGGGACCGGCTACTCCTCCATGCAACAACTCGTGCGTATTGCATTTACCGAGCTCAAGATTGACCAATCGTTTGTGGCCAATGCGGCCCGGCAGGATTCTGCCCGCGTGATTCTGGAAGCCAGCCTGGGAATGGCCAGGAAGCTCAATATCAGCGCCGTGGCAGAAGGTGTTGAGACACAAGCCGACTGGGACATGCTGCGGCAACTGGACTGCGATTTTGTGCAGGGTTACTTCATCGCCAGACCCATGCCGGCCGAGGAGTATGTGCCATGGGTGCGGGCGTGGAACCTGGCAAATTAACTACCCGTTTCGCTTGCGTTCATGTGTTGCCGCTCCAACCACGGCGCCAGTGAAATACTCCAGATGTTTTGATTGCCGTTGTCCCACGCCTGGATTCGAGCCAGGTCGGCTTGCGCCTGTTCGCGTGTGCGCGGAAATTGGAGGGGCAATGTGCGCTCGCTCGTGAAGTACAGAGTACGGTGATCGGAGCCCAATCTGGCCTCATTGGTATCGCCAGAGCCGTCGCCGTTGACTGATGGGCCCAGGTCGACTGGTGTGCCCCAATGCCCCTGCTCCCTGAACGCGATGTACAGGCGTTCGTGCTGGTCGGCTCCCATGTGTTTGGAGCCGAAGACGATGAACGACTCGTCGGGTGCTACCGCCGGATCGACATCTTGCGTGCTGAGGTCACCAAACGACACCGCTGTCGCGGCCTGGTATTGGCCGTCCAGCAGTTGTGAACGCCAGATGCGAAAAGGCGCGCTGGCGCTTTCGCGGTCGATGAAGTACAGGCTGCCATCGCCCGCGATGCTGGGCGCCCAAATACTGTTGTTGCGGTTGACTGCGGGCGGCAGCGGCGTCGCATCGCCCCAGCCGGTAGCCGTCCGGTTCACGCGCCACAAGTTGCCCGCGGGATGTTTTGTGCTGCCAGGCTGCAACGGCCGGCTGGACACAAAAACCAGAAATGAGCCATCTGGCGCCATCGTTGGTTGTTGGTCACTCCATTGACCAGAGAACTCTGCCAACTGCGGGGCGGACCAGGCACCCCGGATACGGTGCGATACCAGAATGGCCGAATTTCTGGCAAAAAATACCGTGTCGCCGTCGGCGCTGAATGCGGGATCGGCATCGTTGGCCGGCCCCGATACGATGCCAGGAGCGAAAACTGCCGCCGTTGGCGGCTCGCTGGCGACGCTGACGTTTGGCAGCACCCATGCTGCGCTGAATAGCAGGAAAAGTATGTTGCAGGTTTTCATCGTGTGCCGCCTTTGTTTGGTTTTGTGGCCAATTGACCGGACCGTAACAGATTAGTTCCGTCAGCGGACTTTCCTGCATACTGACGGGCTCCAAGCCTCGATCCAATATGAAACCACCCATGACCTGGAATATCAAAAGCGTCGTATGTCTGCTTGGCTTGCTGCTGGCACTCTCACCGGCACTTGCTGGCGCAGACCCCGTTCCTGCGGTATTTTCTCCGGGGGTGATCTCGGGACCGGAGCATGATGCGGCCCCCGCCTTCAGCCAGGATGGCAGCTCCGTTTGGTTTGGGCGCAGTGGCGAGACTTACGCCAGCATCTACGTTTCCCATAAGGTGGCGGAGCAATGGTCTGTGCCGCAGGTCGCAGCATTTTCCGGGCATTGGCGTGACATGGAACCGGCCATGGCGCCTAGCGGGCGCTACCTCGTCTTCATTTCAAATCGGCCTGTTGTGCCGGGCGGGCAGCCATTGGATGGCTACTTCATGGGCAAGAACTTTCCCGCTGGTGGCGGAAATATGTGGCGCGTCGACCGGCAAGGCGACGGCTGGAGCGACCCTGTGCATCTGCCTGTTGTTGTTAACGCCAGCACATCCACATTTGCGCCCAGCATTGCCGCCGATGGGAGCCTGTATTTCATGAGCCCGGACAAGCTCACGAACCGCTTTCGGATATACCGGGCACAGTTGGCAAACGGGCAATTTGAGTCACCCGTGCCGCTGCCCTTCAGCACTGGAGAGTTTACGGATGTCGACCCGGCGGTGAGCCCGGACGAATCGTTTCTGGTATTCGGGTCCAGCCGCAAGTCGCGGACAGACATTGATCTATTTCTTGCATTCAAAAGCGGTAAGAACTGGTGCAAGCCTGTTCACTTGGGCGACATCGTCAACAGCAGCGGTTCCGACGCGGAGCCCCGCCTCAGCCCGGACCTGCGCACCCTCTACTTTTCCAGCGACCGTTTGCTTCCCGCAGGTGCAGATGGGGGAACCCCCGGGTGGAACAACGCAAAGTACAACATTTTTTCGCTGCCCATCGGTCAATTCCTGCAAGCCCGGCAATGTGAGCCATAAGCCTCTTGTTTGCACGGTTCACGATTTGCAGCAGGGCGTTACAGCACAATACCGGACGTCAAACCGCCATCGACCACCAGATCCAGAGCATTCACGTACGACGCGTCATGGGATAGCAGGAACAGCGCCGGGTAAGCCACCTCCCAACCGGTGCCCTGGCGGCCAAACGGCAAAGGCCGTGCCGCACGGTTAGGCCGCTTGCTGCTGGCCTCGCGGCCCAGGGGCGTATCCATCAGCCCTGGTGACAGCACATTGGCCCGGATGCCCTTGGGCTGGCCGTCCAGCGCGACCGCGCGGCATAGCGCAGACAGGGCCGCCTTGGACGCCTCGTAAGCGGGTTGGCGGCTCATCGGCGAGCGTGATGCCACCGATGAAATAAACACGATAGAGCCCCCAACGTCCAATTGCGCAATAGCATGCTTGGCCACCAGCATGTGGCCGCGCAGGTTTACGTTCATGACGGCATCCCAGTTGGCTTCGGTCTGGTCAGCCAAGGATTTGCCGTTGCCTATTCCGACGTTGATGACCACGCCATCCAGGCCGCCCAACGCGGCTATCGCCGCGCGCACCATATCTGCGACGCTGGACTCGCGTGTCACGTCAGCCTCAATGGCCACGGCCTTGGCACCGGTTTGCTGCACCAGATGCACAGTCTCCTGGGCGGATGCCAGTGCAATATCAGCACAGGCAACGCTGGCACCTTCGTGCCCGAACAACACGCTCATGGCGCGACCATTGCCATAGACGTCGGTGGCAGCGGTCGGACGCTGTCCGGCGCCGACCACCAGAATGCGCCGACCGGCCACGCGTGCGCGAGCAGGCTCTATGCCCAGTGCCGGGGCGAACAGTTGGGTTTGCGCGTTGACCACAGTTGCGGGCGCATCGACGGGAGTCAGGTGGGTATTCATGGCAGCGTTTCCTTAGTGCACAGGGACAGGTTCAATATCGACACCGGTGTTTTCCAGGTAGCGGCTGACCAGCATGTAGAAGCCAATGGTCAGCAGCAGCTCGTTGAGGCTGCGCAGCGTGAGCTTGGCCGCCATGGCATTGAACAAGGCGTCGGGCGCCTTGACGTCTCGAACCACAGCATCGGTAAATTGCATAACCAGTTGTTCCAGGTCGTCCAAGGCGTCGGCGCTGCCCAGATTCAGTGCAGCGTCGATCTTGGCGGTCGATACGCCCGCCGACGCCGCCACACGGCGGTGTTGGAATATTTCGTAGCTGGAATGGCTCAGGGCGCCAACCCGCAATATGGCCAGCTCGCGCAGTTGGGGGTCGATTTCGGAGTTGGTCAAAATGGCCCGCCCCATTGCCAGGAAGCCCGGCGCGATGGAGACGGCATGCGGCAGCATGCGGTACAGATTCAGAGGCGGGCGCCCCTGCAATAGTTGCGCCGTTTCCGGAGGCAGCTTGGTCATGTCGAAATAGGGGATTCTTGCCATGGTGTCTCCATTTGTGGGTGACGCGCAGTATATATAAAAACGTTTTTATACATGCGTCACACAGGCGACCCTGTCCCGTATGATTGGCCTGGTTGCGCACTACCTATCTATGACGAAAACAAAAGCCTCCGTACATGACGTAGCCAAGGCTGCAGGCGTCTCCATTGGCAGTGTGTCCCGGGTACTGAATGGTGGCACCTATGTCAGTGCCGATCTGCAGGCCAAGGTGCTGGCTGCCGTGGAGAAGCTGGGCTACCGCCCCGACGCCAATGCCCGCAATCTGCGCACCGGTTCGAGCAAGACCATCGGTTGCCTGATACCCGATATTTCCAACCCGCTGTACGCCGCCTATGTGTCCGTGATCGAGTCGCGCCTGCAGGAAAGCGGCTATATGCTGTTGTTGGGAAACTCGCGCGGCAACCCGGCACGCGAACAGGAGTTGATGCAATTGTTTGTCAGCCGTGGCATGGACGGCATCATCGCCACGCCGCTGAAAGAGTCTGGGCCTGACGCCGAGGTGTATGCCAGGTGCCGAACACCCTTGGTGATTCTGGATAGAGACCTGAAAAAGATAGAACTGGACACCATCGCCACCGACCACCGCGCCGGCATCCGCAAGACGGTGGAGTATCTTTTTTCGCTGGGCCATGAACGCGTCGCTCTGTTTACACCGGGCCTGGATATACGTCCCGGGCGTGAGCGCGTGGCTGGCTACACCGACGCTTACAAGTCGGCCAAGCGGAAAGTAAACATTGCTCTGGTGCGCGAGGTCAACCCGCGTCTGGTGTCGTCGTTCGATGAAATGACAGCCCTGCTGACTTCCAGCGCACCACCCACCGCTCTGATCGGCCTGGGCACCCAGATTCTGTCGGGTGCGATGCGGGCCGCCTACGAAATGGGCTTGGCCATTCCCGCCGACCTGTCGGTGGTAGGTATTGGAACACCGGCGACGCTTGAGTTTGTGCAGCCGCCGATGACCATGCTGCGTTTTGATATCGAGGCCAGCGGGCGCGCCGCCGCCGAGTTGATACTGGACCGTATCCAATCCGGCAACAGCCAGCCGCCACGGCGCGTTACCAAGCCGATGGAATTGATCATCGCCGGCTCATGTGCGCCGTGCCGAACGCGCGCAACGACACGGCGGTGATTGGGCAGCGTGCGGGCTTGCCGAACACCCCATGCCTGGTGCACACTGGCGGCTGGCAATCACGGGAGGAGAACATGTTTCCATGGCTTTGGTTTTACAGTCCGACGATTCATTACCCCTGGAGCGGAGGGGTGGCGCAACAGATCGAACCCACCATCGATTGGTTTTTCAAAGGCATTGACCCGTCGTCTGGCAATGCGCGCATTGAGAAAAAAGCGTTCGACGTTGCCAGCTACGGGCGTCAACTGGGTCTGGTCGCAGAGATACTGGTGGACCTGGCCGAGCAACAGCCAGCAGCCGAGCTGTCGCCCCAGGCGCAGACGGCACTGCAACGCCTGAAAGATATTCAGGCAGACATCGAACGCATCAAGCAGGACGAAGCCGGCGCACTGGCCCGCGATGTGGAAAGCCAGATCGACCAGCTCAAACGCAACAACCCGGCGGCATTTGAAGACCTGCGTCAGCGGTTGCGTTTGGCGCTCAATTGAATTAAGTTAAGTTGAAGTTTGCCACGCGAACCACAGGTCCGGATGTGGCGAGCGTCTGGTTGCGACCCGCTTTACGCTTGGTGCTTACCGATCCGGTACAGCAACTAAGTAATATAAGGGCGCATTTTTATGAACATCATTCTGCTGCACGGCAGTTGGCACGGTGCCTGGTGCTGGCACAAGGTCACACCGCATTTGCAGGCCTTGGGCCACCGCGTGCACGTTCCGGATTTACCGGCGCATGGACGCAACTGGCGCTTTGCGCGCGGGCGCACGCGGCTGGCAGACATGGCGTCCCATGTGTGCGCCATATTGGACCAACTCGACACACCGTCGCTGTTGGTTGCGCACAGCCGTGGCGGCATCGTCGCGTCCACGGTCGCCGAGATGCGTCCGCAGTCACTGCAGGGCACCGTCTACCTTGCCGCCTATATGTTGCGCGACAAGGAACGGGTGGCCGAGTACTTTCGACGCGACACGGAGTCGCTGGTGCGGGCCAACATTCGCATCAACAAGATGACGCTGACCGACAGCCTGTTGGAAGAGGCCTATCAACCCGCTTTGTACGCCGACTGCAGCGATGCAGACGTGGCGCTGGCGCGCAGTCTGCTAACGCCCGAGCCATCGCTACCAGCATTGACACGCGTTCGCCTGACGGAGCGCAACTACGGTACGGTGCCACGGCACTACATTGAGCTCACGCAGGACAGGGCCGTGACCCTCGCACTTCAGCGCAGTATGGTGGCCAATTCCCCGTGCCAGACGGTATCAACGATTGACGCGAGCCACTCTGCCTACTTCTCGCGCCCGCAAGAACTTGCCCATGCCATACAGGCCATTGCGTCAGCCTGATGCGCTACTGTGCCCTGCCGAGTGCCCCAGCGTGAAGGCCTCTTCAAACACGGAGTAGCCGGCCCAATCGCTGTGTGCAAAGCTCAGGCGCTCCCAGCTTGGCACCTGCCGATCCGGATACGTTTGATTCATTTTGCCCCGCACTTGCGCCATGCCTGCGGGGCGGGCACCCACCCGGCCGTTGCTTTGCGGTACTGGTATCGCCATCGCGTGGCCGTAGCGGGTGATGTCGATGCGGGTGGTCTTGCTGCCCAAATCCGGGTGCGCGCCGGACAACTCCGACACGATCTGGTCGCGCCACTGTGTCCACGGACGTTCGAGCAATAGCTTGCGCCCAGCCTTGTCACCACCTGGCACGTCCCCCAAAGCGCGGTAGTGGGTCAGCACGGTGGCGCCAAATACCGGCTCCAGGCTCTGGTGCGAGGCATCCACATAGCCCAGCCCGGTTGCGCCCGTGCCGGCGTCATACAGCACGTTGTCCCAGCTGGGGGCCGCGCCCGGTCGGTCATGCAGTGGACCCGTCAAATGCAAATTGGCCACCAGCCAGGGCGCGTAAACCGTCTTCTGACTAGCTTGATGCAAGAAGTCTGGTGGATCCTGCACCACACGCGCGGCAATGAACAACGGAAGTGCGACCACCACGCGCTGGGCCTGCCAGCGCTCCAGTATCTGGGTCGTGGTGTTGAAGGCATCGACGTCCACACCATGTTTGGTATTGGCAATGCGCAGCACCAGACGCCCGGTGCGCAGTCGCTCGCCCAGCGGATTTGCCAGCCGACGGGTCAGCCAGGCATTGCCTTCAGGCCAGGTCAGCAGGCCTTCGCGCTCCACCGTCTCCTGGCCTGGCGCGTGAAAGCCGTGGCGGCTGGCAAAGTAGTGGATACCGGCCCAGGCCGATACCGTCGCAATGCCGGCGCCATAGTCGTCCCGGCAGCAGTAATCCAAGTACCAGCGCAACTGCATATTGTGCAGGCCGTGCTGGTCCAGATAGGTCGCAAACGTCATGGCCACCAACGCGGCCTGGGCGGGCGTCAACCGTGCCGGCTGCATCGGCATGTTCCATTGCGCGTCGAGGCCGGCTTGCTCCACCAAT
>OUNL010003762.1_pt1 | contig 14238 bp, 23 predicted proteins | sample 1779831 | NCBI WGS metagenome assembly OUNL01 (sample SAMEA3914863, study PRJEB12502) | metagenome | biome: forest; material: soil | place: USA | collected 2011-09-16 | depth 0.1 m | reverse complement strand
CGCCATCCGTCATCAACCTGCGCCTGCCACGCACCTAACATCGCCTTACGCTCACCCAGCGACCGGCCCGCCACCTCGTCGGCATTCTCCCCCGTGGCCATCTCGTACAGCGATTTCATGCGCAGGACCAGGGTGCGAAGCTTGACGCCTTTGCGCATGGTGCCGTGGCCCACTGTGACGTCGCAGGGTAGGGGCCAGTCCATGGGATCGGCTGGCTGCAATGCCTTGTAGTGCCGCTCAGAATCAAACCAGCCATCCGTGTAGGCATCGCCCTCGGCCTCAGTGGCATAGGTCTCTGGGCGCGATTCCAGCGCTTTGCGGGGGTCGGCAACCGCCTGAGCTGCACCGGCCACCCACGCCTGTCGGCAAGATTCTTCCCAGCGCTTGAATGTGTCAGGCGCTGGGGTTTTTGCGGTGGTGTCCCACCATTGTTCAAAGGTCATGGTGCACACTCCTTCGCCACCGACTGGCTCCAGACCTTGCCGCCACCTTCGCAGACCTTCGTATCAGCGCGCTCGATGGTGATCTGGTCCTGCAAGCGGATGTGTGCCAAGGGTGGGTTCAAGGTGCAGCCGGATAGCGTGAGCACCAGCAGTATGAGGAATTCAATTTGTTTCATAGGGTGACTTTCTAAGTTGTGGCAGCACGACAGCGACGAACGGGATTGCAAAGTCTTGCCCGATAGCTGCGCGTGCAAAGTGATAGTTTTCGCAGGCAATAGGTTGCAGTGCATCAAGGTCTACATTACCCAATGCGTTGCAAGGGAAGACGTAGGCGCGGCCTGGGTCGAATAGGCTGGTGAATCTCAATTCGTAGATCAAGATGGCACCTCAAAAAACCCAAGTGCGCCCTTGAATGGACGGAATGGCATCGGCTTCGGGTTGCTCAGAACGAAACCGTAGTCGCCGACAAACCATGGCGATGCGCTATGGCTCACGCAGTCCACGATGTCTATGCTGCCGATGATTCCGCCGCGTTGCAAGTCATCGAAAGCGAATCCCAAGTCGCGCAGGGTTCGCGTCTTCGTAGCGCCAACGTGTCGAGGGTCAGAACGAATTGCATCAATGGCGAACGCTATGGCGTCTTCGTGCTCACTGTGCGTCATTCCTTTGCTGGCGTGTACCAACACATTACCGCGCTGGCGTGTCGGCCATGTCCGGTTTTCTATGTCCTTTAGGCCAAGCACAATTAGACTTGCCCACGGCTGGCGGATGGATAGGGCTTTCATGATGGAAACCCATCCCAAGTGCGGCCGTCGAGCATGCGGCCAGCGGCTTTCTTGCCGACCCTGCGGAATGTGCCTTTGTGCTCCAGTTGCTCGGAAGGCATCGGTATACTGCCAGCCGTCGAAGCGTCGAATAAATATTCGCCCCATTGTTTGAACAGGTAGGGCACGCCGGCCGCCGCGCACTGGTCGCGCAGATCAAAGACCCATTCCGGGTGCATTGGCCGGGCGTTGGGTCCGCTCTCGCCGCCAACGATTACCCAGTCAATTGCAGGGAGGTCTGGCGCGGGCTCGAAGTCACCATCCACGCAGTCGGTTGTACCCTTAAGTGGGTAGATCTCGCAATCGCCGTTAATGTCGATGTAGCGCAGATCGACCGGCCCAAGTAGAGGCTCCATGGACAGGAACCGCTTGGCGGCCGGTACCGCCAACAGCTTTGGAATGTCGCGGTCGGCTTCTTCCTGATTTACAACGGTGATGCCAAGCCAGACGTTTGGTGGAACGTTGTCGGCCCATCCCTCGCGCTGATGGTGCACAGCGCTGAAAGCTTGCTCCAGCATGACGGCCGCATTGCCAATGCGCTTTGTCAACAGCAAGTGGATCAAGTTTGGCGTGTCTACGATGGCCTTAATTGCACTGATGCGCCAAGCAACAGGCACTTCGTTATCAAAGAAGTCTGACAGCGAGTTGTGAAACACCAATAGTGGCTTGCCCAAACGCCTTGCCTTGCGGTCAAGAGCGCGCAATGCGTCAGCAGCACCGATGAACTGATCGCGCGGCTTGCCTGGACCCCATTCAGTGCCCCAGAGCCGACCGGCCATGCGCTTTGCATAGCAGTTGTCGCAGGCGGGTGAGATCGCGGTACATCCGGCCCACCAGTTGACGGTAGCGTGGCACCACTCGATTTTTGTATTTGCGCTCACGACACTTCCCCTGCAAACCGTGGCATGTTCGCCATCTGAGCCATACTCCAGCGCACGGCTCGTTCAGCAATGCCATGCCGATCCAGTTCGATAAGCGCATCCATCACATTGGCGGCGGCCTTCGCAATCAGGTACTCTGGCCCGTTGAACGCCACGCGCTGCGTGCGCCGGTACCGCGCAATGATCTGCTCGTAGGTGCCAAGCTGGGCGGCCAGCGATTCCTGGGCCTCTGGTGTGAAGTCGACACCGTCCTCGATCAACAGGCGCATCATCTGTGTGTAGGTGAAGCCAGTCTCCATCCAGTCCCAGAGATCCTGCGATGTGGCTGTGCCGTCGGTGAAGCGGGTAACTAGGTCCCAGTGGATGATCTGGGCCTCACGCTGGGTACCTTCGTCCAGCTTCGGCAGCCAGAACTTGGGGAGTGTTGCCGGGTGCCGTTTGGCGCGGCTCTGCGCGCGATGAAGAGAGTTCATGCTGCCTCCAAAATCTGTTGTGATTCGTGATAGTTGGCTGCCACATAGGCGCGAGCCATCGGCGGGCAAACGCTGTTTCCGCACATGCGCACCTGGGCTGTCTTGGTCAGGACACGGCCGTCGCCACCGCGGTCGATCTGGTAGCTGTCGTCAAAGCCTTGGGCCCTGAACAGTTCGCGCGGGGTCAGCATGCGCAGGCCGATGTCAACGATCTGGTACTGCTGGCCGTGGACGGTGACCAGCCCGAAGCGGTCTTTGGTGGTGACCGTGTGCAACGGCTCGCCCAGTTTGGGGTCTTGGTCGGTGCCGTAATATTTAACCAAGAAGGCGCGGACTTCGGCGTGGTGGGTTCCTTGTGCACTGATGGTGTGCAAAGGCTCATCAACGGATTGGCCTTCCTTGCTGGTGCCGCGCAGCTTGATTAGGTTACTGGTAACCAGGGCCTGGCCGCCCGAGCTCGTTACTGTGCGCAGCGGGGTTTCGGTCTCCCACGCATTGGGCCCCCGGCCGGTGGTCTTGCTGTTGGCAGTGTTGACCAGCACCGATGTGACCAGTGCGGCGGGCATGCCGGACGATGTGACGGTGTTCAGCGGGTCATTGATGTCCCGCACGCCATGGCTCCAGCGCTTGGAGCCGCTGTCGCCTTCGCCATGGCCCATGTGCACCAAATTGGCCGTTATCAGCGCAGCGTCAGCCTTTGAGGTTGCCGTGGCAGTCGGTTCTTCCAGTCCACGCGGGCGGCTTTGACCGGCCCGGCCGCCGACGCCCGCCAGCACAGCGGTGACGATAGCCCGGTGGTTTTCCGTGGTCAAAGTGCCGACTGGTTCCTCCATGGACTTTGGCTTTCCGCCATACGCAGGACCACCAGCGCCGATCATGGTCGCCGTCAGCAGGCTGTGATGGTCCACTGTGGTGATGGTTCCCAGGGGGTCAGCCATGTCGCTACCCACCACGCCGGTGTAATGCTTGACCAGCGATGCAGCCACCAGTCCGAAGTGGCCGCCCTTGACCTCGGCCATCTGCGTGCGCATCGGTTCGTCTATCGGCATGACGCGCTGGCTTGATGCATTGGCGTGCTCATTCAGGAACGCTGTTACCAGGGCGTGCTTCTGCCCAGCAACCACAGTGCCAAGCGGCTTGTGCAGGTCCAGCGCGCGCGGTGCTTGCCCTTCACGCTCGCCGTATCCTGTCTGCACCAGAGTGGGAACGATCAGCGCCTTTTCGCCGCGGTGCGCGCCGGTAACCGTATTGAATGGCTTGGTGATGTCCTCGATGCGGTCACCGCCTTGATGCGTCAGCGGCACGATGAATGGGTTTGCCGCGTTCACCACGTAGCGCATGATGCCCTTGGCGATGCGCCGGTTTGTGGCCTCGGCCAGCGGGCGGCTGCGCTCAAAGATGCTGGGCGCCGGGATATGCCACTGGATGCACTCGGCGGCCGTGCGAAACGGCTTGAGCTTCTTTTGTTTGACCGGCAGGCTGTCGGGCGCACCGTGGGTAGCGACCGGGAATACAATGGGGTGCCCGTCGCAGCGCGCCACCAGAAACAGGCGCTTGCGGATGGTCGGCGTGCCCAGGTCGCTGGCGCGGTCTTCACGGAAATCAACCTTGTAGCCCAGGTTTTCCAGCGATGCCTTCCAGCGTTTGAACGTGCGGCCCTTCTTCAGCGGGCATGGCCGGTCATCCGATCCAAGCGGCCCCCAGGTCTGGAATTCCTCAACATTTTCTAGGAATATGACGCGTGGGCGCACCAGCTTTGCCCACTTAATAACCACCCAAGCCAAGCCGCGAATCTTCTTCGATACCGGTTTCCCGCCCTTGGCCTTGCTGAAATGTTTGCAGTCAGGGGACGCCCAGAGCATGCCAACCGGCTGGCCGTCGCACACCGCAACAGGATCCACCTCGAAAACATCGCTGACATAGTGCAGGGTTTGTGGGTGGTTCGCCTGGTGTAATGCAACGGCTTCCGGATCATGGTTGATTGCGATGTCGACGTGGCGGCCGATAGCCTGCTCGATGCCAGTGGACGCACCACCACCACCGGCAAACAAGTCGATCACCAGCTCACGCGCTATGGGCAGAATGAATTGAGGTTTCAGCATATTGGTGTGCTCAGAAATAGAGTGGTGTGGATCAGGTCCGAAAGCCGCGACTTGGCAACTGCAGCGCTTGCATCGCGCCACGCCGCAACGGCTGGAAGGTGTCGCCATCGCCGATGCAGTAACCACGCGGCGCGCTGGCCGGGCAGATCACGACGCTAGTGGCTTCGTCCGGATGGCGCACGCGGGGTGGGACGCGTGGCAACTCCAGTGCTTTGCGCGCGGTCTCGGAGAGGCTATTGGATGGCTTGGCGAATCGTAGTGACATGGTGATTTTCAGTTGGTAGTCAAAAGGTGGGGCAGCTGGCTGTTAGGCCCGGTGTGTGGTGGTTCCTGGTGTCGGCGCTGCCAACTAGACAGAGGCCTCTGGCAATGTCTTGCAGGTGCGATCCACTCGGCGTGCCGCCCCGTATTGGTTCAATAGGCGGACTTCAGTTGCCGATTGGGGTTGTCACCCAGGCCCATGGGATACGGTGCATCCAATGGGTGGCCGACTGGCTTGGCGACTTTCGCGTCCTGCAATCCATCGCCCTGTGGCGCCGGGAACTTCTTGAACGGCAGCGGCTTGATGTGCTTGCCGAAGTGGCTGCCGATGGACTCGGCTTTGACGAACGCCAGGTGCTGCTCGGCAGACACATTTGGGTAGTGATAAATGTGGCCGCCACCATGCTTGAACTGCACCGCCAGGGTATTGGTGTCTGGGCAATGGCCGATGCAGGAAACTTGGCTGCTGTCAACTTGCGCCATGGGGATATCACGATACGGTTCTTCGGAAAAGGCTTGCGGTACGAATGTTGTCTTGGGCATGGTTATCTCCGTGGTGGTGAGGTTGGGGCTGGAAATCAGGCGGCTTGCGCTGCCTGAATGCTGTTGAGATGGTTGACCATCGCGGCCAGCATGTGAGTGAAGCTGGCTTCGTGGTACAGCTTCGCTGCGCGGTCAGTTGCGGCGGGTGCGAAGCCAAGGGCGGTCAGATCGTCAGCCGTGACGTGCATATGCTGCAGGCGGTCATTGATCTGGCCCAGCTTCAGTGTGGGCGGCGACGATGGCGCAGTTGGAACTGGCGTGCGCACTGGGAGAGGGACCACCGTGGAAGCCGGTTGTGCAACTGCCGAAGGCACCTCCGTGGCGACCGTTGGCGTGCGTGCCTTCTCTGCGTCGGCTTGCGCCTTGGCCCACCGGGCAGCATCGGCTGCAGCCTCAAGCATCAACCTCTCGCGGGCAACGCGCTCAGCTTCGACGCGTATCCGCTCGGCCTTTGCCGCTTCCTTGGCCTTGTGCTCATTGATGCGGTTCGCCACCAGGGCTTTGCAATCCTCGGGCGCCTTCAGCACGATCTGGTGCGAGTCAGGGAACAAGAATGCGTATTCCAGTTCTTCGCTCAGCGTGCCAAGGTTGAACTGGATCTTGTCGGCGATGGCGCTGGCTTCGATCTTGGCGTTGGCCAGCGTGGTGTTGACTGCATCGCGCAGGCTGTCAATGGTGCGCTTGCCTTTGATGGCCGCACCGAAGTCGGCGGCCACCGTGGGCATGTAGGGATGGCCCAAACGCGCATTGCAGGCGGCGATGTAGTCCTTGAGCCCAGCAACACCATCAGCAACCAACTCGGCGCGGATGTTTTCCTTGCGGGCCTTGTCCAGGCGCTCCAATTCGATGCGTAGGATTCGTGCTTCTTCCGAAACCTCATCTAGTGCCAGATGCAGTTCTTCGATGCTGGAAGTCCTGGCACGGTCTTTGGCTGCTTTTACACTTTCCTCAATAGCGGCGCACCACTTAATGGCCTTTGCGTTATTGGCAAAGTCAGCATCAGTTTTCAGATCACGATTGACCGACCTGATGGCCCCGAGTGCCACTTCTTTGAACTCTGCTAAGTTGCTTGATGTAACCGCACCAGTAACCTCTATGCGCAGCGACGGCAGCATTTCTGGTGCCCGTCCAACGGCTTCGGCTACACGAATAGCTGGCGTGTGGTTTTCCAGATCTTCCTCGAACTGTTCCCACGCTGCCAATATCTCTGCGCGCAGCGCGGGATCGGTGTGATACCACGCATGACGTTCTTCGAGCAGCGTGTCACCGTCCCAGCGCGTTGCGGAGAATAGGCATTTGGTATCACCGCAGACAAGCAGTTGCTGCTCCATTTGCACGCGGTATAACTTGCCCAAGTTGGTGCCGTCATTGCGCAAGTGGCTGTCGCGGCCTTGGTGTGTAAGCGATGCCCTGATTTCGTTGTTCAGGCTCTTGTGCTCCCATGGTTTCTTCCCCATGAGATTCAGTCCATCGAAAGATGCAGACATGCTGCCGACACTTCCGACAACTGGGGCCAGGTCATCGTCTAATATTTCTTCGCCGATGGCGCGTGCCAATGCTTCAAATCGGTGGCCATCAGCAAAACGCGCCACGGTACCTGCGTCATGCGCTTGAGCGACACCTGATGCCTTTTCGTCAAGAAACTGCGTGCGAGTCTTGTATGGGGAGCAACCCAAAACGACTGGCGCATCGCTGGCGTTCCTGAAGTTAGAGCGGTGGGCGTGCCATTCTGGGGTTCCGGCAACGATATTGTGCGTGTGCATGATGGAGTCCTTACTGTTGGTTGGCCAGGTCTTCGGCCAGTTGGTCGTAGATTGATTCCAGGGCCTTGCGCTGCTCTGGATCGGCAATGGTGTTGAGAAGGTCGGCAGCCTGGTTGAGGCCGTCTATGGTGGTAGCGGCGCGCATTGCGGCCTCTACCTGTTCAGCTGTGGCGATCTGTTCGGTGGATGCAGAGTTGGTTGGGGATGCAGCCGTTGCGGTGGTAGCAGTTGGCGCTGCAGGTGCAGGCTTGCGAATCTCTGCCTTCTGGGTATCAGTCAACTTGCCCTTGGTTTCGGCCCAAGCGAACACGTCTTCAATGGACTTTCCATCGGCAACAGCCTTGCGGAACTTAGGCAACTGTTTGGCGAAGGCGTCGTCGGGCCATACTGGCGTTTCATCGGGGATGATCTCGCCAGTTGCGCCATCAACGACTGTGCCGGCTGGTGCGCTGTTCTCGCCATTGCCTTCGTAGAGAGGCTTTCCTTCCATTTCATCGGCTGTAGGTTGTGCCCCACCACCGGGGAAAGCGAGGCGCAATGCTTGTGCGGCGGCACACTTGGCAATCTGTCCGCGTGGGCGCTTTGACCACATCGCATTGGGCGCAATAGACTTTTCCTGCCCACCCTTTGCGGCATAGTTTTCTAACCAGTATTCGGTCGCTGTGAACTCGGCAACCATGCCGTCTGACATGCGCTTTTTGACAGTCACCTTGGCCCACTCTGGGTAGCTGATGTCAACGCCGCCCAACTTGGTGGTAATCATTGGGCCGAACTCAGGCTCGGTCTGGCCTGCAAAATTTCCGGTGCGGTCGGCATCTGTGCGATACAGGCCAATGCCGGGCATCACGACGTCGCGCATCTTCTTAGCCTTGCCGTCCCACATCGGTACGATATGCACGGGCTTTTTCATTGGGTCAAGGCCTGCGGCTTTGCAGTAGCCAAGCACCAACTTGATGGATGGCACGGCGGCACCGGGATAGAGTGAGTTGCCGAGTACTTCAATCAACTCGGTGTCGGACAGGGCCAGCGCGTTGCTGGATTGGGTAACAATGGCGTTCATGGGTTATCTCAGGTTGGTAGTGGTTAACGGGTGGACCGCAGCGTCTCAAGTGCAAGCTGCAGCGATGTGAGTGGCGAATTCGGCGCACCGCGGTAGAGGCGGTACAAGCACAGGATTTCTTTGAACTTACGCATGGCTACACCACCAGCAAAGAAAGGGCGGCGATCACCAGTGCAACCGCAGCGGCAGCTCGCAGTAGATCGGCCAGGCGCCAGGGCTGTGGTACGTCTTCAAGGCGGTTGCCCAGGTGGTCAAATCCTTGGCGGTAGGTCATTCGGTGCCCCGTTCCTGTGGCCACCAGGCTCCGTACATGATTCGATTGCCCAACATGGTGCCCAAGCAGACCAGGACCATGCCGGCGGCGGCGATCAGCAGGGGAAGCCAGAGCGCTGGCGTGCGGGCTATGTGGTTCATGGCTGCAACGCCTGATCGCGCATAGCAATCTTTTCCATCAGCGACAAGTGCCCCATGCGCAGATTGCAGGCCGAGTGCGCCAGCGCCTTGTTTGCGATATGGTTCGGGCCGCCAGCGCTGACCGGCACTAGGTGTTCCTCGGTGATGTCGTCACCAAGTGGCTTGCGGCACAGAAAGCAGTTGTCGCCGTCGCGCTTCAGCATGGCGTTGACGGCGGCCGTGCGCTTGAAACCGGAGTGCTGGCGCTTCGTTGCAACACCAGCAGTCCAAACGCCTTGCGAGACAAATGCATCCAGGGCCTTACGCGCAATCCCTTGATAGGTCAATTGGTTCTTTGCATTGCGGTAGACAATCGCCACGACGCCGCCAGCGCGGAACCGGACAACTTCCCATTCGCTGGTGGGCTCCAGAACTTCGGCACCGCGGGCGGTCAGAAAGTCCTTGAAGGCTGGCAACTTCTTGGCGAGTTGCTGGGTGGTGTGCATGGTCATGGCTGCACTCCAGTGGCCTTGGCGATGGCCGCATTCACAGCGCTCATCGCCGGTTCATGGCCGCTTTCGATGCAGTCGCGCAAATACTGCAACTGGGTAAGCAGGTCTGGCGCGGCGGAGATCAAGCGCGCATTTGCTCGCTGCGGCACATCCCAATGTTGAAGGCTGTAGGACAGGCCGATTCGGGCCACAACACCCCATTTTTCGGCCCGCACATATGCTTTGCTTACCCATGGCCCATCGGCGATGTCCAATATCCAAGGTCCAGGCGTATGGCTCATGACGCCGCCACTTCAGCCGCTGGCCGGCGTGGCACATGGCCCATTTCCGTCAAGTCAATCGCTGCCTGACCCTGCATGCGCGCCGGGTGCAGCGGGTTGGGGATGGCAGCCACCAACTTCCTGACTGCGGCCAACAGCGTGGCGTTGGTCTGGCCCAGGTGATCGCGCTCTTTTATTGCGACCATGGCGTTGTTGTATTGGGCTTGGGTGAGGTGGATCACAGCGACACCTCGCAAGCAAACAGAGCATCGATTTCGCGAGTGCAGGATGCCTTGGCAATAGCCTTGGCAGCAACTCGGGCGGCGTGGTCTTGAGCTTCGATAATCAGGCTGCGAACCTGGGCCACGGTGACGGATTCCAAGCCGTTGTGAGGCACGAACTTGTAGAGCTTGTCGCCAGCAGCGTTTGTCAGAATGTAAGCGTCGGGCAGGAAGTCGCCAGGCGTGGCTATTGCGGCCTTGACTACCAGAGTCAGGAAGCCCACGCGGACGGTGCTTCCGACAGCCCAGTTCTGTTTGGTCTTGGTGATCACAGTGCCACCTCCCCACAAACAGCGTCACGGGTCTGGTCAACGATTTCCACGTCCAGGTCAGAGAACCCGGTGGCCTTCATCGTGCAACCCAAGGTGGCCATGACTTGCGCCAGCTCCTCGCAGCTCAGTGCTTCGATGGCGCGAATCGCGTTGATTGCTGCCTGTACCTGTTTTGACATGGAGAGCCTCACAGAAACTGAACAACAGTGACCAGACCCAAAGCAGCACCAGCCTGCTTCAGCGCATTGGCGGCGCGGCTGGATGCAGCGCTGCGCAGGGCAATGTCCAGTTCCAGTTGGGCCATGGACTTATCAGCCTTGGCCAGGTTGGTGATCCGTTCGATTTGCTTGGCGATTGACATTTGTTTCTCCAATTCAGCGTTTTGCTGCGTTGAAAGAATTATGCAATGCGCATAACCAAAATGCAAGCGATCTGCATAACTATCGCAAATATATTTCTCAGGACAAACCCTAGTACGCCAGATTAGACAAAGTCCAGACGTAAAAAAACCGCCTCTGGGGCGGTTCATTGGTCGGTAAGGTTTTGAGGGCCTGCGCAGCAGTCCTACAGTAAGGCCATGCCGAAAACCCTATGGATGTGTTTTACCCACCCACAACAGTTTGCAAAAAACTGGGTGCTGGGCATCTTGCGCGAAGAATTGTCCATACGTGCGAATCTGGGCGCAGCGGCCATGCAGGCTGGCTATGATGCTGCCATTAAGAGGGAGTCGGATCGTCACCTGATTTTCCAGATAGATGGAATTCAACCCAAGCAGGGATAGCTATTCCCGAGTTTTTCTGATCTTCGCCTAACCCGGAAAATTGGTGCAATGCTGGGCCTAGGTGCTTAGACCAGCGAGTTTGTAGCTCATCTTTCCGAGGGTTTGAATCCAATAGGGCGCATGCAAAAGCGGCGAGCGCAGATACACGCGATTCAAGCATCATGCACCGGGCCTTCAATTCTCCGATTTCTCGGTGGGCAAGTTCATTAATCATCGATATTGTCCGTTTGGTGATAGACCACCTTGCCAATGACCGTGGTGTCGCCATTGCAGGCCTTTCGCGGGTACCGGCGCTGGTCGGGGTTGTCGCTGGATAGCCACCACTCCCCAGCGTCGCGCACCATGCGCTTCACAGTGAACTCGCCCTCGTAGCTGACCAGGTAGATCAACCCATCCCTTGGAGTTGTATCGTCTCGGTTTATCACGATGATGTCTCCTGCCGAGAATTTCGGCAGCATGCTTTGGCCGACCACGCGCACCGCAATAAGCCTTTCGGGAATGAAACCCTTAAGCTTGAACCAATCAGCTCGGAAAACAATCGGCGGCCCATCATCGTCCTCGGAATAGTCGACCGAGTATCCAGATACGCCAGCATTGGCTTTCAGCTTCACACGGCGGATCGCCGGATATTCTGGGTTGTTTTCCAGCTCTATGGCTACAAAGGGTTTAGTTCTTTGGGCCATTGGTCCTGTGCCAAAGGCGTCTAACTTGAGCGACGAAAAGTTTAGATTGGCCTCACCAGTCTCAGCATCGAACCACCCCACCGGCTTGTTGTAGTGCTTTTCCAACTTTTCGGCAAGTTGATCACCTACGCCCCTATTTCCAGCGACCAAGGCACTGAAATGTGACTTTGGCGTTCCGGTCTCTAACGCTGCCTGAGTAGGGCCGCCAACTTCCGCCAGGAGTTGTATCAGACGGAGGCGCCGCCTGGTCCGGCGGGGGCTTTCAGAATTTTCCATGTTTTTATCGTATGCGACTTGCATAACTGACTTTTATGCACTATGCTTCGGTCGGAGTTGCGCAAATCGCATAACAAACACATGAAACTTAGAGCCTATCTCGACACACTTCCCCGAGGGGGGATAGCTGAATTCGCTTCCAGATGCGGAATTTCGCCGGTTTACCTCTCTCAGCTCGCCGCTGAGCAAGATGATCGTGTGCCAAGTCCTGAACTCTGCGTGGTGTTTTGGCGCGAGAGTGGAAAGATAGTTTCTCGCCAAGAACTGCGCCCGAAGGACTCTTGGAAAATTTGGCCTGACCTTGAGGATCTTGCAGTTGATGGCGATCATAAGGATTGCGAAGATCTCGGTTCCATCGCCCGTCCAGGCACTGTGCGCACTGGCCCCCGCCGCAGCGATGAGCGCAGAGAGAACCTGCCTTCGCCCGCAGTAGATGCAGATGCGGGGGCTTGAGTCATGGATAAGCAAGATGCGATCAACATGCTCGGAGGAACCGCAAAAAAAGTGGCGTCCGTACTGGGCTACAAGGCGGTGCAAACCATCTATATGTGGCCCGCTGTTTTGCCGCAGTCCATAGCCGATCAGGTAGTGGGAGCGGCCAGTCGAATCGCTAAGTCCGAGACAAAGAAGAAATATCCCGGCGCCCTGCGCTCCGCTCCCCATCGCCAGGATGACCGCCGCGAAAACCTCCCATCCCCCGTTCTCGATACAGACGCTGGAACTTGGCCCATGAAAACCTTCCAAGAAATCATCAACGAATCCAGCGCGGCTACCAAAGTCCACATAGACAAATGCATCGCCGCCAACACAGAGAAAAGTGAGCGCTTCGTTGAATTGCGAAAAGCTTGCAGCGATCTTGGGCACCTGTTTCCGGCTGGGCCATTCCCCAGGCAATGCAATGTGTGCGGCGCCCATGAGCATGGTTCTGGTGTCGCGGGGTAGCAAATGGACCACTCCATCCGCTCCCTGGAAAGCCTGACCCTCCACGACGTAGTGGCCATGGCCCGACACGCTGCCCACGCCGGCATACCTTTGCAAGACGCACATCACTTCACAGATCACGTGGCCATCGCAGTTTTCGAAGACGCATATCAACGCGCCGCGGATGAGTGTTTGGTTTGAGGTCATTGCCGGATTGTTTTTTATTTGTCCAAAAAAGTCTGTACGTGGCTTTCCGTGAATCACGTACTGGCAAGCAGAGAGGTTTTTATGCAACTGGAAATCGGTGAATGCTTCGAGGATTTGAATGGTGCACTGCGTAGCGCCATCACTGCGCTAGGCGGCAACAAAGCTGTTGGCAAGGTACTGTGGCCTGAGTTGATCATGGAGACGGCATCGCAGCGCCTGCGCGACTGCGTGAACCCAGACCGCAAGGAAAAACTGAGCCCCGAGCAGTTCGTGCTGATCTTGCGCATGGCACGCGAGAAGGGCTTCCATGCTGCCATGGAATTCATTGCCTTCGAGACAGGCTACAAGGCCACTCCAGTCGATCCGCAGTCGCAAGAGGCTGAATTGCAAGCAAAGTTTGTCAGCGCCGTGGAGCACCTGGCGAGCATTCAGCTGCAGCTTCAAAAAAATCAACGTATTCGGATGGCGGCATGAAGTCCCCCACGATGCCGATCATCACGGCCACATACGTTGGAGTGGTTGATATTTCGCAATTTTCCGGGCTCGGCCATGAATAGCGCCGAATCTTCCTGCGTCGGCAAAGTGCCGTTCGAGAACTTCACGCTGGCCAACGCTGTCGTGAAGCGCTACGGCAATGACCGGATGGGCCGCATGGCCTACCACTGCGAGCATTGCCACCAGTGGCACGTTGGCACCAACAACAAGGCGGAATCACGTTCCACCTTCCGCATGGCAAAGGCACGCCGCAAATGAACCGCGCCGCAAAACAGATAGATGACCGCCGCGCGCTGGCCGCCCAGGTGGCCGGCAAGGACATAGAGACCCTGATGGCCCATGGAGACCGTGACGGGGCCCAGCGGGCGCGCCAGGAGATGGAGGCGCAGGTGGTTGCGCGCCGGGCTGCGCGTGAGGCTGGGTGCTTTTTCGACATTGCTGGCGAGCGTGATGCGGGATGTACACGATGAGCCAAATTGGATTTGTCTACATCTTGACCAACGACTACATGCCTGACGTCTACAAGGTCGGCTGCACTGAGCGCTCGCCACATGAGCGAGCAGCCGAGCTTTCCAGGTCTACCGGTGTGCCTTACCCGTTTGAAGTCCTTTGCTACATGGAGATTGCAGACTTCCAGCGCGAGGAAAAAAGAATTCACGACTGGTTGGCTAGCTATCGAATCAGTGCGCAGCGCGAGTTCTTCCACATTGGGGTTGACTGCGCAGTTCGATATCTGTTTTGGCATCCTGAAAGGCTAACGTTTTGCTGCCCAGGTCGCAATGGCGCAGTAAATCTCTTGTCTGCCAT
>OUNL011262811.1_pt1 | contig 14356 bp, 14 predicted proteins | sample 1779831 | NCBI WGS metagenome assembly OUNL01 (sample SAMEA3914863, study PRJEB12502) | metagenome | biome: forest; material: soil | place: USA | collected 2011-09-16 | depth 0.1 m | reverse complement strand
CGCAGTTCGCAGGCCTTTTTGATAGCGTCAACCGAATTCAAACCGTCATCACGCCTGGCTGTAATAGCGAAGTCGATCATCATGATGGCGTTCTTCTTCACAATACCAATCAGCAACAGAATTCCAATCATGGCAATGAAGCTCACATCCAACCCAAACATGCGCAATGCCAGCAGCGCACCCACGGCCGCAGATGGCACGCCCAGCAGAATGGTGACCGGATGGATCCAACTTTCATACAACATTCCGAGAATCACGTAAACCACGGCCACGGCAATGATGATGAGCCAGAGTTGTGCGGATTGCGACTGCTGGAACAACGCAGCCTGGCCACTGAATGAACCAAAAATCGTCGCCGGCGTGTTCAACTGGTGTTCGGCGGTAGCAATGGCCTGCGCGGCGTCAGACAGCGATTTTCCGGGGGCCAGGTCAAAGGACAGCGTCACTGCCGGCAATTGGGCCTGGTGGTTGACGGCGATGATGCCGTTTCCGCGTGTGACGGTTGCCAGTGCACTGAGCGGCACAGACTTTCCCGAGCGGCTGCGGACCTGGAGCTGGAGCAGATCGCTTTCATCCCGCTTGTTTTGGTCGGCCACTTCCATGATGACCTTGTAGCTGTCTTCTGGAGCATAAATGGTTGACACCTGGCGACTGCCGTACGCCGCATATAGCGTGCCACGCAAAGTTGCCATGTCGACATCCAGGAGCGCCGCCTTGTCGCGGTCCACACGCAAGCGCGCTTCCAGACCGCTTTTCTGCAGGTCGGTGTTGACGTCCAACAGCACACCAGAACTCGACAAAGCAGCCGCCAGTTTTTGAGCCCACACGTCGAGCTCATTCGGGCTCACGGACTGCAAGGTGTATTGGTAGGTACTCTTGGCACTGCGCCCGCCAATGCGCAGGTTCTGCACAGGACTGAAGAACACCTGGATGCTGGGCAGGTAAGAAGTCTCTGCACGCAGTTTTCGCACTACGTCTGCCATGGGCGGACGATCTCCTTTGGCCTTGAGGTCAATCACCAACTGGGTGGTGTCGTGGTCGACCTTGGTGGCAACATTCAGTACCGCCGGGTCGGCCATCACCGTCTTTTGTAGCTGGCGTATGACGGCCAGGCGCCCGGTGTACGACATGTCCTGCGGCGTATCCACATTGCCCACGATTTGACCAATGTCTTCCTGCGGGAAGAACCCCTTGGGCGAAATGGCGTAAAGCCATCCCGTCAGCGCAATGGTGGCCAGGCCAACGAGTAGAACCAGATTGCGGTGCGCCAGAGCAACCAGCAAGCCGCGCGCATACGCCGCCAGCAGTTTCTGAAAGCCTGTTTCGACGGATTGGCTCCATTTCGGCACAGGACGGTGCAGACTCTTCTCTGTGATGAGCATCGGTACCAGCATGGGGATCAGCGTCAGCGACACCACAGCCGATACCAGGATGGCCAGCGACACCACGATGGCGAATTCATGAAACAGCCGGCCGATTGTGCCTGGCATAAAAAAGATCGGAATAAATACGGCGATCAGCGATATGGAAATCGACATCACGGTAAAGCCCACCTCGCGCGCGCCTTTGACCGCCGCCGCATACGGTTTCATGCCTTCTTCAATGTGGCGAACAATACTCTCCAACACGACAATGGCATCGTCAACCACCAGCCCGACCGAGATGGTCAGGCCCATCAGCGAAATGTTGTTGATGCTCAGGCCCAACGCCAACATCATGCCGAAGGCCCCCAACAGCGCGATCGGCACGGTGATCGACGGAATGAAGGTCGCCGCGAAGCGCCGCAGAAACAACAGGATGACAAGAACAACGAGGCCAATCGTCAACAGCATCGACAAGTTGACGTCGTGGATGGCCTGCCGTATCGAAATCGAGCGATCGCTCAGTGTGACCAGGGTCACGGATTTTGGCAATTGCGCCTGCAGCTTGGGTAGCATTTGCCGAATGGCGTCAACGACTTGCACCGTATTGGCATCAGGCTGGCGCCGCACATTGAGCAAAATGGAATTGCGCCCATTGATCTCGCTGGTGTTCTGGATATTCTCGATGCTGTCAAAAACATGGGCTACATCGCCCAGGTGAACCGCCCTGCCTTGGCGGGTTGCCACGACCACAGTCGCAAAGTCGGCGGCATTCATCAGTGCTCCGCTGACCTGAACGGCCAGAAACTGGCGTTGGTTGTCAAGTTGACCCACGGGCGAATTGGAATTCGCACTCTGCAACGCGGTAGACAAATCTCCCAACGTGAGATCGGCGGCTGCCAGCCGGGCCGGATCTGCCTGGATGCGCACCGCGTAGCGCTTTTGACCCGTAACTTGTACCTGCGCGACGCCTTTGAGTGTCGACAAGGCCGGTACGATCAGGTTGTCGCTGTAGGCGTTCAGCTCAGCCAACGACAAGGTTGGAGCGCTCAAGCCTATAAGCAAAATAGGCGCGTCCGCTGGATTGACTTTGGAGTACGACGGCGGGGACGGCAGTTCCGTCGGCAACGACCGGGTGGAGCGAAACAGTGCGGCCTGCACATCGGCGGCAGCAGAGTCGATATCCCGGCTGGGATCGAACTCCAGGACGATTTGGGTTTCACCCTGGATGCTCGCAGAACTCGTCGTCAGCAAGCCGGGGATCGAGGAGAATTGCTTTTCCAGCGGCGTCGCAACCGAGGTTGCCATATTCTCCGGACTGGCACCGGGCAGCGCTGTGGTGACCTGTATCGTTGGTGTATCGTATTTCGGCAGTGCAGACAACGGCAGTTGGGTCCAGGCCACTGCACCCGCAACTATCACGCTGAGCCAAAACAGCATCGTTGCAATGGGTCGCTCCATGCAGGCTTGCGAAATGTTCATTTGGGTGCGCTCACCGTGTCTGTGGCGTGAACCAGCATGCCGGGCTTCAGATTCTTGCCGCCCTCCGCTACCACGCGTTCACCACCTTTGAGGCCAGCGACCACCGCCAGTTGGTTCTGCATGCGCAGCAAGCTGACAGGAACTGTTGTCACCTTGCTATCGGCACCCACGATCTGGACGAACCGTCCGTCCGGCCCCTCCAGTACCGCCTGCGGCGGCAAGGCAATGGAGCCAGGCCGTGTGCCGGCGCTGATGACCAAGCGCACAAACGCACCAGGCCATAGGGTCTTGGCAGCATTCGGAAAGGCCGCTTTCATGGTGATCGTTGCGGTATCGGTGGCGACCGTGTTGTTGATGAATACCAATTGGCCGTCAATGCGCTTGCCGTCGTCGGACGCCAAAAAGACCTGAACCACTCCCTTTGCCTTCGCAGCCAGTACGTCAGAGAGATTTTGTTCGGCCAGCGTGAACTCAACGCCAATGGGGTCAAATTGCACAATGGTGACCAAGGCCGGATTGGTGGCTCCAATCTGCGCAAATGAGCCAGGGTGGACGCTCAAAGCACCGGCCAGCCCGCTAATGGGTGAGGAAATGCGCGTGCGTCCCAATACGGTGCGCGCATTCTGAATATCGGCGACGGCGGCACGGTGTTGGGCCGTCAGCGACTCCAGTTTGCTGATGGCGGTATCGACCGCGCTGGACGAGAGGAATTTGGAAATCGCCAGTTTGCGCGTCCGGGCAAGGTCACGCTCGGCATCATCCACCTGGGCCTTGATTTGCTCAGCGAGCGCATTGGCGCGTGCCAGTTGGGAATCGGCGTCGCTGGAGTCGAGCGTGAACAGCAACTGCCCGTCCTTGATCTCGTCACCCTCTTTGAAATGGACCTTCTGGACAATGCCGTTTGCCTGGGGTCGGATGTCCACCAGATTGAGTGGCACCAAGTGCCCCTGCGTTGTCAGCAGAATGGGCAAATCGCTGGCTTGGGCGGTGACGACGCTGACATTGGTTGGCGCTGTGGGCTTTGCATTCTGTGCCGATGAATTTGCGGCTTTTTCATAGGACAGGACGAGCCACACCACCAGCAGCACAAGCAAGACGCCGGCAACGCCCCAAAAGATCTTCATTTTTTTGTTGTGCATGTGCTTTTTCTGTCGTTCATTGTTTTGCCATGTCATCTGCAAGCTTTTGCAAGACGGTCTCGTCAAGCGCGCCTGCAGTTGCCCACAATTGGATTCTGCTAAACAGCTGGTCGTAGCGCGCCGAGGTCAGGTTGTACAGTGTCTGGTACACGTTCTGCTGCGCGTTCAACACATCAATGATGGTGCGCACGCCAACTTCACGACCAATGCGGGTGGACTCCAGCGCAGCCGAACTCGACATACGCGCCTGATTCAGCGCAGCGACCCGCAGGGTGTTGTCACGCACCGCCGCAAAGAAAAACTGGGTGGCTCTATCGGTATCGGCACGCACCGCGTCCAAACTGAAACGCTGTTGGTCTTCCAGTGCCAGCGCCTGGCGCAGATGGGACGCGCGATTACCACCGTCGTACAGCGGAATCGACAACTGCAGTCCGATGGCGGTGTTGTTCGTGGTATCGCGACCGCCGGATGCCGAGATACTGCCAACATCCCAGTTTCTACCGGCAGACGTGACGAGCTCCAAAATGGGTGAGTTGCGCAGCTTGTAGCGGGCAATGTCCAAATGCACGATCTCAACGGAGAGTTGCGCGGCCTGGATGGCGAGATTGCCCGCCTGTGCCCGCGCCAACCAGTCATCCAGCGTTTGCAATTCAGGCGACGATGACGGCATAGCGTCTGACATGGCCACCAGCTGCACCGGGTCCTGTCCAGTCAACTGGCGAAAGACCAGTTGCTTGCCTTCCAAATCGTTGCGGCCAGCAATCTCCAAGGCCACAACCCCATCGAGTTTGGCGCGGGCATCGTTCACATCACTAGCCGTCATCAAACCTAGGTCGTACGATTGTGTTGCCAGATCGAGCTGTTCCGAAATCGCTTGCTTCTGGGCATGCAGCAAGTCCAGGCTCTGGGTGGCAACAAGCACTTCAAAATAGGCTTTTGCCGTTCGCAGCATCAGGTCTTGTTCTGCTTGCTTGAACGTCACCTCGGCCTGGGCCGCCTCGCGGTACAGCTGTTCGCGGGTTACGGATTTACCGGCTTCAAACAGTGGTTTGACCAAGACCACTGCGGCGCGGTATTGCTGGCCATCCTGGTCCGTGCTCCCCTTGGTTGTGACATCGCCGGGGCGGTAGGTCTGTGAGACCTGCGTTGCCGATGATGTCAGCACAACCTGGGGTGCAAGCAATGCGTCGCCTTGGGCTTTCTTTTCTTGGGCGGCCAGATTGGCGGCTCGGGCGGCAAAGTAGCCCGCTTCGTGGCTCTGCGCTGCGTGCCAGGCGTCGAACAGATTTAAGCTTGGTGCTGCCCATGCGCCCTGAACCATGCCTAGGGCCAGTACACCCGAGCACAGTCGCGAGACCCGGAGCCGCTGGAAAGTTTTTAAAATCATGCGTTTAGTGTTCCGGGTACGGCAGAAAAAGTCACCGTCGCGCGCAGCCCGGTCTTCAATTGAGGATTGGCATAGCCCAAACTGACGTGCGCGCCGATTCTCGTGGAGATCGTCTTGACAATGGAAAGGCCCAGGCCCGAACCGACCTCATTGTTTCCCAAGACCCGATAGAAAGGATCAAACACCCGCTCCAATTCTTCGTCTGGGATGCCGGGGCCACTGTCTTCGACCACCACGGTGGTCACACCATCGGTCGTCGAAACGGTTAAGTCGACGCGCCCACCGATTGGGGTGTAGCGAATTGCATTGTCCAGCAGGTTTCGCAGGAGAAATGCCAAATCGACTTCCGCGACCCGAATTTGGGCATCCGAGTCGCCCACCACGCCAAGGTCAATGCCCTTCACCTGCGCCAATGGCACCAAATCTTCGAGCACGCGCCGATAGACCTTTTGCACAGAGGTCATGGTGATCGGTACGGTCGTCGATGTTTGCGCCTGTGCCAATGCTAACAGCTGGGTCAACAGCGCTATGCCGCGCTCAATGCCATGGCGCAGTGCGCCCAGGCGTTCGTGTGCACTGGCTGACATCTCAGCGTCTGCCAGCCGCTGTGCCTGCAGAGAGAGCGCGGTCAACGGGGACCGTAGCTCATGCGCTGCGTTGGCGACGAAGCGTCTTTGCGTGTCCATGGATTGCTCCACCCGTCGCAGTAGCCGATTGATGGCGGCCACAAATGGTCGAATCTCCGAGGGCAAGTGCTCCGGGGTAATGGCATGAAGCTCATGCTCGCTGCGTTGGTCGATTTCATTGGAGAGATTCGCAATCGGCTGAAAGATCCTGCGCACCAGTGCGGCTACCAGCGAAAGCAATATTGGAACCAGAATGAGAAACGGCAACAAGGTTCGCAGTGCGCTGCCACGCGCTATTTCGTCGCGCACTGCGGTTTCTTGGGACACGGCCAAATGCTGTCCTGAGGCAGTGGTTCTGACCAAGACCCGGTAATTGGTATTGCCGGCACGCACGGTTTGCAGTCCATCGGGAAGGTCATTGGGCAGCGGCAATGCTGCATCGGTTCCGCTATCGGGGTTTGCTGACGCTGCTGTAGTCAGCAATTGCACAAAAACACGCGATTCGGGATCGCTGACAGCTACCGAGCCGGTCTTACTCGCGGGTGTCGCGGACAGCCCCTCGCGGTCGAACATGGCTGCCACCTGGAGCAACACGTCGTCCTGCAACTCATGCACTTCGTTGAATGTTGCGAAGAAGGCGAATATACCGGCAACCAGCGCGACGCTCAGAATCGCCATCGACAACCAGAAAGAGAGCCTGAACCGAACCGACTCGTTCAAGCGTTTTTTGAAACCATCCATCCGACCCCCCTGACATTCTTGATGATGTCGGCTCCCAGCTTGCGCCGCAGCGCGTGGATCAGGTATTCAACAGCGTTGCTTTCGACCTCTTCCCCCCACCTGTAAATACGATCTTCCAATTCGTTGCGCGAGAGAATGGCACCGGGGCGTGCCAACAAGGCTTGCAGCAATGCGAATTCGCGGTTGGACAACAGCATAGGCGCAGTGCCGCTTACAACGGCCTCGCGTGTGGCCGGATCAAGCGACACGGCCCCATTGCTGAGCAAAGGCGTGGCACTGCCGCCTTTGCGTCGCAGTACCGCGCGCATACGCGCCAGCAGTTCGGCCATGTCAAACGGCTTGAGCACGTAGTCGTCGGCCCCGCCGTCCAAGCCGCGCAGTCTGTCGTCAAGGCCATCGCGTGCGGTGATGATGAGCAATGGCACGGAGTTGTCCTTGGCGCGAAGACGCGTCAGCACATTCAGGCCATCTATGCCGGGAAGACCAAGATCGAGCAGCACCAGGTCATAGTGCTGGCTATCAAGCGTTGCGAGGGCGGTTTGGCCGTTCTTGACCCAGTCGGCCGCATAGGCGGCGTCCGTCAACGCCCCTTGAATCGCCTCGCCAATCATGGTGTCGTCTTCAACCAGCAATACACGCATGTCCCCGCCACTCCAACAAATAACTGCCGATCAATGCGCCGCGCGGGCAGCACGCTGCTTAAATAGCACAATACTGGCCAGCATAAAGGCGAGAAGCGCCGCTGACGCCGAATAGCGATTCAGGGCCAAGCCGCCCGCACTGAGCGGCTTATCCAGAAAATCTCCCACCACCGCACCCAGCGGACGGGTCAGAATGAATGCCGTCCAAAACAGCAGTGTTCGCGAGAGATTCGTCCAATAATAAGCCACCACGACCAAAGCCAAGGATGCAGCAAACACCAGGGCAGCACCGGTGTAACCCAGGCCCGCCGTGTCGGCCGTCCAGTCACCCAATGCCGTTCCCAGCGTCTGGGAAAACATGATGGTCACCCAGTAGAACATTTCCGCTTTAGGCGTGCTAACCGAGCTGACTGAAACAGAGCCCAGTACGCGGTGCCACACAAACAGGCAGGCGAGCAACATCGTCAGCAGCAGGGCCGAGCCACCAGCGTACCCAATACCAAGGGAGCGATCTGCGAAATCAGCCAATGTCGTGCCGACCGTGGTGGTGGCAACGATGGTCATCCAATAGAGGAATGGATGAAAGGCCTTGGCCTTGATTTGCAGGCTGACCGCAGCCAGGAATGCAACCAAGAAAATGGCCGTGCCGATCAGATAGCCCAGATTCATCGACATCGAGACGGCATCGCCACCAGTTTCGCCGAGCGTGGTGGCGGCGATCTTGATGATCCAAAAAACCAGGGTCACTTCCGGAACCTTGCTTAAGGCTTTGTGTGCAAGAGTATTCATATGGGTGCTTAGAGAGCGGTTAAATCTGCCCATGGAGCGTATTGAAGGCCGCCAGCAATGCTTTTACGGCAATTTTGCAGTCGGCTTGCTTGGGTGGATCTGCGCGCAGCGCATCCAGCGCGTTGTCAATGGCTTTGTCGAGCAGGTGCCAATCACTGGCAGCACGGGGCTTCAAGCCGGCTTCCGCCGCATCCCAGGATGCCTCTAAGACCTTGACCCTTGTTTTAGCGGCCGCCAAGTCGCCCATATCCACAAGGGTGGCGACGTCTGTGGCGATGTCATAGAAGGCTGACAGGTCGCCCAGTTTGGAGGGCGCCCTCGGCTGCGACGCAACGGAAGCCGGAGTTGCCGGGACGGCTCCAGCTGTACCAGCATCCGCTGGTTTGGAGCATCCTGCCGCCGCAAGAGCCAACAGTGCGGCGGCCACCACGGCTGCTAGGGGACGGTTCGGTGAATGAAGTTGTTGCATGATGATTCCTTTGGTGGTGAATACTGAGAGCTATTGGGTGATTGGGGCCACCTCACGACTGCGAATGCTATATTGCGCCGCAGCCACCAGCAGCACGATCACAGTCAAGAAAAGGGCACTGGTCCACAAGGCACCCAGTCCGAGGCCGCCGTAAGTCTTGGCTTGCGTCAGCAGGTCACCGAGTGCGGCTCCGAAGGGACGGGTCAGGATGTAGCCAATCCAGAAGGTAAGAACCGCGTTGCCCCCTATGCGCCAAACTGCGTAGGTCATGGCAATCAGTGCACCGAACGCAACTGCGCCCCAGGCAAATCCAAGACCGAGCTCCTCAGTGGCCAGATCGCCAGCCGCCGTGCCCAGCGCAAATGTACAGAGAATGGCCGCCCAGTAAAACAACTCTCTGCGCCGCGTGATAATTGTATGGATGGACAAACTGCGCTCCACCCCGTACCAAGATGCAAAGATACCGGCCAGCATCACAGCGAAGGCCGATGTGCTGGCGTATAGGCTAACACCCAGGCCATCGGTTAGCAGGTCCGTAATCTGGGTGCCCACCACACTGACCAGCACAACTGTTAGCCAATAAGTCCAGGGCGTGTAACGCCGGGTACGCAACTGCAGGAACAGTGCAAGCGCCAACAGTGCGCCCATCACGGTGCGGGTCACGCCTTGCCCGAACCCCACGTTGACCGCCAGATAGTCCGCGCCGGTTTCTCCAACTGTCGTGGACATGACTTTGATGACCCAAAACGCAAGTGTGATTTCGGGTACTTTGTTAAGGAAATTTGACGCGGCGGGTGTGGATGGCGAATTCATGGAATGGTCCGTGGCTGGGGCGAATGCACATTGGAACAAGTTTGCCGCTCAAAACTTAGCCCAGTCATAGGCAACGACGTACCAAGCGGCTAGTCTGGATGACTTCCTTCTGGCGCGTTTTCCAACAGTTCGCCAGTTTTTGCGTCGACACCCACTTCCTGTATGCGTTTGCCGTGGCGAATGTCAAACGTATAGCGCAAACCGCTACCGCCTTTTTCACGTTCAAGTTCCTCATCGGTGATTTTCCCAGGATGGGCCTTGAGAGCAATCAATCGCGCCTGTTCGATACTGATTTTTGCCTCCCCAGCCAATTCCTGTCCGGTGTAGGCGAACGCAATGGCGCCGGTCAAACTAAAAATCAGACCCAGCAAGGTCACTGCAGCGGGCTTCTTTAATGTAGTCATGGTAGTTGTCCTGTTCAGTTGCATGAAACGCGGCGGACGCTTTGGCCTCCATCGTCAGCAACACGCTACGTCGTGAGAATTAGCCCAGCATTAGCTAAGAAGAATACGCGGAACGCTCCTTGGCTATTCCGGCCAATTGAAGTCGTGAACAGGGGCCTAGCATCCATGCGATAGCGCTCGCGACCGCTACTGCGCATCGATTGCGTACCTTTCGTAAATTCGCCGCATCGTCCCGTCCATTCGCATAGCCCGGACGGACTGGTCGAACTGGGGCAAGCGGTCGGAAAAGGGAGCATCTTTCCGAACGCACAGCCTAAACCTGACAGTGTCAAACACGGGTTCAAGTTCATGGATCTTTTGGGCCAGTACCAATTTTTGGAGGTGATACCTTACAACTTGTCGGGCCTCTACAAAGACGTCAACCCGCTCCGCAGCCAGCATTCGAATGGAGTTTTCCATGCCGTATACCCATTCCACGTTGTGCTTAGCAAAGCGATCTTTTGCCCAACCATTTCCAATGTAGCTGGTCAGTGTGTAGGGCAGCAAGTCGTCTATCGACTGAATTCTCTGAAGCACACGTAGATTCTTGTTGGCAGCATTGACGTACGCAACGTTTTCGAGCCGCAGTACATCCTCGTTACTGCAATTTGTGTATGCGGTTCGTTCTGGCGTCGCGACGGTCACAAATGCATCGGCTCTTCCGTCTCGGACCATCTCTTGAGCACGTGCCCAGGGGAACCCGCGATTTGACACATCAATTCCCATTCTCCGACCAATCGCCTCGTTGACGATGTCGACCAAACCCCCATGCATCTCACCAGACGCCAACCAAGAAATCGGCTCGTATTTCTCGAAGTAAACAACTTGCAGCGTTTCAGCTTGCAACGAAGAGCACAGCACGAGGGGTATGAGTCGATTGCCCGGGCGGTGTCGCCTAACACCGACGTCCTAAGGAAGGTCTGCACAACTGCTGCTTTGGCTTGAGTTGACCGCACTTATTTCAAGCAATAAGTTTGCAGACGCGTTTTCGTCGAAATCGGTCCCACTGTTGGTGTGAATTTCGCCTCTTTGGCGGTTGATGCGGGCTGCTTCCCGTGTTGCAGGCGCACTCATCCCCGGGCTCCTTGCATCAACGTCTTGCGGGCCATCCACAAATTGCTCAGCGCGAACAGCGTGACCAATTGGGCTGTGTTTTTTGCAAGCCCTTTGTAGCGCACCTTGGTGAAGCCGAATTGGCACTTGATGACCCGAAACGGGTGCTCCACTTTGGCGCGGATGCTGGCCTTGGCCTTCTCAAGTTGCTCACGAATTCACCCCACGGGCCGTTCATTGTTCTTTGCGCAACGCGTTTACTTGGGCGCATGGCGACATTCCAGGGTACACCGGTTGCATCAGGGCGCTTCTCGATGCCTTGGTAGCCGGCATCCGCAAAGACCTCGCGCTCTTGACCATGCAGCAGACTGTGGCCTTGGGTGACGTCATTGACGTTGGCAGCCGTGCCTATGACCGTGTGCACCAGCCCGGAATTCGCGTCAACTCCGATGTGGGCTTTCATGCCGAAGTGCCATTGGTTGCCCTTCTTTGTCTGGTGCATTTCCGGGTCGCGTTCGCCCTTGCTGTTCTTGGTCGAACTGGGCGCGGCAATCAAGGTGGCATCCACCACAGTGCCCGTCTTGAGCAGCAAGCCTTTGGTGGCCAAGGTGGCGTTGATGGTGACCAGCAATTGCACGCTCAGTTGGTGTTCTTCCAGCAAGTGCCTAAAGCGCAGGATAGTGGATTCGTCAGGCATGCGGGTGGCACCGGCATCCAGGCCGGCAAACTCACGGTACAAAGGGACGTCGTGCAGCGCCTCCTCCATGGCCGGGTCAGACAGGCCAAACCATTGTTGCAGGAAGTGGATGCGCAACATGGTGGAGACTGCAAATGGTGGGCGTCCAGTCTTACCTGCAGGTGCGTGCGGTTCAATCAGGCCAATCAGCTCAGTCCACGGAACCACCAAGTTCATCTCGTCCAGAAACTCACGCTTGCGCGTTCTCTTGGTCACCAGTTCAAATCCGCTGTTGGCTAGGCTCATTTGTTTCATCGGTGTTTAACGCGCAAGGCTATGATTGGGCTGACTTATGCAGAGTTTCCCTAAGGCTTCTCGGCCATTTTACGGTGGCCGGTTCACATCAAGCCAAAACGGTCTCTCTATCAAACATGACTCGGGTCTTGAAGAATGCGATCCGGGTGATTCGCGAAAATTTGTTCGCCTGGTAATCCCATCTTGAACAGAAATCTTGCATCTCCCAAGATCGTGTGCGCGCAACCAATTGCGCACACGATACTCAAACGTAAAGAGGATATGAGGTATTCGCGCGGGCGCGCCTACCGGACCTAAGCTGGCAATTCAATGCTGCGCAGGTCGCAGCCTGCCAACAACTTGGTGCATCCATTGCCGCATTGACATCGAACACGCCGTGAACGCCTGCGTCCTGTACCGCTGGTTCAATGAACATGCATGCGACGACGGCACCAACTCAAAGGTTCTACGCGTCCAGCTACTGTGACCACGCGCACGGTTAACGACCTTGCACGCTTCTACAATTCACACCACAATCTGCAGACGAATGTTTTGGAATCCTTTCTTATGTCCGATGCGGAATCAATGCTCCACCTTTCTTTTTCAAACCAAGAGCTGTCTTTTGCTCGTGACGCCATTGTCGCTGCAACAACGGAACTACGGGATCTTATCAACTCGATTCACGGAAAGACGCCGGGCGGGTGGATACCAAAAGAACTCGACGTCGCGTACAAAGTCATGGAAGTTTTGCAACGGTATTTTTTGGGCCTCGAATCAGGTGCTGATTGCGAAATTCCAGAGATTGCGCTACCAATGATTCGCCTATCTCTAGAGGAGCATATGCAAAAAATCATAGAAAAGAAGGAGGCAACGGCGGCGTTGACCCATAGTGATGAACCACAGCTTCTGCTCAATGAACATTTGAAAATTGGCCAATGCTTGCTGGACAATGAGATATTTCTAACCGTTGAATCCGCGGCCAGACTCTCACTGAGCAAGTTTTTTAACCTTGAAACGGCTCAAAAATTTCAGGCAGATTCAATGAAATTGAAACCGCGCCAGTTTGACGAAAAGTTCCACATCTTGGTGAGTCAGCCCTTGTTCATGAAGGACCTCCAATTTTTCAGGAGGGAGTGTGGGTTGCGCGATCGCCCAGTAAGTGTTGCGTACATCGACATTGACGACTTTAAAAATTCAACCAAACGCACACTGAAACGCGGGTTGACAAAGAAATTCTCCCTCGTTTTATGACTGCTCTAGAAGCCTTTGTATTTGGCCGTGGCTACGCCTATCGCGAAGGCGGCGACGAATACCTTGTGCTGTTGCCAGGCGCAGGCCACGATGAAGCTGGGTACTTCTTTCAGGCACTTCGGAAACACCTTGAATGTCTAAATTATGCGCTTGGAAAAGGGCCAACTGTCTCTATTGGAGTTTGTACTGCCAACTCCACTGAGCGGCTAACTGCGCTACAGATTCAGCAATTTGCGAATCAGGCAAAGGCCTTTGCAAAAAAGGAAGGGCGCAATCGTGTTGCAGTGTATGGGACTGGGAAGAGTCGGGGGAACGAGTCTCTGCAAATTTTGGCTTAGGTACATTTCAAAGCGAGCTATGTCGATGCACGAACCACCCCGCAAAGAACACCTCGCGCGAGTGAGTACCTGCAATGCGGCCGGAACCCTGGATATTGCCGCAGGAGGCCATGAACTGCAAGCGGTGCACCATTGCCTTCTCGTAGCCAATGCAAAACTCCATTCAGTCACAGTTGCGATTCCCGTCGTTCGCAAATGACTGGAAGTGGCACGATTCAGACATTCGCGGGTGATTCCCGCCCGCTCGTTTACAACTTAAAAACGTATGGCTCCAAAAACCAGCGCCCAGCAAGCTTAAATTCATGCTGGGCCGCGTCTTCGGCATTACCAATGCGCAACAGCGAGCAATGCCCATTGTTGATGGTTCTCAGAGATTATTGCTTCGTCTCAAACACTATTGCGCTGTCTCAGACAATATTGGCAGTGAACAATCACCCAGGCGTTCGGCCACCGTCTACTCCACCGTCACCGATTTCGCCAGGTTCCGCGGCTTGTCCACATCCGTCCCGCGCGCGCATGCCGCATGGTAGGCCAGCAACTGCAGCGGCACCACATGCAGCAATGGTGACAACTCGCCATAGTGTTCCGGCATGCGGATCACGTGCATGCCCTCGCCGCTTTCAATGCGGCTGTCAGCATCGGCCAGCACATACAGCACGCCACCGCGGGCGCGCACTTCGTGCAGATTGCTTTTGAGTTTTTCCAACAGCGCATCGTTGGGCGCAACCGTGACCACCGGCATCTCGCTGGTGACCAGGGCCAGCGGGCCGTGCTTGAGTTCACCGGCCGGATAGGCCTCGGCGTGGATGTAAGTGATCTCCTTCAGTTTGAGCGCACCTTCCATGGCGATCGG
>OUNL010000016.1_pt1 | contig 14861 bp, 14 predicted proteins | sample 1779831 | NCBI WGS metagenome assembly OUNL01 (sample SAMEA3914863, study PRJEB12502) | metagenome | biome: forest; material: soil | place: USA | collected 2011-09-16 | depth 0.1 m | reverse complement strand
ATTCAGGAAAATACCCTTCTCTTGGCCCATTGATAACGCATTCAGAAACGCTGTTAACCAAACGTCTGTCTGCACCAGCACCGATCCAAAATGACCCGAATGCGAGGAAAATCTTTTTGGACATACCTTCGGATGTTGAAATCAAGGTCTTGAAGAAACTCAACTCGGCTGATCGCGACACCACAAAGCCCTTGGCCATCGGTTTTCCGCGAGTATTGCCAGAGAGGGTGTTCCTCAATTTTGCGACCATGAAATGGACGTTGCATCCGGATGGCAGCCAGGTGGCTCAAATTCAACTAACTTCGCAAGGTGCGCAAGCGATTCGTTTGGGGATCAAAGTCGACCGTCTAGACGATGGTGTCGAAATGCGTTTTTGGGGCAGTGAAAACAATCTCCAGGCAGTTGGCCCGATTACGTGGTCAGACATTCGAACGCAGGATGGAATATATTGGACACCAACAACATTTGGTGAAAACGTGGCACTGGAAATTCGTCTACCTGTGGGGGCCGATCCCAATGGAATAAAAGGGGAGATCGTGCAGCTTTCTCACCTTGTAGCAAATCCAGCTGTCGCCAGCCGCAAGTCGTTCCTTTTCACCCCCAGCCCCCAGCCCGAATCGTCTTGCCAACGCAATGTCGTGTGCTCCAATGACGCGAAAATGCAGCAACAAGCCCATGCGGTAGCACAAATGCTATTTATGGACAGCGGTTCCGCGTACGTGTGTACCGGAACCTTGCTTAACAATGCGAGGCAGGACCGAACGCCATTTCTTTATACCGCTGCCCACTGCATTCAAAATCAGCGTGTTGCCAACACCCTCAATACTTGGTGGTTTTACGAAGCGGCAAGCTGCGGTGGAACAGCGACATTGCTATTGGATCCGAATCTACCAAATGGTGCACAGTTGCTCTATTCGGATACATCACGCGATGCCACACTATTGATGTTATATGACCAGGCGCCAAATGGCGTAACATTTTCCGGTTGGGATGCTGCGCCGCTTCAAATAGGCGATGAGGTGGTAGGACTTCATCACCCCGGAGCCAATCCGACCAAGTATGCGACGGGAACGGTCAGAGACAACTTCCATAGCTTCAACGGCAACAATGGACTGTCGTATTCCAATTTTTTAGAAGTTGTATGGAATGCCGGGCTAACGGAGGAAGGTAGCAGTGGTTCTGGTTTGTTTACTGCCGGGACTTATATTCTGAAAGGCTCGCTATTCGGGGGGCCGTCAGAGACGCAAGCGTGCAGCGGAGGTAGATCATCGTATTCGCCATTTAGCGGTGTCTACCCTGCAATTAGTCAATACATCAATTCTTCAGCACCTCAAGCATTGATCGCCGGAAGTGCTTCTGGAATAGTTACCGGAACTACCATCGGCTTCCAGTTGACTCCGATACCGAGTGACATCGGCCAGCAAGTCAATTTATATATCGGAATCAACTACAGTGACGGCTCCTGGAAATTATTTGACAGCGCCCGCTCTTCTTGGGTTCCCTTGGGTTCTGGACCTTTCCCTGTTTTCAAAACCTTGACGATGACCAGCCAAATAGGCTGGGATTTGTTTGAAAACATCGATACAACACAGTTGCCTCATGGTATGGCTTACTACGTTGGCTACGGGGTAAACGACGCTGATTTACTGTCAGGTAAATATGGTGTCATTTACAAAGTTCCATAGATTTGGAAATCGGCATAGCGGGCGGCCATTTTAGGCTGCACCCCTGTCACACCACCCGGCATGCGGGTCCGCACCGGGCGGTTCGAGAGTTTGAGGTCATGACAGACGAGGGACTCCCAAGCGGTCGAAGTGCGCAATGGTCAGCACGCTGTTGAGTAGTTTGGCGCAATGCGAGATCTCCCCAGGCAAGAACGCACTCCTTCATTGCACAACCGCCGGATTTACACCGCCTGAGCCTTGGTCACAAATCATCGGCTCGCAATTTATGCTCCACGCTTCCTTCCCACACTCGGTCACCCTCAGGCAGTTGCGCTTCACTTCGCTCACTGTGACCAGCTCGCGGGAGGACGTGTACCTCCAAGAGTGCGCCCATGCGGGGCGCAAAACAAAAAAGGACTTGCGATTTCTCGTAAGTCCTTGATCTGTAACCAATAATTTGGTGGGCAGTACAAGTTTCGAACTTGTGACCCCTGCAGTGTGAATGAAGGGAATATGCACTTTAATGAATGACATTGGACAGACTTTCTCTCTGTAGCTATAAATATTCGTCCAATTTGATCCATAATCATTCCGGAGCGTTTTACACACTTTTTACACACTTGCAAATATCCATGGCAACAAAAATTGACACGGTTACCGCCCGTGACAAGCTCAAGCCCAATGCGAACCCTTACTGGCATCGCGTCGCGAAAGGTGTACACCTTGGCTATCGAAAGCTTACAACCGCATCTGTCGGGTCTTGGTACGTCAGGACAACTAACGAAAGCACTGGCGCTTATGAACGGCACTCACTTGGTGACTTTTCCGATTTACCAAACCATCAGCGGTTTGATGCGGCATTGAAAGCAACCCAGAACAGGCTGACTCATTTTGACAATGGAGGAAACAAAGAGGCAATCACTGTAGGGCAAGCCTGTGACCTACTGGTGAAGTGGTATCGCAACGCGAACCGCGAAAAAGCTGCCGTTGACGCCGAGGGCAGATTCAAACGTTGGATTCACTCAAACAAGAGGTTTGCGGACACCCCCTTACTCAAACTCACCAGTGACACGGTGGCTAACTGGCGAACTACACTGGCAAAGACACCGGCCATGCACCAAAACAAGTCTGTTGTAAGTGCCAGACCCAGAGCTGCTAGTTCACTAAATAGAGAGATGGCGGTGCTGAAAACGGCGTTGAACCTTGCATTGGAAGATGGGTATGCGACCAGCAGTCATGCTTGGTCAAGCAAGCTCAAACCGATCAAAGATGCCACTGGTAGGCGGGACTGTTACCTGGACATTGCTCAGCGGCGAAGCTTGATCGAACATGCCCCTCCAGACCTGGCCATACTGCTGAGAGTAATGTCGCTCTTGCCGCTGCGGCCTGGAGCCATTGCGGCACTGACGGCAAGTAACTTCGACGAACGGTTGGGAGTAATCGCAATCGGCAAAGACAAGGCGGGCAAAGACCGCAAAATCACACTTCCTGCCTCGACCGCGGCATTCTTTGCAACGTTGTCCCAAAACAAGCTGCCCTCAGCACCACTATGTGCGCGCGCGAACGGTATAGCGTGGAATAAAGACTCCTGGAAGTACCCCTTCAAAGACGCAGTCATCGCGGCAAACCTCCCTCTCTCCGCAACTGCATATGCGCTTAGGCATTCAACAATTACTGATCTATTGACTGGGGAAGCCAAGCTGGACACCATGACGGTGGCCCTACTCAGCGGCACGAGCATATCGATGATAGAAAAACATTACGGACACCTACTGCACGATCGTGCGGCCAAAGGGCTAGCCACTTTGGCGCTGTGATAGCGCTCTACGATGGTCAGGACAGATTTCATCGGCACCTATCATTTCCCTGTTCATCATGCTTAAGCTCAAGGGCCTTTCAATCAACATTTTTTAAGAAAAGCCATGGACAAACACCAGCTACTTCGCCGTACCGGAAAATTGTGCCTATTTGCGGTGAGAAACTTCGCGTACTCAAGAGCAGCCCATGACGCCCAATCAAAATGGCGCTACCAGCAATTTTGGATAGCAGTGGCAAACAATGCCCTAGATATCGGCATCCTTGAATGGTGCAAAGTCTTTGCCGACAAGAAAGCTGAGCACGCCTGGCGTAGGTCGATTAATGATCAAGCGCTGTTTCTGGCTGAACTGCTGACTCATCTCCGCTTGACGGAATCGATGTTTGACGCCTACCTCCAAGAAATGCGAACCTACCGCGACAAGTTTGTTGCTCATTTGGACCGTGAGAATCAGATGAACATACCAGACCTTTCCGCCGCGATCAAATCGGCGCAGTTTTTGTACAAATGGTTGGTAGACAAGGAGGATGACGGCGGTGCTTTCTCTGACTCACCCAGCGATGCCGTTGGGTACTTTCGCGACTCTTTTGCAGAGGCCCAGAATGTGTACTCCAAGATGGAACTATCCAAGGCCAGCTCGGCCGGGTCACGATAGCTATTTTCGGCCAAGCTGCAAACTACGTTCTGCCTAGCCAGCGCAGCGATGCGACTGGCAGGTAGACTGTCGTGCGGTGGCCGGCTTCTATCTGACAAAGTGAATTTGTCATCCACTTATCGGAGGTCATTGGAAGCTAGACCTCTACAACCCTACCTTGAGTGAAGCTTGAATCCCCCAGCCCTCCAACACCACGGGCGTCAAGGTCCACGACAAACGCGGGTGTGAACCGGCACAGGTCGCCATCATCAAGGTGTTTCAGTTGGCAAGACCGGCTTGATCGGTCAAATGACGGTTGCAATCACCGTACCCAACTTCGTAGGGTTTTTGTCGTTACGGTGCTTCACCGCTTCGCGTGCCCAAGCCTCAAGTCGGACGCGGTCTTTCTGGAAAATCATCATGTGGGTGGAACCGCCGAACTCAAAGCGGCCAATCTCAGTGCCGCGCTTGATGCCGACAGGTTCTGCACCTTCTTCGACGATAAAGGTGCTGGGCTCGATCACGCAGGTTGAGACTTCGACCATACCAATACAGATCAGCGCGACGTAGCCGCACTCTCGGTGCATGTAGATGAAGATGGCGCGGGCGGCGACGTGGCCAAGGTAGGGCTGCGTTCCGTCTGCAACTGCCAATCATCGCGGCGGCCATGTTTTTGGTGTCGGGGGCCAAGCTGGTGATCGAAACCTGCAAGCAAGGCATCATCGGTAAATTGCCCGCACTCAACGCCCGGCCCTCCAGCCAGCTAGACGACTGGTTGCATGAGATTGAGGGCGCGTTGGATGGCCAAAACGCCGCCAAATTCGGCGTCATGCTGCCCATCCACAAATCGAACAAACGGCTGGAGCAGGATCTGGACATTGTGATACGCCACAAGGTTCCGCTGGTCATCACCGCCGCAGGGCATCGCCCGGACGTGATTGCAGCGGTGCATGCCTACGGCGGCGTGGTGTTTCATGACGCCATCCACATGAAACACGCGATGAAAGCCGGTGTAGACGGCATCATCCCGATCTGTGCTGGCGGTGGCGGCAACGCTGGCACGCTCAACCCTTTCACTTTCGTCACGCAGTTACGCGCACAGTTTGACGGCACCATCGTGCTGGGCGGGGCACTTGGCCATGGCAGACACATACGGGCCGCACAGGTTCTGGGCGCCGACATGGCATATATGGGAACCCGCTTCATCGCAACCGAAGTGGCCAACGCCGATCCACGCTTCAAGCAGATGATCCTTGACGCCCAATCCACCGATGTAATCTACACCAACAATGTCACCGGCATTGGTGCCAGCTTCTTGCGTGCCAGCCTGATCAGGGCGGGCCTGGATTGGAGCGAGGGTGCTCGCATACCCGAGGTGAGGGTGGAAAACGAAGAAGAAATGATCGCCTGGCGTGACATCTGGTTAGCCGGACAAGGCGCTGGACTGATCCACAATGTGCCCTCCGTGGCAACGCTGTCGCATCGGTTGAAGTCCGAGTATGCCGCTGCGCTGACGGTTTGAACCCACTATCAAGGCGGCTTGCTGCATGACCTGCGGCCAGACAGGTCGCGCTAATGGGTGATCGACAAGGCTTGGGCGGCTGGACAATAGTGGATTCACACAACTACGACCCCGGTAGCCCTTCTTTCAGTAGGTGCGGCGCCCTGGCTTTGCCGAGCAGCACTGATGGATGCTTACCTGTCCAATGCGGGCTGCAAATTCGACGGTCAGTTTGCACGCAGTTGTTCCAATGTGTGCCTCGACCCCACCGACTGCAATAGACGGCACACAGGTCACACGCGGCGCTCCATTGCAGTCATTCAAATGGGGACGGTCCAATATTTCTTTCACCGAAAGTTCGCTACTACCGCATCGCTGACACACCAGACTTTCGTGGTCAAACCAAACAATTTCAGCCGCTGCATGGCAGCAACAATTGTCAATACTCAGCGACCCATGGTTTACGTGGCAAAACATATGCGTCGCCAGATTTTCAAACCATTTGTCTATTCTGTCATCCTGGGCCATTGTGAAACACGTTGGACAGGTTGAACGCTAGTGCTAGACCGAGCATTGTCCTTTAGTTCGAGAACCGGTGACTGGCGCATCGGCTTGTAAATGACACCTTATTGGACGGCTGGAGGGTCCATTCGATAACACTTTCACGTACACTGCAAAAGAATTGTCCAGCAACGGTGAGGGCTTAGCAATTGAGCAATTTTGCACCGAGTGCGCTGAAGTCGATACTGCACTCTAAACGTGCAAACATCTATCATCTGGAGCATTGCAGAGTTTTGGTCAACGGAGGAAGGGTCGAGTACGTAACGGATGAAGGCAAACGTTCACTTTATTGGAACATCCCCATTGCCAACACAACGACCGTTCTTCTGGGAACGGGCACGTCGGTCACGCAAGCTGCCATGCGGGAATTGGCCAAGGCGGGCGTCTTGGTCGGTTTTTGCGGTGGCGGTGGCACCCCCTTGTTCAGCGCGAACGAGATGGACATTGAAGTGGCCTGGTTCTCCCCTCAGAGCGAATACCGCCCTACCGAATACTTGCAGCACTGGGTGCGGTTCTGGTTTGACGACAACTTGCGCCTTGCGGCAGCCAAAGAATTCCAGCAAACTCGCCTGCAGCGCGTGCGCCAGCAATGGCAGAGCTTGGGCCAACTGCGCGACAGCCCTTGTGCGGTGGACATGACCCAACTGGACCAGTTGCTGAAGCAGTCCAGCCAGGGTGTTGCCAGCGCGCCTAGCCAAATGGAGCTTTTGACCGAAGAGGGCCGCCTGACAAAACAACTCTATCGCCTGGTTGCCCAGGCCACACAATATGGCGAGTTCGCGCGCAGCCAGCGCGGCGACAGCATCGACGCGGCGAACCAGTTTCTTGACCACGGAAACTACCTCGCCTACGGGCTAGCCGCCACGGCAACCTGGGTGCTTGGCCTGCCCCACGGCTTGGCGGTGCTGCACGGAAAAACCCGGCGCGGCGGCCTGGTGTTTGATGTGGCCGATCTGGTCAAAGATGCAGCCATCCTGCCCCAGGCTTTCATCTCCGCCATGCGCGGAGACACTGAGCAGGAATTCCGCCAGGCTTGCATTGACAAGTTGACCAGCAGTGAGTCCTTAGACTTCATGATTGACACCCTCAAAGCGGTTGCGCTGAATATTGGCAGACTGGCCCAAGCCCGGCCACCGGCTGACGCATGAACATTTTGCTGATTTCCCAGTGCAACAAGCGGGCTCTGACCGAAACCCGCCGCATCCTCGACCAATTTGCCGAACGCCGCGGTGAGCGTACCTGGCAAACCCCCATCACGAAAGATGGGCTCGATACGCTGCGCCAGTTGCTCAAAAAAACCGCCCGCAAAAACACCGCAGTGGCCTGCCATTGGATTCGCGGGCAAGACCACAGTGAACTGCTATGGATCGTGGGTGATGCCAGCCAGTTCAACAGCCAGGGCGCGGTGCCCACGAACATGACGCGGCGCAACATCTTGCGGCAGGGGGATGAAAACGACTGGCATACCGGGCAAGACATTCATCTGCTGAGCGCGTTGGCCGCCCTGTTGCACGACTTGGGCAAAGCCAGCCAAGCCTTTCAAATGCGCTTGCTCGGGCAATTGCAAGAGCGCAACCAGTACCGTCATGAATGGGTCTCACTGCGCTTGTTTGAAGCTTTTGTGGGCGATGATGACGATGCCACCTGGCTAGTGCGCCTTGTTAACCCTTGTGCTGCGGACGATGCAACTTGGCTGGACCGCCTGCACCGTGATGGTCTGGATCTATCCGTGCAACTGCCCTTCCCACACCTGGCGCGAGCCCCCTTGGCTCAAGCCATTGCCTGGCTGGTGGTCACACACCACCGCTTGCCCGTAGCCCCAGAGAAAGATGCTGAGCCCGGCAGCAAACCCTATCTCGGCAAAAAGGTTCACTGGATCACGACCCACGCACTCAAAGATGTTCTCCACCTGATGAATGCCGATTGGAACGAACGTAGCGATGAGGGTGATGACAATCAGCTTGCGTCGTACTGGCACTTTCCGCATGGCTTGCCCGTGACCACCGACTTGTGGCGCAAACGGGCAGCCCATTTGGCGGGGCGGCTGCTGGCCTTGCACCAGATGCCCGACAAAGGCTATTGGCTGGCCAATCCATATGTGATGCATGTGTCGCGGCTGTGCCTGATGCTGGCAGACCACCACTATTCGTCCCTGGCCTTGGATGACACAGGCAAGCCAGCAGCAGGTCGGGTCACCGGTCAAATAAACTACCCGCTATTTGCCAACACCCAAGGACCTGTGGGCAAGCTCAACCAGACGCTGGACGAACACCTGCTGGGTGTCGCCCAGCACTGCTCTGAGGTAAGCCACGCATTACCACGCTTTGAGTTGAACTTGCCCCGACTTGCGCGCCATCGTGTGCTGAAAAAGCGAGCCCAAGATTCACGCTTCCGCTGGCAAGACAAAGCCTTTGAGATGGCGCAAGCGATGCGTGAACGCACCCAGCGCCACGGCGCATTCATCGTCAATATGGCCTCTACCGGGTGTGGAAAAACCTTGGCGAACGCACGCATCATGTATGCGATGGCAGACCCGGAGCACGGCATGCGTTGCTCCTTTGCCATGGGCTTGCGCACCCTTACCCTGCAAACCGGTCGGGCGTTTGGCGAGTTGTTGGGGTTAGGTGACGACGAACTGGCGATTCGCGTCGGTGGCAGCGCCAGCCGGGCATTGTTTGAGCACTACGAACGCGAGGCCGAGAAAACAGGCTCTGCCTCATGCCAGTCGTTGTTGGACGAAGATAGCCATGTGGTGTTTGACGGCAAAACCGATGACCACCCATTGCTGCAGCGGATCATGCACGACCCCGCCGCGCGAGCCCTGTTGACCGCGCCTCTGCTGGTGTGCACCATCGACCACTTGACCCCCGCCACAGAAAGCCAGCGCGGTGGCCGCCAAATTGCCCCGATGCTGCGCTTGATGAGCGGCGACCTGGTGCTGGACGAGCCAGATGATTTCGATATTGACGACATACCGGCGCTCACCCGACTAGTGCATTGGGCTGGCCTGTTGGGGGCACGGGTGCTGCTGTCATCGGCCACCTTGCCACCCGCACTAGTGCAAGGTCTGTTTGAAGCCTATCGCAATGGTCGCCAGCACTACAAGAACAATCGCGGCGAACGCCCCAGCGCCATGGCACTGACCACGGAGATTTGTTGCGCCTGGGTGGATGAGTTTGACGTGCAACAGGCCAACTGCGCAGACGGCTCCAGCTTTGTGAATGAACACGGCAACTTCGCCAAGCGGCGGGCGCTGCGGCTGGGCAAGGCCGAAGTGCGCCGCCGGGCCGTGCTGGTACCTCTTGATCTGCGCGGCAAGCCCAGTGCCCTGCTGGCGACTGGCTTCGCACAGGAAGCCATTCGCCATGCAGTTGGTTTGCACCACAAGCACCATCAGCCCGATTCCCAAAGCGGCAAGCGCGTCAGCCTTGGCCTGATCCGCATGGCCAATATTGGGCCACTGGTGGATGTGGCACTGGAGCTATACCGCCTGCCCTGGCCCGAAAGCGTGCGCGTGCACCTGTGTACCTACCACTCGCAGTTTCCGCTCTTGATCCGTTCGGCCATTGAACACCAGTTGGATCAAACCCTCAACCGCCGCCAGCCGGATGCCCTGTTTGCCCTGCCGGATGTTCGCCAGCGTCTGGATGAGAACCCCGAGCCAGACCATTTGTTCATTGTGCTGGGTTCACCGGTGACCGAGGTAGGCCGCGACCACGACTACGATTGGGCCGTGGTCGAGCCATCGTCCATGCGTTCATTGATCCAGCTTGCGGGGCGAGTTCGCAGGCACCGCGAGGGTGAATGCAGCACCCCCAATATCCGCGTGTTTGACACCAATCTGCGCCACTTCAGTAACCCTGGTCTGCCCGCTTTTTGCAAACCCGGCTTTGAGACACACCAGTTTCCTTTGCATCCCCACAGCTTGGGCCAGTTGATGACCCCTGACGAGGTGGCTGTGATTGACGCGCGACCCCGTATCGTGGCGCGAGAAAAGTTGCAGCCCCGCAGTCGGCTGGTAGACTTGGAGCATGCGCGAATGCAGGCGACGATATTGCCCCTGCCTCCCAGCTCCCCACTGTTAAACGCTGCCAGTTGGTGGCGACTGGCACCAGCCGATGCGCTGCTGACAGCCGTGCTGCCACAACAACAACCATTTCGCTTCGACCCGATTGAATGTGTGGATTTGGAACTGCGGCCCAATGAAGACGGTGATGACTACACCCTCATGTTACTGATGAAAAAGAAACGGGGCCGTCGTGGGGAAACGACCTTCGTTGAAATAGACAAGGCACAAAACAAGCGCATCCCGGATGCCCAGGTAAACGGAGCGCAAATCACTGTTTGGGGGGCGACTGACTACATGCAGGCGCTGACCGACTTGGCCACAGCAATGGATATGCCCTTGGATCGGTGTGCCCAACGCTTCGGCACTTTGAGCCTGCCCGTCAACTCCAACGGCTGGCGCTTTCACCCGGCGCTGGGGTTTACGAAGGAAAAGAATTAGGCGGCGCTTTTGCGCCAGGTTTAGAGGACGTTTTTTGAAAGGGAGCAACTGAATGAGCCAGAACGAACCGCTGCGGGTAGCCGCGTTGCGGGCTGTGATCACCGATTTTCTTGCTGCGCGCTACAAGGACAAACTTGAAGCCGTGAAAGAAGATGCCAATGATCCCGATGCCGCCAACCTAAACAGAGAGAAATTGCGACAACAGTTCATCCCCGCAACGTGGCTGGAAGATGCTGCTCGGCGTGCCGGGCAAATTCAGGCGGTGACGCATTCGCTCAAGCCGGTGCACCCAGATGCAAAAGGCACCAACCTCTACAGCCCGCCCAGCACACTTCCCGCGATAGATCTAGTGGGAAGCCACTGCCTTGGTGATGCCTTTACAGGCGACGTGGTCGGCAATGCTGCGGCATTGGATGTTTACAAATTTCTCAAGCAGACCTACGAAGGCTGCAGCCTCTTGGCGCTTTCTGTTGAGGGTGATGCCGATCTGGCAGCCGCCCTGAGTGATGAACCCGCGCAGGCGCAAGCCTGGCAGCGAGCCTTCGCCTTGCTCACGGAGCCGCGTGGTCGATTGGCCTCGCACACCCTGGCAAAACAGCTCTACTGGCAAACCGCTGACGAAGTGCATGCGGACTCCAGCTACCACCTTCTCACGCCTCTGTACGCCAGCTCGTTGGCGCAACAGGTCTATGAGAAGCTGCAAGACGACCGTTTCAGTGAGGCTGCTAAAGCAGCACGCGATGCTCGCAAAGCCAACACCTTTAGCGAACGCCCGGTGCGCGAATACCCGCAAATGGCCGTGCAGCAACTGGGGGGCACCAAGCCGCAGAACATCAGCCAGCTCAATAGTGAGCGGCGGGGCAACAATTGCTTGCTGGCCTCTCTGCCACCCGTGTGGCGCTCGACGGACTTGAAACCGCTGCACAACACAGATTCCATGTTTCAACACTACAGCCGCCGCCCCGAGGTGCGCCAAAGTGTCAACGCCCTGTCGGCCTTTTTAAAGACCGACCCCACGCGCAATGAGGCAACCCGTAGCAAACGTGCTGTCTGGGTCAACTTGCTGATCGACGAGTTCTTGCAGTTCACCGCCGAACTGCGCGGCCTTGAGCCTGGCTGGAGCCAAACACCCCAGTGCAAATTGAGCGAGTCAGAGTGCCGCTGGTTGGATGCCGAGGGCGTGGCGGTGACCGATGTAGAGTTGGACCGTGCGCCCCCCACCGACATACCAGAGCGCATCTGCGCCGCCTTTGCCAACTGGCTCAGTGCCCAATTGCGCAACCCCTTACCTGTGGGTGACCCAGAGTTCTTGGAGTGGCGCAACACCATGAAGGAAGAAATAAGGGCACAAGAACGGGAGGGTAGTTATGCAGAATGAACAGACGCAACACGCCGCTTTGCTGGTGCTGCCGCGCCTGCGGGTGCAAAACGCCAACGCCATATCCAGCCCATTGACGTGGGGGTTTCCGTCCATCACCGCCTTCGCCGGCCTGATGACCGCACTGGCCCGACGCATGGGGCCGGACGCGGGTATCAGCTTCCACAGTGTTGGTGTGGTCTGCCACGGCTTTGAAGCGCAGGTCACCCGGGGCGGCTACACACGCAGCTTTTGCCTGACACGCAACCCAGTGTTGCAAGACGGTTCCACGGCGGCGATTGTGGAAGAAGGCCGGGTTCACTTGGACATCACGTTAGTGTTTGAAGTGATGTTGAGCACTGCCTTGCTTGACGATGCCAAACGTGCCCAGTGTGTCGCCGAGATTGGCGAATGTGTCGCGGCCATGCGTATTGCAGGCGGCAGCGTGATGCCACCTTTGCCCGGCATCATGCGACGGCCACTACGCGCCAAATTGACACTACTGGGCGGGGACTCGGACTCGGGTGCCAAACTGTTTAAGCGGCTGAGCCGCCAGTGGCTGCCGGGGTTTGCATTGGTGTCGCGCGACGACGTGTTGCAAAGCCGCCTGGAAGAGTTACGTGCCAACGCGCCCAGTGAGGAAACTCCACCCACGCTGCTGGACGCATGGCTAGACCTATCACGCATCAACCATCGCGCCAACCTCAAAGCGGATCCAGATGCAAGCACGGGTGAAACCGCCGACGTGGTGGAGTGGACCACCGACAGCCGCAACGGTTGGCTGGTGCCGATCCCGGTGGGCTACGCCGCCTTGTCAGACTTGTACCCCCCTGGAACGGTGGCGGGCGCACGCGACACAGAAGTGCCGTTTCGTTTTGTTGAAAGTGTGTATTCCATCGGCCAGTGGATCAGCCCACACCGCCTAGAAGACATTGCCCAACTCACATGGCGACCCAACTACGCTGCCGCCACGGGGCTGTACCGCTGCATCAACGCATTTCAAGCACCCGTAACCGATTCATACACCCCCGTTCCCTTTATTGACTGATCTCAAGGAGTTAACCCATGGCTACTACAAACACACTCAAAACTGCCTCAGTGCTCGCGTTTGAACGCAAGATTGACCCGTCTGATGCCCTCTTTGGCGCTGGCAAGTGGGCGCAACGCAACGCCAGCCAAACCTGGCCCGCAGTTGAAGTGCGGGCCAAGTCGGTGCGCGGTACCATTTCCAACCGTCTCAAAACCAAAGACCAAGATCCCGCCAAGTTGGATGCGGCAATTGAAAGTCCCAACCTGCAAACCGTTGATGTGAGCATGCTGCCAGCCGATGCCGACACACTCAAAGTGAGTTTTACACTGCGCGTGCTGGGCGGCACGGGCAACCCATCCGCTTGCAACAGTGCGGACTACCAAGCCAAATTGTTGGCCACTGTGCAGACCTATGCCAAAACTCCGGGCTTTGGCGAGCTGGCCCGTCGCTATGCGAACAACCTCGCCAATGGCCGTTTCCTATGGCGCAACCGCTTGGGCGCGGAGCAAATCGAAGTTCATATCGCCCAGTTGGCAGACGGGCAAGCCGTGCAAAGTTGGACGTTCGACGCCCTTGCCCATTCGCTGCGCGACTTTGAAGCAACCACTGAGGAATTGACGCAATTGGCCGCCTTGGTGGAAAAAGGCTTGTGCGGATCGAAGTATGTTTTATTGCACGTGACGGCGTATGTCAGAGTGGGCGCAGGCCAAGAAGTGTTTCCGTCGCAAGAGCTGATTCTGGACAAGGATAAAGCGGGCAAAAGCAAGACGCTTTACGCCGTGAACGCCACTGCCGCCATGCACTCCCAAAAGATCGGCAACGCCATCCGCACAATTGACACTTGGTATCCAAACGATGATGGGCTGGGCCAAGCGACCCCGATTGCGGTGGAGCCCTATGGCTCTGTGACCTCGCAAGGCAAGGCTTACCGCCAGCCCAAGGTCAAGATGGATTTTTACTCTCTGCTGGATGCCTGGGTGTTGAAAGACCAAGTGCCAGATATGGCCCAGCAACACTTTGTGATGGCCAATCTGGTGCGCGGCGGCGTGTTTGGCGAATCCGGCAAGGACTGAGGCCATGAACCATTATGTTGACCTGAAGCTGCTGCCCGACCCCGAAATTGCGCAACCGCATTTGTTGGGGGCTTTGTTTGGCAAGCTCCACCTGACGCTAGTTGCCCAACGCAGCGAGCATATTGGCATCAGCTTTCCGTCGGTTCGAGACGCACCGCCGTGGCTAGGCGATCATCTGCGCTTACACGGTAGCCAGGCCGAGCTGGCCGCGATGATGGCCACCCCATGGCTGGCAGGCATGCGCGACCACCTGCAAGCCAGCGCCGTGTTGCCCGTGCCACCCACCGCCCGCTTCCGCGTGGTGAGCCGTGTGCAGGCCAAAAGCAACCCGGATCGCCTGCGCCGCCGTCAGATGCGCCGCCACGGTATTGATGCCACCGACGCCTTGGCGCGTGTGCCAGACAATGCCGCCGAACGCCTGGATTTGCCTTTCGTGCAACTGCGCAGCCTGAGCACCGCCCAGTCATTCAAGCTGTTCGTACAACATGGTGCCCTACAAGATGCCGCAAGCCCTGGCGGTTTTGGCGCCTATGGCCTAAGCCCGACAGCCACGATTCCGTGGTTTTGACCCTTTCTTTGCATTGTAGAAAAAAGTCTTTGAAAACAAAGGCTTGTTGCGACCTCGCGAAGAAGGGGTATCGAAGAGATTTTGTCGAAAGCCCTTGAAGATCAAGGATTTTTCGCTTGAATCGGCTAGTTCACTGCCGCACAGGCAGCT
>OUNL011248163.1_pt1 | contig 14881 bp, 15 predicted proteins | sample 1779831 | NCBI WGS metagenome assembly OUNL01 (sample SAMEA3914863, study PRJEB12502) | metagenome | biome: forest; material: soil | place: USA | collected 2011-09-16 | depth 0.1 m | reverse complement strand
ACATTGCCGGCGTCCTGCACGCGGTCCAGTACCACGCTGGGCGCTGTCGCCCGCAGCGCTTGATCGTGCGACAACTCCAGCACGAAGCCAACGCCGGCTGGCGATTCCAGAGCACTGAGCTCTCGAAACAGTGCCGCAGGTACCACCACGCTTTTCAGCGCAGCCTGTGCGTAGGCAGCTGGCGCCAACGGCCAGAATGCTTCAGTGAATACTGCCACCAGTGGCTTCAAGCCGCGCTGCAGTGCCGCACTGCACAAATGGTCGCCTTCGACCCAGAAGCGCCCGGCCTTGCGGTAGGCCGTGTTGTCATGGGCCAGCTTGCGCAGCTCCTTGAGCAGCGGATTCTCGCGAGAGGTGATAGGCGTGGCCTGGCTCACGCCAGCACCTTTGCCACCGGGCTGAATGTCTTGCGGTGCTCCGGGCAGGCGCCGTGGGCTTGCAGTGCCGCCAGGTGTTCGGCCGTGCCATAGCCTTTGTGGCCGGCAAAGCCGTATTGCGGATACTGGGCGTGGAGCTCGGCGCACCAGCGGTCACGCGTGACCTTTGCCAGTATCGACGCCGCAGAAATGGCCGCCACTTTGCTGTCGCCTTTGACAATGGCCTCGGCCAAGATGCCCAGCACTGGCAATCGGTTGCCATCCACCAGCACCAGCGTCGGTTTGAGGCGCAGGCCCTCGACCGCGCGGCGCATGGCCAGCATCGTGGCTTGCAGAATGTTGATCTGGTCGATCTCGTCGACACTGGCCTGCGCAATCGAGCAGCACAAGGCCTTGGCACGGATTTCGTCAAAGAGTTGTTCGCGCCGGCGCGCCGTCAGGACCTTGGAATCGGCCAGCCCTTGGATCGGATTGCGCTCGTCCAGTATCACCGCCGCTGCGACCACGGGCCCGGCGAGTGGCCCACGGCCAGCCTCATCAACACCCGCTACCAGGCCGGGCGTGTCCCAGCACAGCGGTGCCTGCTCAGCTTGCAAGAATTTTTTCGATCGCATCGGTGGCCAATGTGGACGTATCGCGCCGCAGACTGTGGTGCAGCGCCTCAAATTGTTGTTGCAAAGCAGCCATTTTCGCAGGCTTGTGCTCCATGTCATCAAACCATTGCAAAACAGCAGCGGCCAGCGCCGCCGGTGTGGCTTTTTCCTGGATCAGCTCGGGGACGACAAAGTCCTTGCTCAGAATATTGGGCAAACCCACCCAGGGTTGGAGCTGCTTGCGGCGCATGTGCTGCCATGACAACCACCCCATGCGGTAGGCGATCACCATCGGGCGCTTGTACAGCGCAGCCTCCAGCGTGGCCGTGCCGCTGGCAATCAGCGTGACGTCGCAGGCCGTCAACACCGTATGAGACTGCCCGTTGACGATTTGCACCTTGTCCAGCATGCCGGTCTGGGCCGCCGCTTGTTCAATGGCAGCGCGCAGGCTTGGCACAGCGGGCAGTACTAGCTTCAGACCGGGGCGCTCCTGCAGCATGCGCTTGGCGGCTGCAAAAAAAGGACCTGCCAGGTATTTAATTTCCGAGACCCGGCTGCCGGGCAGCAGCGCCAGGACTTGGTCGTCCATCTGCAGCCCCAAGGCCGCACGGGCAGCGGCCCGGTCGGGCTCCAGCGGGATGACATTGGCCAGCGGGTGGCCGACATAGGTGGCGCTGATGCCATGTTGCGCCAGCAGCGCCGGCTCAAACGGGAAAATGCACAGCACATGGTCCACACTGCGCCTGATCTTCTCGATACGCTCGGCGCGCCAGGCCCAGACCGAGGGGCACACAAAATGCACGGTCTTGATACCCTGCGCGCGCAAATTGCGCTCCAGATCCAGATTGAAGTCCGGCGCGTCCACGCCTACAAACAGGTCCGGGCGCTGTTCCAGCAGCCGTGCCTGGAGCTGATTGCGAATGCCCAGAATTTCGCGGTAGCGCAGCAGAACATCCAAGCCGAAGCCATGCACCGATAGTTTGTGGTGCGGCCACCAGGCCAAAAATCCGTTTTGCGCCATCTGGGGGCCACCAATGCCAACGGCCGCCAGTCCCGTCCACCGCGCACGCAATCCCGCCAGCAGCAGGCCCGCCAACAGGTCGCCAGAGGCCTCCCCTGCCACCATGGCCAGGCGTGGTGCGTTGCCGGCCATGGTCAACGGCCGCTACCGGACAATGCCACGGTCGGACAATGCCAAGAAGTCCAGCATCAATTTGACGTCCGCCATCGAAGCGGACTGCTGTTCCAGCAATTGTGCGATCTCTGTTTGGGCAGCCGCCAGGGTCAGGCCCTGACGGTACAGCAGGCGATGCAATTGCTTGACGACCGTGATTCGCTCGGGCGTAAAGCCACGGCGGCGCAGGCCCTCCTGGTTGATGCCGGCAACCGTAGCCGGATTGCCCGCGACCGTCATGTAGGGCGGAACGTCCTGTGCCAGCCGGGTCTGGAAGCCCGTCATGGCGTGCGCTCCGATACGTACAAACTGGTGCACGCCGGACAGTCCACCTAAAAAGACCCAGTCCCCAATATGCACGTGCCCGCCAAGCGTTGCCCCATTGGCAAAGATGGTGTTGTCCCCGACCACGCAGTCGTGCGCGATGTGCACATAGGCCATGATCCAATTGTCGTCACCCAAGGTGGTGACACCCAGGTCGCCCGGTGACCCGATATTGAGCGTACAGAATTCGCGGATGGTATTGCGGTCGCCTATGCGCAACTCACACGGCTCACCGGCATATTTCTTGTCCTGCGGAATCGCACCCAAGGAGTTGAATTGGAAGATGCGGTTGTCGCGCCCAATGGTGGTGTGGCCTTCGATAACGCAGTGCGGGCCGACCGTAGTACCGGCACCAATGCGCACCTGCGGCCCGATGATGGTGTAAGGCCCTACCGTGACGGATGGGTCCAGTTTGGCCGCCGGATCCACGATCGCGGTCGAGTGTATGAAACTCACGTTTGGCACTCCCCTGGACTCAGGCCACGGTGCGCATGGTGCACATCAATTCGGCCTCACAGACCACATTACCCAGCACGCGGGTCACACCTTTGAATTTGAAGATGCCGGATTTCATGCGCAGCAACTCCACGTCCATGATCAACTGGTCACCGGGTTCAACCGGGCGCTTGAAGCGTGCCGCGTCAATGCCGGCAAAGTAGTACACGGACTTGTCGTCCGGTGCCGAGCCCACCGTATCAAACGCCAGCAAGGCTGCCGCCTGGGCCATGGCTTCCAGCATCAAAACACCAGGCATCACCGGGCGGTGCGGGAAATGGCCATTGAAAAACGGTTCGTTGATGGTCACATTTTTCAGTGCCTGAATGGTTTTGCCCTTTTCCATGGACAGCACACGATCCACCAACAAAAACGGGTAGCGGTGTGGCAATAGCTTGAGAATTTGGTGGATATCCATCATTTTTTTGTCTCTTTTTCCAAAGTTTTTATGCGGTCGCGCAGGCTGTGCAATTGTTTCAGTGACGCCGCGTTGCGTTCCCACGTGGCGTTGTCATCGACCGGGAATATTCCCGTGTAGTGGCCAGGTTTCAACAATGACTTGCTGACAAGGGTGGCCGCCGAGATGTTGACGTGCGCACCGATCGTCAAATGCCCCAGAATAATGGCGCCACCGCCAACCGTGCAGTTGGGCCCAATGGTGGCACTACCGGCTACCCCGACACAACCGGCCATCGCCGTGTTGCGCCCAACGCGCACGTTGTGCCCGATCTGGATCAGATTATCCAGCTTGACGCCATCTTCAATCACCGTGTTGTCCAGCGCACCGCGGTCGATGCAGGTGTTGGCACCAATTTCCACATCATCGCCAATGTGTACTGCGCCCAACTGCTCGATTTTTTCCCAGCGCTCTCCATCAGGGGCAAAGCCAAAACCGTCGGCCCCAATGACCACACCGGGGTGCACAATGCAACGCGCCCCCAGTACACAGTTTTCCGCCACGGTAACGCGTGATTTCAGTACCGTATGGGCGCCGATGCGCGCGCCGCGCTCGATCACGCAAAAAGCACCGATGGAAGCCGTTGGATGCACCACGGCCCCGGCGTCGACCACCGCACTGGGGTGCACCAAGGCTTGTTGCACGCCATCACGCGTGCGCTTCCACAACTGCGTGAGCTTGGCAAAATACAGGTACGGCTGGTCCGTGACGATACAGGCACCACGCTGCAGCGCCACGTCTTGCATCTGAGTCGCCACAATGACGCAACCGGCCTTCGAGGCCAACAGTTGCTGCTGGTAGCGCGGATTGCTTAAAAAACTTAAGTGCTGCGGTGTTGCCGTCTCCAACGGGGCCAAGCCCGTCATGACCAGAGACGCATCGCCATGCAGGGTGCCGCCCAATGCGGCAACTACCGAAGCCAGGTCCAGTTCCATTGCCCGTGCCTGGTCACCCAGGACTTACTTTCCGCCAGAGTTGAGGAGTTTGAGGACCTTGTCGGTGATGTCATGCTTGGAGTTGACATACACCACCTCCTGAATCACGACGTCGTACTTTTCAGCATCGGCAACTTGTTTGACAGCCTTGGTGGCGCGGTCCAGCACCTGCTGCAATTCTTCATTACGGCGGCCATTGAGGTCTTCCTGGAACTCGCGCTGGCGGCGTTGGTAGTCACGCCCCAGTTCAGCACCTTCCTTTTGACGCGCGGAGCGCTGGGTTTCGCTCAGCGTCGGTGCGTCACGTTCAAATTTTTCACCAAATGCCTTCAAAGCCGCTTGCTGGTCCACCAGCTCCTTCTGGCGCTTGGAGAACTCTTGCTCCAGCTTGGCTTGCGCGGCCTTGGCCGGCGTGGATTCGGTGGTGATGCGCTGGGTGTTGACATAACCCACCTTGAATTCCTGGGCCGACGCGCTGGCTGCGCAGGCGGCAAGTAACATCGGCAGAAACCAGCGTAGATTTAGAGTATTCATTAGAAAGAGCTTCCAATCTGGAATTGCAGAGCTTGGATTCTATCGCCATCAAATTGGTGGATGGGTTTTGCCCATGCCAGGCGCAGTGGTCCGACCGGCGAAATCCAGCTGATACCCACGCCCACCGAGCTGCGCATGTCGCTGAACTGAACCGCTTCGTCCGAGCCATAGATACCACCGGCGTCGGCAAATGCGTACAAACGCAATGTCCGGTCTTTGCCGCCACCTGGCAGCGGCGCCAACAGTTCACCGTTGAAGGTTATCTTCTTGGTACCACCCGTGGCGGTCAATCCCAACAAGCGCTGGGTTCCGGTTGTCAGGCTGCCTTGCTCAAAACCGCGCACCGAACCCAGACCACCCGAATAGAAGTTCTTGAAGATGGGGTAGGTTCCGTCGCCGGTGGCAGTTCCATACTGCAATTCGGCGTTCAGCGCAGCGGTGATTTTGGCGGTTACTGGAATATAGGTCTGGTAGCCGGTTGTAAGGCGGGCGTACTTCAGTTCGCCGGCAATACTCCACTCCGCTGACGCTTTGAGAACCTTACCAAATGTGGGCACCAGCGCGCTGTCGCGGGTGTCACGCCCCCAGCCGACAGTCAATGGCACAGCATTACTGGTAAAGCCAAACTTATTGGCAAAATCCTGGTACACCACGGGCAACAGCACGCCGGGCACGATCGTGGTCTGGTCGATACCCAGGCCGAAAAACACCGTGTCGTACTCGGTAAACGGCACGCCAAAGCGCACGCTACCGCCCGTGGTTTCGATCTTGTAGGTCGTATCGTCGACATACGGCTTGGTGATGCGTTGGTAAATATCCAACGTACGCGAGACACCGTTTTCCGTAAAGTACGGGTTGGTTGTGTTGAACGCCAGCACGCGATTGAGCTTGCTGGTGTTGATGTCAACGCCCAATGAATTGCCAGATCCGAACGCATTGTCTTGCTTGAAACCGAAGGACACACCAAAACCGTCGGAGCTGGAAATACCAGCGCCCAGGCTGATACTGCCGGTTGGTTTTTCCGATACGGTAACCGTCAGATCGACTTGGTCCTGGGAACCAGGGACCTCAGCGGTGTCCATGGTAACTTCTTTGAAGTAGCCCAACCGGTCCACACGGTTGCGCGACTGTTTGATCTTGTCACCGTCATACCAGGAGGCTTCAAACTGGCGAAACTCGCGGCGAATCACTTCGTCACGGGTTCTGTCATTGCCCGCGACATTGACGCGGCGCACATAGACCCGACGCGACGGATCGACCTGCAGCGTGATCTCGACGCGGTTGGTCGCACGGTCTATTGTGGTGCGCGGCTCCACGCGCGAAAACGCGTAACCAAAATTGCCGAAATAATCAGTGAAGTTCTTCGTGGTGAAGGTTACCAGATCGGCGTTGTACGGTTGGCCCACGGGGATGGCCACCAGCGAACGGAACTCGGCTTCCTTGCCGAGGAAATTGCCCGCCAAACTGACCTTGGAGACGATGAACTGTTCGCCTTCGCTGACATTGATGGTGATACCGATATCTTGCTTGTTCGGCGAAATGGCGACCTGGGTGGATTCGACTTTGAATTCCAGGTAGCCACGCGCCAGGTAGTAGGAGCGCAAGGTCTCCAGATCGGCGTTCAGCTTGGTACGTGAGTAGCGATCGGATTTGGTGTACCAACTCAGCCAGCCACCCGTATCCAGATCGAACAGGCCACGCAACGTGGATTCCGGAAAGGTCTTGTTGCCAACGATGCGGATATCGCTGATGCGGGCGGGCTCACCTTCCTGCACCGAAAAGCTCAGGTTCACGCGGTTGCGGTCGACCGGGGTCACGGTGGTGACGACTTCCGATGCGTACATGCTGCGGTTGATGTACTGGCGTTTGAGTTCTTGCTCAGCCTTGTCTACCAGCGCCTTGTCAAACGGACGGCCATCGGCCAAGCCGATGCTGAGCAGCGCCTTGGTCAAAGCGTCCTTGTCAAACTCCTTGGTGCCGACAAACTCGATGGCCGCAATGGTGGGGCGCTCTTCAACGATGACTACCAAAATACCGTCGTTCACGTCGATGTGAACGTCTTTGAACAACCCCAGGCCAAACAGCGCCTTGATCGACGCAGCGGCTTTTTCGTCACTGTAGGTGTCACCCACGCGCACTGGCAGGGATGCAAAAATTGTCCCGGCTTCTGCACGTTGCAGCCCTTCCACGCGAATATCCTTGACGGTAAATGGCTCCACCGCCAGCGCGCTCTGTAAAACGAACAGCGACGCAGCCGCAACAGACGCGCGGCGCAGAAATTTACGATTGAATTGCATTTTTATCAATTTAAGTATTCGGGAAATTTGGAGACGGCTGCAAAGAGTCACCACAGCAAACGCTTCGCATCGTTAAAGAGGGCAACCGACATCATCATCAGCAAGATCACCAACCCCAACTTTTGCAACTGTTCAGTCCACGCTTGCGACACAGGCTTTCCGGAAAGCGCCTCCCAAAGATAATACATCAGGTGCCCTCCATCGAGAACGGGCAGTGGCAGCAGGTTCAAAACGCCCAGACTGACACTCATCAAGGCCAGGAACAGTAAGTATTGGGTCAGGCCGACCGCAGCGGACTTTCCGGCATAGACGGCAATGGTGGCCGGACCGCTCAGATTTTCGACCGATGCCCGAAGCGTCACGATCTGGCCCAGTACGCGCAGGGACAGAGCCGAGGTTTCCCAGGTTCGGGTCAGTGCGTGGGTAACGCCGTCCAGCGTACCGTAATGCACCGTCGTCATTGCGGGTGGCGCCGCAATAACGGCACCAACGCGGCCAAATGGCGGGGCCGCAGGGGCCAAGACGCCAGTTTTGCCGAAATACGCGACTATAGCCGTGACCAACTGGCGCAAAAAACCGATCTTTTCGCTGAATGGTTTGGGCTCGACAACGACGGAAATGCGTGCGCCATCGCGCTGCACCAACCAGGATTGCGCCACTGGCGCTCCGCTACTGGTCGTTGCGCGTATCAGCGCACGCAACTGTGCGGCGTCGAATATATCGGTTGCATCGACGCGCAGCACCACGTCGCCAGCTTTCAAATGGGCTTGCTCAGCCGCTTCACCCGGCTCCATATCCGCAATACGTGCCTGTGAAAAGGGGGCCACAGCACCAATTGCTTCAAATAACTTTGCATCAGCTTTACTTGCATCGACCGCGTCAAGCGCCAAAACCGTGGTTTTCACGTCGCCCGATGGCACGGCCGCATACTCAACTTGCACGTTATGGTGGGCAATGGCGCCGCGTGCCAGCCACCAGCGAAAGTCGTCGAACGAGGCCACGTCCACCAACGCGTCACCGTCAAAACCGACACGCAACACGCGTTCACCACCGACAAGATGCGCATTTGCCAACACCGAGCCCGGTGGCGGCGAGGCCACAATCGCCTGTGCCTGTTCCACGCCCATCCAATTGACACTGCTGTACAAGGCGATGGCCAACAGCAGATTGGCCACCGGCCCCGCCAGTACCACTGCGGCCTTTTTGTACAAGGGCTGCTGGTTCAGCGCCATGTTGCGCTCGTGCGGCTCCACCGGGCCATCGCGCTCGTCCAGCATCTTGACATAGCCGCCCAGCGGGATCGCGGCAATGACAAACTCAGTGCCCGAAGAAGCCGAAGTCCAGCCCCACAGCCTGGGCCCAAAACCCACAGAAAACCGAAAGACCTTGACGCCGCACAGGCGCGCGACCGAAAAATGGCCCCACTCATGGACGGTTACCAGCACCAGGATGGCGACGACAAAAGCCAGCGCCGTGGTGACGATGGCGACCAAGTCTGTCAGCATGGTGATATGCGGTTGCGCTCAGCCATGCAAATGCGCAATGGCGTCTTCTGCCGTGCGGCGCGACTGTGCATCCAGCGCCAACAAATCGTCCAGTGACGCCGTGGGCTGCGGCGCAATGGCCTCCAGCGTTTGCGTATTGACGTGGTGAATCTGGTCGTAGCGAATACGACCAGCCAAAAATGCCGCGACACCGACTTCATTGGCGGCATTGAGCACGGCCGGTGTGCCAGCAGGCGCAGCCAACACTTCCCATGCCAGTGCGATGCCGGGATAGCGCAAGCGATGTTCCGGCGTGTCCAACTCTTCGAAAGTCAATGCCGCCAGTGTCGAAAAATTCAGCGCGGCGGCGCCAGACTGCACCCGCTCGGGCCATGACAGGCCATAGGCAATGGGGCCACGCATGTCCGGTGTGCCCAATTGCGCCACCACCGAGTTGTCAACATACTGCACCATGGAATGGATCACACTTTGCGGGTGGACCACGACCTGAATTTGCTGGGGCCGCACGCCAAACAGGAATTTGGCTTCGATGACCTCCAGGGCCTTGTTCATCATCGTCGCCGAATCCACCGAGATTTTTCGCCCCATGACCCAGTTGGGATGGGCACAGGCCTCTGCCGGCGTGACATGGCGTAGCGTCTGCGGATCGCGGGTGCGAAACGGTCCACCCGACGCCGTCAAAATGATTTTGTCGATGCGTGCCGCCCAGTCGCGTGGGTCTTGCGGCAGGGACTGAAACACGGCGGAGTGTTCGCTGTCGATGGGCAGCAAGGTGGCACCGCCCGCGGCCACGGCATCCATGAACAACTGTCCACCAACGACCAGGGCCTCCTTGTTGGCCAACAACAGACGCTTACCTTGACGGGCTGCAGCCATGCACGAAGCCAGGCCGGCCGCGCCAACAATGGCCGCCATGACCGTGTCGGTCAGCTCATGCCCTGCCACCATGGTGATGGCGTCCGCACCCCACAGCACCTGGGTAGACAGTCCGGCAGTGCTGCAGCCCTGCAGCAGCAGCTTGCCATGATCCGCGCTGGCCATCACGGCATATACGGGCTTGTGCCGCACGCACTGGGCCAGCATGGCATCCACGCTGGTCGATGCGGTTAGTGCAAAGACTTCAAAACGATCGGGGTGGCGGTCAATGACGTCCAGCGTATTGACACCAATGGAGCCGGTGGAACCCAGCACCGCGACACGAGATTTCCGCGCGCTCATAGGGTGCCCAACATCATGGCCAGCGGCAAAATGGGCAACAGCGCATCGACACGGTCCAACACACCGCCGTGGCCGGGCAACAAGCCGCTGCTGTCCTTGACGCCCGCACTGCGTTTGAACAGCGACTCTACCAAATCACCGACCACACTCATGGCCGCCAGAAACAAAACGGCCAACACCATAAATGCGGGGTGGACCTGGCCCAAACGCGTATAAATACTGGCCACGTCAGCACCGGTCGACGCATCCACGGCACGCCACACAAACGCGCAGACTACGACGCCCAGCATGCCGCCACAGGCACCTTCCCATGTTTTGCCAGGGCTGATGGACGGCGCCAGTTTGCGGCTGAAGAAACGGCCACCCATTGAACGGCCGGCAAAGTAGGCAAAAATGTCGGCTACCCAGACCAACACCAGTATCGAAAACAGGTAGTTGATGCCGATGACCCGTGCCTGTGCTACCGCCAGCCAGGCGACCCATAAGGCCAGCACACCACCGACCAGACGTACCACCTTTGGCACATCGGCCCAGGACTTGACGCCAGCATGCAGCAACCAGGCGCCGACAATGACCCAGGCGCTACCGGCAACCAGCCACAGCATCTTCAACGGGGATTGCGCCAATCCAGAAAACCAGGACAGCAGGCACATCGCAGCACAAAGCGCGCCAAGGGCCAGTGACAGGCCTTGGCCACACTGATTCAAACGCCCCCACTCCCAGGCAGCCGCGCCGATCATGACCACGGCAACCATGGCAAACGCCACGGGAGGGGCATAGAAAATGGCCGGCACGAGGATGGCCAACAGCACCAAAGCCGTGATGATTCGTTGCTTCAGCATGTGGTTTCCTGGTTAGGCACGGGGTGCAGAAGGGTCGGACACCTGCTCCGACGTCTTGCCAAATCGCCGCTCGCGCGAGGCGTAATCCTGCAGTGCCGCATCTAGCGCCGTTTCATCAAAGTCAGGCCACAACAAAGGGCTGAAATACAACTCGGAATAAGCTGCCTGCCACAGCAAGAAATTGCTCAAGCGCATTTCGTTGCCAGTGCGTATCAACAGATCCGGGTCGCTACTGTGCGCCAGTGACAGCGCCTGCGATAGAGACTGTTCGGTAATTAAAGTTCCCGCCGACGCCAGTCGATGCGCAGCCTGGGCAACGTCCCAACGGCCGCCATAATTGAAACAAACGTTGAGCGTCAGAACCGTGTTGTTGGCGGTAATGCCTTCCGCTTCTTCCAGACCGGCCTTCACGCGGGCCGACAAGCCCTGGCGTTCACCAATGAAACGCAGGCGCACGCCATCGCGTTGCAACTTGGGGACCTCGCGTGACAGTGCCATGGCCAGAATGTCCATCAAGCCTGACACTTCTTCTACGGGGCGATTCCAGTTTTCAGACGAAAAGGCAAAAACAGTCAGCGTGTCGATTTTGCGGTCAGGGCAGGCACTGACAATGCGTTTGAGCGCGTCAACGCCTTGCTTGTGGCCCGCGATGCGCGGCAAAAAGCGCTTGGAGGCCCAGCGGCCATTTCCGTCCATCACAATGGCGATATGGCGTGGTGCGTATGCCTGTTCTGCCATAGCGGAGCGCTTGCGGTTCAGTGCATCGTGGGGCTTAAACCGCCATGATGTCAGCTTCTTTGGACGCAACCATGCGGTCGATTTCCGTGATGTGGCGGTCCGTCAATTTCTGGATTTCCGCTTCCGAGCGCTTCTGGTCGTCTTCCGACGCGAGTTTTTCCTTGACCAGTTTCTTGACGGCTTCATTCGCATCGCGGCGCAGATTGCGCACGGCGATTTTCGCGTTTTCGCCTTCGCCACGCACCACCTTGGTCAGTTCGCGGCGGCGTTCTTCCGTCATCAGCGGCATTGGCACACGTATCAAGTCACCCATGCTGGAGGGGTTCAAGCCCAGGTCGCTGTCGCGAATGGCTTTTTCGATCTTGGCGCCCATGCCCTTTTCCCAGGGTTGCACACTGATGGTGCGAGCGTCGAGCAAGGATAGATTGGCCACCTGGCTGAGCGGTAACATCGCGCCGTAGTAGTCCACATGGACCGTGTCCAACAGGGCTGGATTGGCGCGTCCGGTACGGATTTTCGTCAAGTTGTGCTTGAAAGAGGCAATGGACTGATCCATTTTGCCGTCCAGCGTCTTTTTGATTTCATCAATAGCCATAGTTCATCCTCAGCGCATCAAGTGCAATACAAATCTGCCCAAACTCCGGTTACACGTAGACCAGCGTGCCCTCGTCTTCACCCAGCACCACACGCTTCAGCGCGCCGTGCTTGAATATCGAGAACACCTTGATCGGCAGCTTCTGGTCACGGCACAGCGCAAATGCGGCGGCGTCCATGATCCCCAGATTTTGCGACATGGCGTCGTTAAACGTTATTTTGGAATACCGTGTGGCGTTCGGATCTTTCTTCGGGTCCGCAGTATAGACACCATCGACCTTGGTCGCCTTGAGCACAATCTCGGCACCAATTTCAGCCCCGCGCAAGGCCGCAGCCGTATCAGTGGTGAAAAACGGGTTGCCCGTTCCGGCCGCAAAAATGACGACCTTGCCTTCTTCCAGATACTGCAGCGCCTTGGGACGCACATAGGGCTCGACCACCTGCTCGATGCCGATGGCCGACATCACACGGGCAATCAGGCCCGCCTTGTTCATGGTGTCACCCAGCGCCAGTGCATTCATCACCGTGGCCAACATGCCCATGTAGTCGGCAGTGGCACGGTCCATACCGACCGAGCCCCCGGCGACACCACGGAAGATGTTGCCACCACCGATGACCACCGCCACTTCGACGCCCAGGCGTGTAACCTCGGCAATTTCATCGACCATGCGCACAATCGTGTCACGGTTGATGCCGAACTGATCGTCACCCATCAAGGCCTCGCCCGACAACTTCAGCAAAATGCGCTTGTAAGCAGGTTTTTCTTGGCTCATGGGTGACTCCGGTTTACTGAGACGATTACGCAGCTTTTTGGGCTGCGGCAACCTGTGCTGCCACTTCGGCGGCAAAGTCGTCAACCTTCTTCGCAATGCCTTCGCCAACCACATACATGGTAAATGCCTTGACGGTCGTGGCGGTGGCCTTGAGCATCTGCTCGACGGTTTGCTTGTCGTTCTTGACAAAAGTCTGGTTGAACAACGAGACTTCCTTGAGGAACTTCTGCACGCCGCCTTCGATGCGCTTGGCAACGATTTCAGCGGATTGCACGGGCTTGCCAGCGGCAGTTGCCACGGCCGCGTCTTCAGCAGCCTTGGCAGTCGCCACCGAGCGCTCGCGCGCCACCAAATCGGCGGACACGTCATTGCTGGTCAAGGCGACTGGCTTCATGGCAGCCACATGCATGGCCACGTCCTTGGCGGCCACAGCATCGCCTTCAAACTCGACGACTACGCCGATGCTCGTGCCGTGCAGGTAGGAAGCCAATTGGGCGCCGGACGCAAAGCGCTTGAAGCGGCGGAACGTCATGTTCTCGCCGATCTTGCCGATCAGTCCCTTGCGCACGTCTTCCAGTGTGGGGCCAAAACCGTCTTGCTCATACGCCAATGCGCCCAAGGCTGCCACGTCAGCGGGATTGTGCTTGGCGATCAGCGCGGCGGCGCCATTCGCCAGCGCCAAAAAGCTGTCGTTCTTGGTCACGAAGTCTGTTTCACAATTGACTTCGAGCAACGCACCAACATTGCCATCAAAGCTGCTTGCCACGACACCTTCCGCTGCGATACGATCCGCAGCCTTGCCGGCCTTGAGGTTCAGCTTCACGCGCAGCAGTTCCTCAGCTTTGACCATGTCGCCTTCGGCTTCGGTCAATGCTTTTTTACATTCCATCATTGGTGCGTCGGTCTTGCCACGCAGTTCACCAACCATGCTTGCGGTAATTGCAGCCATTTCGTTTCTCCGTAATCAATTCAATAGTTTAAATAAAGGCTAAAAAAAAGGGGCAACGAAGCCCCCTTTTTCGGGCTGGCCAGCATTACGCAGAAGCGTCGCTCACCTCAACGAATTCGTCGCTGGTTTCAGCCGACACGGCCTTGACCACATCGTCCATGGCGTTGGCACGGCCTTCCAGGATGGCATCTGCAATGCCACGGGCATACAGCGTCACAGCCTTGGAGGAGTCATCATTGCCAGGAATGACATAGTCAATACCTTCTGGGGAGTGGTTGGAATCAACCACGCCGATCAATGGAATACCCAGTTTGCGCGCTTCAGCGATGGCAATCTTGTGGTAACCCACGTCGATCACGAAAATCGCATCTGGCAAGGCCGCCATGTCCTGAATGCCGCCGATGTCTTTTTCCAGCTTGGCCAGTTCGCGAGCAAACATCAGTTGCTCTTTCTTGCTCATGCTGTCCAGACCGGTTTCTTGCTGGGCCTTCATCTCTTTCAGACGCTTGATCGAGGTCTTGACCGTCTTGAAATTGGTCAACATGCCGCCCAACCAACGCTGGTCGACGAAAGGCACGCCAGCGCGCTTGGCTTCTTCAGCCACGGTTTCGCGAGCTTGGCGCTTGGTGCCAACCATCAAAATGGTGCCACGCTTGGCCGACAACTGGCGCACGAATTTGGCCGCGTCCTGGAACATCGGAAGCGATTTTTCCAGGTTGATGATGTGGATTTTGTTGCGATGGCCGAAGATGAACGGGGCCATCTTGGGGTTCCAGAAGCGGGTTTGATGTCCAAAGTGAACGCCGGCTTCCAGCATTTCGCGCATTGTTACTGCCATAATTTACTCCAAAGGTTGGGTCTAAAGTCCAGCCCCCTTATCGCCAACCAAGCACTTACTCAATGCTGGACGGCAGACACCTTGACGGGGCGGACCTGCGATTTACTTCACTTGACGCGCAAAAGCGCTATAAGCAAAGCCATTCGAGTATAACATGCTGACACGGTCTTAGTCCAGGGCTGGGAGCGCCCAAACTTGAGGCGGTTCAGCCTGGCGATGGCCCTGAACCGCGCCGGGC
>OUNL010002703.1_pt1 | contig 14917 bp, 13 predicted proteins | sample 1779831 | NCBI WGS metagenome assembly OUNL01 (sample SAMEA3914863, study PRJEB12502) | metagenome | biome: forest; material: soil | place: USA | collected 2011-09-16 | depth 0.1 m | reverse complement strand
GACGTGCCGATCACGCCGCTGCCCAACACAATTACTTTCATTTTCAATACCTCACAACAACTGCCAGAAATGTAACCCGTTGCGCGCACATGTTTTGCGGAAGATCAACAATTGCGGTGCGCGAGCGCACGCTTTGGTGGCACCATGAAGTGCGATACTGCAAGTCAACCAAGAGGGATACTCCATGCAAATACAGTATTGACATGTATTTGCATGGAGTATCCCTCTTGGTTGACTTGCAGTATCGCACTTCATGGTGCCACCAAAGCGTGCGCTCGCGCACCGCAATTGTTGATCTTCCGCAAAACATGTGCGCGCAACGGGTTACATTTCTGGCAGTTGTTGTGAGGTATTGAAAATGAAAGTAATTGTGTTGGGCAGCGGCGTGATCGGCACGTCAGTAGCGTATTACCTGGCGAAGTCGGGCCACCAGGTGGAAGTCATTGACCGCCAGGCCGGACCGGCATTGGAAACCAGCTTTGCCAACGCGGGTGAGGTATCACCCGGTTACTCGTCGCCATGGGCCGGTCCCGGCGTGCCACTGAAGGCCATCAAATGGCTGCTGATGCGCCACAGCCCATTGGTGATCTGGCCGGTGCTGGACCCCAATATGTGGCGCTGGGGCCTTTCCATGTTGGCAAACTGTACCGAACGCGCCTACGCCGTCAACAAGAGCCGCATGGTGCCCATTGCCGAATACAGTCGCGATTGCCTGAAGCAGTTGCGCGCGGAAACCGGCATAGCCTATGACGACCGCGCGCAAGGTACCCTGCAACTGTTTCGCACCCAGGCCCAGTTGGACGGCATTGCCAAGGACGTCGAAGTGCTGCAGCAGTACAAAGTGCCGTTCGAGGTGCTGGACCGCGCCGGTTTTGTCAAGGTCGAGCCAGCGCTGAAGCTCACCCAGGAAAAGTTTGTTGGTGCCCTGCGCCTGCCCGGCGACGAGACCGGCGACTGCTTCAAGTTCACCAACCGCCTGGCCGATATGGCCAAAACCCTGGGCGTGAACTTTCGCTACAACACCAGCATAGACGGCATCGAGGTCAGCGGCGGCAAGGTCAGCGGCATACGCACCAGTGCCGGAACACTAACGGCAGACCATTACGTCGGCGCCCTGGGCAGTTTTACCGCACGCCTGGTCAAGCCCATCGGCATTCGCATTCCGGTGTACCCCGTCAAAGGCTATTCGATCACAGTGCCCATCACCGACCCGAACTTTGCGCCCGAGTCCACCATCATGGACGAATCGCACAAGGTGGCCGTCACCCGCCTGGGCGACCGCATCCGCGTGGGCGGCACGGCCGAACTGGCCGGCTACGACATGAGCCTGCGCGAATCCCGCCGCGAAACGCTGAACCACGTGATAACGGACCTCTTCCCCAAGGGCGGTGACGTGTCCAAAGCCACATTCTGGTGCGGTTTACGCCCGATGACGCCGGATGGCACGCCTATCGTCGGCCCCACGCCCTATGCCAACCTGATGCTGGCAACCGGCCACGGCACCCTGGGCTGGACCATGGCAGCGGGCACAGCCCGTGTCATTGACGATTTGATCTCAGGTCGCAAACCCGAAATTTCGCTCGACGGTTTGTCGATGGCACGCTATCCAAGCGCGTGGAGAGGGTAGAACTTTTTTTGCAGGCACGCAGCCATGCCACTTTGGGTAGCAGGCTGCCTGGGCGTTCTGCGCAACTTAAGGGGGAGCCCGCAGGGCGGAGGAGATGGAGCAGAACGCCCAGGCAGACTGATACCCGAGTCCGCCAACCGTGTGAATGGTATTAAGTAAACATTTTTATTGACATATAGAAAAGCGTTGGATACATTTATAAGCATAATTGTTTATAAAATACCGTATGCAATCCGCTCTTCTGATACTGGCCGCCTGCCTGGTTGCATTTTTCTCGACCTTGGGTGCTGCACTGCCCTACCCCATCCTGCCGCCACTGTTTGCCGCCGACGCCGCAAACAACCTGAACCACTTTTGGGGCCTGCCGCCCAAGCTGTTATTTGGCATCGCGCTGACCATCAACCCCATTGGCCTGCTGCTGGGGTCCACCCTGCTCGGGCCTTTATCTGATCGGTTTGGGCGCCGCCCCGTGTTACTGGTAACCGCATTGGGCGCGGCGGTAGGGCATGCCGTGACGGCAGTCAGCTTGGTCACACTGTCCTATCCGCTGTTCATCGTGGCACGCTTTGCCACCGGCCTGATGGAGGGCAACGGCAGTGTTGCCCGCGCCATGTTGGCCGACCATCTGGACGGTGCGCTGCGGGTACGCGCCTTCTCCTGGTTCAACAGTGCGCTCTACATGGGCTGGCTGGCTGGGCCGCTATTGGCCGGTTTGACGTTGCACTGGGGTGTTACCACGCCATTCTGGATCGCTGTGGCGACCTTGCTGCTGACTGCCATCATTTCCTGGTTCGCCATTCCCCGCGGCAAGCCATCGGCCAGCACGACGGGTTGGTGGCAGGTGGTCAAACACCAGCATGCGCTGACGCTGCTCAAGCATGCCGACCTACGCAAGCTACTGACCATACAGCTGGCGTTTACCTGCGGTGTCACGGCCTTCTACGAGTTTTATCCGCTATGGCTGGTCGAGGTCAGCCACTTTGATGCACAAGGCATTGCCTGGGCCACGGCGGGGCTGTGCGCGACGATGACGCTGGCCTCAATCTACGCTGGGCGCACGGTACGCAGCAACCCATTGCGACACGCTGCAAGCTATGCCATTGCGGGCGCGCTGTGCATCGCCGCCGTCGGCCTGGGCGAACCCAGCTTGGGCTTGCTTGCGATCGTGCTGTTTGGTATTCCCAATGCCTGCTACAACGCCATCATGCCTGCGTGGTGCGCGGAACGTTTTGGCCACCTGGGCCAAGGCGCAGTGATGGGCTTGTGGTCAACCATTTTTTGCCTGGCCAATATTTTGATGGCGGCTTTGGGGTCGGTGCTGACGCTGATCGATACCCGCCTGATCCTGCTGCTGGGCGCCGCGTTGTCCAGTTGGGCCGCATGGCGCATCTTGCGCTGGAGTCAGCACGGACCCAGCACCCATGCCGGCGCGGCGCCTGTCAGCCTGTGAATCTATGAACACCAACGACCACATTCTCTTTTTGCTCAAAACGCGTGGCGCCAGCACCGCGCAGCAATTGGCCGAGGTGCTGCACTTAAGCTCCATGGCCGTGCGCCGCCATCTGGAATCCTGGCAGGACAAAGGCTTGGTATTGAGCGAGGACCGCGCTGACAAAGTGGGCCGCCCTGCCCGCCACTGGCTGCTCAGCGACAGCGGGCACGCGCGCTTTCCGGACCGGCACAGCGAACTCACAGTGCAGTTGATTGGTCAGGTGCGCACCCTGTTTGGCGAGGCCGGGCTGGACAAGCTGATCACCGCGCGCGAACAACTCAGTGAATCCACTTACCAGGCACGCCTGCATGGCAGCCATACTCTGCCCGAGCGATTGACAGCGTTGGTTGCAGCGCGTGATGAAGAAGGCTATATGGCACAGCTGGAAGCGCAAACCGATGGCAGCTTCCTGCTGATTGAAAACCACTGTCCGATCTGCGCCGCAGCCACCGCCTGCCAGGGCTTTTGCCGCTCCGAGTTGGATGTTTTTCGTCGTAGCTTGGGGCCTACGGCGCAGGTCGAACGCGTCGAACATGCGCTCTCTGGCGCGCGGCGCTGCGTCTACAGCATCAAGCCGGTTTAGTGCACCTTGGTTCTACCGGCTCAGAGTTCCGGCTCGCCGTCCGACATCGTCAACGGCATGGACTGCGTCGTCACCGGCGCCACCAACGGCAGTAGCAGAGTGAAACAGCTTCCATGCCCAAGCTGGCTGCTGACTTTGATGCTGCCACCCATGCTGTCGTGCACCAGGTTGTAGGTGATATTGAGCCCCAGACCACTGCCGCCTTGCCCCAATTTGGTGGTGAAGAACGGGTCAAACACGCGGCCCAGATTGACTTCGGAAATACCAACGCCATCGTCTTGCACACTCAATTGCACCTGATCGTGGCCCAGCAACTGCGCGGCAATGGTAACGGTGCCTTTCTCCCGTCCTTCAAACCCGTGAAACAGCGCGTTGTTGATCATGTTGGTCAACACCTGACCCAAGGGCCCCGGGTAACTCTCCATCATGATGTCCGGCGCAATATGTATCACCACGTGGTGCGACGTCTTGCGTATGCTGGGGCCAACCGTCAGCATGATCTCGTCCACTGTTTGGCGCAGGTCAAAACAGCGACGATTAGTGCTGGTCTGGTCGACCGCTACCTGCTTGAAGCTTGACACCAGCTCGGCGGCACGGCGCAGGCTACGCATCAGAATGTCGGTACCCTCGCGGGCACTCATGACAAAAGCATCTAGGGCACTGCGGGTCAGGCCTTTGGCCACATCGGTCTCAAACCCTTTAACGTAATTTTCCATGGTGCTGGCCACTGTCAGACTATTGCCAATCGGCGTATTGAGCTCGTGGGCTACACCTGCCACCAATGCCCCCAACGAGGCCAATTTATCGGCCTGCACCAGGCTGGCCTGGGTTAGTTTGAGCCTGTCAATCGTGCTCACCAGTTCGGCCGTGCGCTCTGCCACACGCGACTCCAATGTTTCGTTCAATTGCAGCAGCATTTCTTCGTGCTGGCGGCGCAGCGTGACATCGGCATGCGTGCACACCATGCGCAGCGGCTTGCCATTGGCGTCGCGGCTCACTACCGAGCCCCGGTCCAGCACCCACTTCCAACTGCCGTCCTTGCACAGGGCACGGTGCTCCACAGTGAACGTGTCGGTTCTGCCAGAAAAATAGTCCTGCAAGGCAGCTTTGATCAGCGGCACGTCGTCCGGGTGCACGCGCTTTTCCCAGCCTTCCAGGCGCATCGGGATGTCTTCTCGACTAAAGCCATGCATCTCCAGCCAGCGATCGGAATACAACACCGTGCCTTTCGCAATGTCCCAATCCCAGACACCATAGCCGGCACCATCCAGCGCAAACGCCAGGCGTTCCTCGCTGGCCTGAATCCGTGCCTGTGCCAATTGCCGCTCCCCTGCCAGCCGTTTCAGGTGCAACCACACGGTCAGCGCGGCCAGTGCCCCGACGACGACCAGCATCCAATACAACCAGCGCAAGTCAGGGTGGGGGTCGGGGTTGTACAAAAATCCATCCAGCTTAACACCGGCGGGCAGCATGCCCAAACTGGCATAGACCTCGCCAATATGCTGCCAGCGCCCTGGGTTCATGTAGCCCATTTCCACCAGTACCGGCTGCACCAGTGCCTGCATCTGGTGCGCTTCGTACAACAAGTGCTCGCGTGAATTGCGCTTGGAGTATTTGGCCAAAATCAGATCTGCCGTCTCTTCCGGATTCGCCATCGCGTATTGCCAGCCCCGCATGCTGGCCTGGCGAAAGGCCTTGACGGTTTCCGGATGCAGCTTGATCTCCTGTTCGCTCGTAAACAGGTTGTCGCCATAAAAATCTATACCCGCAGAACGCGGCGTGTAGGCCTGGTAGGCAAAGCCCTTTTTGTCCAGGTAATCGGTCTCGTTGGTCGCATAGGCCGAAAAACCATAGACCCGGCCAGCAATCAGATCGTCGGGGTTAAAGCTGTGCTCGACTTTGGTGAAGTCGGATACCGCAATGCCTTCTTGTTTCAAATAGGCCACCAGATCTTCGGATTGGGCAGCCAACATGACACGTTGACCCTTGACGTCATGAATGCTTTGGGTCGGGCCTGTTTGCGGCGTCAGCAGCACATAGGGTGAATGCTGAAAGATGACACCCAAGGCCACCACGGGTTTGCCGGCCTGGCGGGCCAACAACAACCCACTGCTGCCCACTCCAAACTGGCTGGCGCCTGACAGCACGTTGTCCAGTGGTTCGTCACCGGTGTGCCCCTCGGCAATCGTAACGTCCAGCCCGGCGTCTCGGTAGTAGCCTTTTGCCAAAGCCGTGTAATAGCCAGAAAACTGGAATTGGTGCAGGTACTTGAGCTGCAGGTTGACGCTTTCCAATGCCAGTGCTGGACGTCCCATCAACGCCACGCATGCCAATGCCATCAGCGCAGCCAATTGGCGCGCGGCGTGCGCGATCAATTGAACGGGAAGTACCATGCTTCCAGCCCCCAAAAAAAGGAAAATTACCCAGGCTCTCAGCGCGCAGTATGCGCGTGTTAGGTCCAGGCTTCAAGCGTATTTTTCTGTCACCACGCGCGCCAGCCCCTCGCCGTGGACCGATGCACCCAGAAAATCCAGAAATGCCCGCACCGCAGGTACCATGCCTCGGCGGGTTGGATAGACCGCATGGAAAATTCCCTGCGTGGGGTTCCAACCGGGCAATACCTCGACCATGGTGCCGGCCCGCAAATCATCCTCACACATGTACTCGGGCATGAAACACATGCCAATGCCACCCAGCACCGCAAAGTGCAAGGTGGCCAGATCATCGGCGCAATAGCGCGGTTGGTGCTGCAACGTGTAACTGGCACCCTGTGGGCCTTGTAAAACCCAACTGGCCTTGCCATCCACCGCAGACATGGCCACGCTATCCAACCCCACCAATTGCTCGGGTGTGGTGGGCTGCCATTGGCGTTGCAGTTGCTGAGGACTCGCGACCAGCAGCGTGCGGCTGATACCAAAGTTCTTGACCACCAGGCTGGCGCTGTCCTCCAGTGTTGGGCGCACCCTCAATGCGATGTCAAAACCTTCTTCAACCAGATCCACCACCCGGTTACTGACCCGCATGTCGATGCGCACCTGCGGGTGCCGCGCCATGAAAATCGGTATCAGTGGCCCTATCGTGCTCAACGCCAGCGTCAAAGGGCAAGCCACGCGAATCGTGCCGCGCGGCTCGGTCTGGATGTGATCGACCGCCTCCTGCGCGGCCTGTGCCTCCTCACGCATCGCATTGCAATGGCGCAGATACATGGCACCGACGTCGGTCAGCGACAGCTTGCGCGTCGTGCGCTGCAACAGCCGCACGCCCAGGCGATCTTCCAACTGGGCCACGCGGCGCGACAACTTGGATTTGGGCAAACCCAATTGCCGCGCGGCCGCAGCAAAGCCTCCGCAGTCCACTACTTCGGCGAAATACAGCATGTCGTTCAAGTCTTGCATACCTAAATTATTGGCGCGTATTGTCCTACTGATAGAACAATTTAACGCATTTCCGCCTACTTATCAATAACTGGATTCAAAACGACAATTAATACATCGCATTTTCAACACCTGAAAGGTCTACCATGAAACTCTTGCACATCGATTCCAGCATCACCGGCAGCCAATCCGTTTCGCGCCAACTGACGCGCGACATCGTGAGCCAGTGGACCGCCAGCCACCCCAACACCGTCGTCGACTACCTGGACCTGGTGGAAGACACACCCAGCCACCTGTCGGCAGAGTCCATGGGCTTTCGCCTGCCGGCCAGCAGCACCGCGCTGAGCGCAACCCAACAACGTGAAAACGCCGTGTCCGAAGCACTGGTGGCCCAATTTCTGGCTGCCGATGTGATCGTGATTGGCGCGCCCCTGTACAACTTCAGCATTCCCAGCCAGCTCAAGTCCTGGATTGACCGTGTGGCACAAGCCGGGCGTACCTTTACCTACACCGCCACTGGCCCCAAGGGATTGGCTGGCGGCAAAACGGTGATCGTGGCGTCAACCCGCGGTGGCGTCTACTCCACCAGTGAAGGTGGCCGCGCCATGGAACACCAGGAAAGCTACCTGCAGACCGTATTTGGCTTCCTGGGCATCACCGACGTGCGCTTTGTACGTGCCGAGGGCGTTGCCATGGGGGATGCCAAGAAGGCTGAAGCCCTGGCACAAGCGGCCAGCCATATCCAGACCAGCACGCAAGTGGCGGCAAACGATACCCAGCGTTCCGTCGCCGCGTAATTACTCCACCGCCCACTGCCAATAGGCAAAGATTGGCAGGATTTAAGCTCACATTGGCATGCACAGAGGTTTGGGTGGGGGCACGATAGCCAACCCACCAACTGAGGCCCGATTGTTCGGGCGGCATGCATGACACAAACCATTGGCATTTTTCTCTTTGACGACGTGGAGTTGCTGGACTTCGCCGGCCCGTATGAAGTGTTCACCTGTGCCACGCGCGTTCATGCGCGTGACAGCAGCGCGGCTATGCCGGCGTTCAAGGTGGTCGCCATCGCGCAAAGCCTGTCCCCACGGCGTGCCCGCGCGGGTGCGCAACTTCTACCCGATGGTGATTTTTCCGCCACGACGCCGCTCGATGTGCTGATCGTGCCCGGCGGAGTCGTCACCGCCGAGATGCGCAAGCCAGCCGTCATTGACTGGATTGCAGAAACTGCTGCGCATTGCACACTCACTGCGTCCGTCTGCACGGGCGCTTTTCTGCTTGCGCAGGCCGGACTGTTGAATGGCAAAGATGCCACCACGCATTGGGAAGACATGGAGGACTTGCGCCAACAGTTTCCCCAACTACGGGTGCAACCACAGCGGCGCTGGGTGCAGGATGGCAATATCGTTACTTCAGCGGGAATCTCGGCCGGCATCGACATGTCGCTGCACCTGGTCGAGACGTTGCTTAGCCGTGAACTGGCGCTGGCCACCGCCCGCCAAATGGACTACGAATGGTCACAGAACGCGTAGTTAAAGCTGCGCCAGGATAAGCACATCCATTGCCCGCAAAGTAGTTGACTTTGGCAGGAGGCTGCGCAATAGTTTTTGTGTAGATGCGCGCAACTTGGAGGCCTGGTTGCCGCGCGCGGACCAACCCACTCGGCGGGGCCAACATGAAACATCTTCTCTATGCGGCATGCTGTGTGCTTGCGGGTTGGTTCACCAATGCGCAGGCCGACACGTTCAAGGTTGGTTTCTACAACTACCCACCGATGATGATCGAGAGTGGGCGCACCGGCATTTACCAGGACATTCTGGACGAGTTGAGCATTCGAGAAATGCCCAAATACAGTGAATGCGTCCTCGGCGACGTATTGGGTTCTTTTGATGTGTCGATGCGCGTGTGGGCGTGAGTCTATGAATGACGGCGCATCGGCATCATGGTGCAGCCGATATCAATAGGGCCCGAAAGTCGTTGACATTGGTCAGCGTGGGGCCGGTGACCACCGCGTCGTCCAGTAGTCCGAAGAAACCATGGCCATCGTTGTTGTTCAAGTAGTCAATGGGCCGTAAACCCAGCGCATGGGCGCGGGCCAGCGTGTCAGGGCCGATCTGGGCGCCGGCAATTTCAGCAACACCATCAACACCATCAGTGTCTCCGGCCAGTGCGTAGACGCAGCCATTGCCGCCCAAGGCCAAGGCCATGGACAGCAGGCACTCCACGTTGCGACCGCCATTGCCCGTGCCACGCACCGTGACGGTGGTCTCGCCGCCCGACAACAGCACACAGGGCGCCAACATGGGTTGCCCACGCTGTGCCACCTGCAATGCAATACCAGCCAACACCTTGCCGACATCGCGCGACTCTCCTTCGAGCGCGTCGCTGAGTATGTGGGCCGCGTAGCCCGCCTCGCGTGCCACCGCGGCGGCGGCATCCAGCGCCATCTGCGGCGTGGCAATGGTGCGCAATTGATTCTTCGCCAACCGCGGATCACCGGGCTTGACGGACTCACCGCGACCAGACTCCAATAACTCGTGCACGGCCGCTGGCAGGGCGATGCCATAGCGGCGCACAATGGCCAGTGCATCCGCGCACGTCGTGGGGTCTGCCACCGTTGGACCCGAAGCAATATTGACAGGGTCATCCCCTGGTACGTCTGATATCACCAGCGTCAGCACCCGCGCCGGATGGCAGGCCAGTGCCAGGCGCCCGCCTTTGATGGCGGACAAATGGCGGCGCACACAGTTCATCTCACTGATGGTGGCGCCGGACTTCAGCAGCGCGCGGTTGACATCCTGCTTGTGCGCCAAGCTCAGACCCGGTGCCGGCAACGGCAAAAGCGACGAACCACCGCCGGAAATCAGACACAGCACCAGGTCATCTTCCGTAAGACCCTGCACCAACTCCAGCATGCGCTGCGCGGCAGCCAACCCGGCCGCATCTGGCACCGGGTGGGCCGCCTCGACAATCTCGACGTGTTGGCACGGTACACCGTAGCCATAGCGCGTCACGACCAAACCCGACAGAGGCCCCTTCCAATGGTCTTCCACTGCCCGTGCCATGGCTGCGGAGGCTTTGCCGGCGCCGATGACGACCAGCCGCCCGCGTCCTAGCGACTCAAGAGTCGGCAGGTGCGGCGGTACGCACAGCGCAGGTTGGGCGCTGGCAATAGCCGCATTGAACATGCGGCGCAACAAATCACTTGGGGCAATGCCTTTGGGCACAGGAGCAGTGGTCATCAGCGTCGATGTCAAAAGAAAATAAACGACTTCAGACAGGCGTCACGCCGGTACTTGGCCAATCTCGAAATTGGCCAATTTTTCCAGCGCCCGCACCATGGCCGAATGGTCCCAGGCCCGGCCCCCGTGGGCCACACAGGAATTGAACAGCTCTTGCGCGGTAGCCGTGTTGGGCAGCGACACACCCAGCGCCCGCGCGCTGCTCAGTGCCAGGTTCAAATCCTTTTGGTGCAGCTCGATGCGAAAGCCCGGGTCAAACGTGCGCTTGACCATGCGCTCGCCATGCACCTCCAAAATTTTGGACGAGGCAAAGCCTCCCATCAGCGCCTGGCGCACGCGCGCCGGGTCGGCACCGGCACGCGACGCAAACAGCAGCGCCTCGGCCACCGCCTCGATGTTCAACGCCACGATGATCTGGTTCGCCACCTTGGCGGTCTGGCCATCGCCATTGCCGCCCACCAGCGTGATGTTCTTGCCCATCAGTTCAAATAGTGGCTTGACGCGTTCAAACACCGCCTGCGGGCCACCCACCATGATGGACAGCGTCGCGTTCTTGGCGCCAACCTCGCCGCCAGAAACGGGTGCGTCCAGAAAATCGCAACCCAGTGCATTGATACGCTGCGCAAATGTCTTGGTGGCAATCGGTGAAATGGAACTCATGTCCACCACCACCTTGCCGACGCGGCCGTCAGGGCCAGCGGCCGAGTTCTTCAAGCCCGAGGCAATGCAGTTCTCCGCAAACAATGCCGACTCCACATCCGGCGTATCGGGCACCATGATGAATATGATGTCGGCGCGCTCGGCCACGCCGCGGGATGTCACACATTGCGTGGCGCCACTGCTGGCGATGGCCTCCGGCATCTTGCCGTGGGTGGAGACAAACAATTGGTGGCCGGCGTTGATCAGGTGACAAGCCATGGGCGTGCCCATGATGCCCAGACCGACAAAGCCAATATTGAGAGGTTTTTGATTCATGTTGATGCTGCTGCAAAAAAATTGGTGCAAAAAGTGTTTATTGGATGAAATGTTTGGCCCAGCCCAAACCTGCGACCGTTGTCGTGGCGGGCTTGTATTCGCAGCCGATCCAGCCGCTGTATCCAATGCGATCCAGATGGGCAAACAGGAACGGGTAGTTGATCTCACCCGTGCCAGGCTCATGGCGACCGGGGTTGTCGGCCAGTTGGATATGCCCAATGCGCGCCAAGTTTTGCATCAGCGTGGCAGCCAGTTCGCCTTCCATGCGCTGCGCGTGGTAGATGTCGTATTGCACAAAGGCATTGGGTGCGTTGACCTCGTCCAGAATGGATAAGGCCTGGGCCGTGCGGCTCAAAAAGAAGCCTGGAATATCGAAGCTGTTGATGGGCTCCACCAATAGTCGCAACCCTGCTTGCTGCAGCGCCTGCGCGGCGAATTGCAGGTTGGCAACCAGCGTGTTGCGCATCAACAGCGGGTCCAAGCCGGCTGGGGCTTTGCCGGCCAGGCAATTGAGCTGGCCGACACCGAGCATCTGGGCATATTGAATGGCCGTAGCCACGCCAGCGCGAAACTCATCGACCCGATCCGGGTGGCAGGCAATTCCGCGTTCACCGGCGTCCCAGTCGCCGGCGGGCAGGTTGTGCAGTACCAGCGTCAGGCCGTAGTCGTCCAAACGCTGGCGAATATCCTGCGCACTGAAGGCGTACGGAAACATAACTTCCACTGCTGTAAAGCCAGCGCGGGCAGCGGCTTCAAACCGGTCCAGAAACGGGACCTCGGTGAACAGCATGGATAGGTTGGCAGCAAAACGGGGCATGGTGTGGTTCTCCTCAATCAATCCAGCAGGCCAATGGCGGTTGGCGCATCCGATGCACTCAAGGCCAGTTCTTCAAATTCATTGATGGCGTCAATTTCAACACCCATCGCAATATTGGTCACACGTTCTAACATGACTTCAATCACTACAGGCACCTGAAATTGCTCCATCCAGCTGTTGGCTTGGCGAATGGCGGGCGCCATTTCCTCCTGTTTGTACACCCGCACAAACTTGCAGCCCAGGCCTTCCACCACAGCCTGATGGTCCACACCGTAGCCGTCAAGCTGTGGCGCATTGATGTTCTCGAAGCCGAGCTGCACACAGTAGTCCATGCTGAAGCCTCGCTGGGCCTGGCGTATCAAGCCCAGGTAGCTGTTGTTGACCACCATGTGCACATAGGGCAGCTTGAACTGGGCGCCCACCGCCAACTCTTCGATCATGAACTGAAAGTCGTAATCACCAGACAGCGCCACGATGGTGCGGCCAGGGTCGGCAGCACGCACCCCCAGGGCGGCGGGAATGGTCCACCCCAGCGGACCGGCCTGGCCGCAGTTGATCCACTGGCGCGGACCAAATACATGCAGAAACTGGGCGCCGGCAATTTGCGACAGGCCAATGGTGCTGACATAGGTGGTGTTGCGCGGGAAGTTGTTGTTCATGCACTGGTAGACCCGTTGCGGCTTCATCGGCGTGGCCTCGTAGTTCGTCTTGCGCAACATGCTGCGTTTGCGGGCACGGCACTCTTCCACCCAAGCGCTGCGGTCTCGCAACGCGCCCGCAGCCCGCAGTTCGCGTGCCACTGCAATGAACTGTTTGAGCGCGGCCCCGGCATCGCTGACGATGCCCAGGTCAGGGTTGAACACCCTGCCGATCTGCGTGGCTTCAATGTCCACATGCACAAAGCTGCGGCCCTTGCAGTAGACCTCGGGCGAGCCCGTGTGGCGGTTCGCCCAGCGGTTGCCAATGCCCAGCACAAAATCGCTGGCCAACAGCGTGGCATTGCCATAGCGGTGGCTGGTCTGCAGGCCGCACATGCCGGCCATCAAGGGGTGGTCATCGGGAATCGTGCCCCAGCCCATCAGCGTCGGGATCACCGGCACCCCCACCAACTCGGCAAACTCGACCAGCAGTTCCGACGCATCGGCATTGATGATGCCGCCACCCGCCACGATCAGCGGACGCTCTGCCGCCTGCAGCATTTCAATCGCCTTCAGCGCCTGGGCTCGTGTCGCGGCTGGCTTGTATGGCGTGAGCGGTTCATAGGAATCGATATCAAACTCGATCTCAGCCATCTGCACGTCAAACGGCAAGTCAATCAGCACCGGGCCAGGTCGGCCCGAGCGCATCAAATGAAAGGCCTGCTGGAACGCGCGCGGCACCTGGCCGGGCTCGCGCACGGTGACGCTCCATTTGGTCACCGGCTTGGAGATGGACTCAATATCCACTGCCTGAAAATCTTCTTTGTACAGGCGTGCCCGTGGAGCCTGCCCGGTGATGCACAGGATCGGAATGCTGTCAGCAATGGCAGAGTACAACCCGGTGATCATGTCGGTGCCGGCCGGCCCGCTGGTGCCAATGCAGACGCCAATATTGCCGGCCTTGGCCCGGGTATAGCCTTCGGCCATGTGGGACGCGCCCTCCACATGGCGCGCCAGTATGTGGGCTATGGACTGGCGCTCGCGCAGTGCCGAATACAGCGGATTGATGGCGGCACCGGGCACGCCAAAAGCCTGCGTAATGCCTTCTTTTTCCATCACCAAAACGGCGGCCATGACCGCCTTCATCTTTGCCATTGCGAACTCCTGTGTGTGTGCTTGTGGGTTGCACGCATCGTCGTCGCAGCCGGTTATTTTCGGAAGTCCTGAAATGGGCATTATGTTTATTCCAATTTGGAATACCAGAGTCGTGTAAGGCGTGGTCTACTGCGCAGATGGACCGCATTCAAGCCCAACAAATCTTCATCCGCGTGGTCGACCTGGGCTCGTTCAGCAAGGCGGCTGCCGACCTCGGCATTGGCCAACCGTCAGCGACCAAAATGGTGGCCTTGCTGGAAAAGCAACTCGGCTCGCGTCTGCTCCACCGCTCCACACATGGCGTCACACCGACCGAAATTGGCGCGCTGTTTTACGACAAGTGCAAGCTGATTGCCCACCACGTGGAAGAGGCCGAATCCGTGGCCGCGCTGTTGCAGTCGCAAGTGCGCGGCGGTCTGCGCATCACCACGTCTGTCGCCTTTGGCCGCCGCGTACTGGTGCCGCTGGTGTTGCGCTTCATGCATCTGCACCCGGACCTGCAAATCGAGCTGAACTTTGAGGACCGGGTCGTCAGCCTGGTGGAGCTGGGCATTGATGTGGCCATTCGCATGGGGCCTTTGGTGGACTCCACGCTAGGCGCCCGCTACCTTGGGATCAATCCTTGGGTGGTGGTGGCATCAAGCGACTATCTGCAGCGCCATGGCGTGCCCAAGAAACCGTCCGATCTGACGGCCCACCAGTCGCTGGTCTACAGCACGGTGCAAGGCGACGCGCGCTGGCATTTCAGCGGCGACACCGGCAAAAGCGTTACGGTGCCCGTGCAAGGTCCGCTGCGCTCCAACAATTTGTCCACCTTGCTGATGGCTGCGCGCAGCGGACCTTGCACGGGCACCGTAACGCTTTTGCCGGTGTCGCCGCTGAAATGCCAGCGCGCGTCGCCTTGCACCGTGCTGTAGACCAGCGACTGGTGGGCCGTCAGATCGGACGGTTTCTTGGGCACGCCATGGCGCTGCAGATAGTCGCTTGATGCCACCACCACCCAAGGATTGATCC